>Ga0207717_100060_pt1 | contig 77442 bp, 67 predicted proteins | sample TtanPargueraPR_2_FD_187745 | JGI IMG/M metagenome (GOLD analysis project Ga0207717, IMG submission 187745) | Aerobic enrichment media microbial communities from Bioluminiscent Bay, La Parguera, Puerto Rico - Tt and P2 (2) (SPAdes) | ecosystem: Environmental > Aquatic > Marine > Unclassified ...
AAAATGACAGTACTGAATGCCATCAGAGCAAAATTGGTCTTACGAATGTTTGCTGTAATAAAAAAAGAAAAAGAGTACCTACAAAATTACATTAATCCCTTGTCTGTTTCATAAGAATAGAGAGGGAATGAGGGAGAGTTTGCCGAGAATCATATTACTTTCGTTCCTTAACATCCTGTCGTTTTTAACGACTGAACATAGCATTACAAATGCAAAGATTATTTACCCCTCGTTGCAACCTACGGTGTACACACAAATATTTTAGGGGTCCTGCTTTACAATCGACTTTTAATATGCGGCGCAAGGTAGCGTTGTATTTCAAAAACCGGTAGTATTTGCGCCTTTGTCATTTTTCTCTTCTAGCCCCGGGGCTGCGCTCCCTACGGGGGCTTCCCCCGGGCTATTGATTACGCACCCTTGGTGCTTAAAGCCCCGAAGTGGGCGACAGGCAATAGCCCGGTGCGAGTGGCTGAGTTTACGAAGACACAAAGCACCGGGTAAAAGATCGATAAAAAATCGTTCGGCGTCTAAAATTGATTAGAATTGGTCAGCTTGTTCCGAACGAAAAAATGTTGCAGAATCATTTGAAAATGGGAATATTTAAGTTGTGTGGACACCGTAGTCGTTGCAAACGAGGGGCAGTAGAATTCTATTTATGAAACTTATACCCCAGCGAAAACATAAACGCACGGTTTCGGGCAACGATGTCGTAATCGGATTGTGGTGAAATATTGTTCAGGCCAAAGTGACTTGTAAATTCAAATAAAAAGGAGTTGATCTCAATACCTCCACCAACGGCTAAACCAAGCTCAAGACGTTTCAAATCGTCGTCCTCATCGGGGCCCCACACAATATCCCACTCTTCATCGTAACTTTCTCCTCCACCGGATTCTTCCATTTTGGTTTTTCCGCTAAGCCCAATACCAACGTACGGACCGGCCATTCCGTAAATCCGTGTCTTGGCAACATCGGCATACAATTTTCCATACACGGGAATATCGAGGTACCAAAGATTAACTTTTGCTTTTGAACTATAAGTAATTCCTTCGTACGACTCCGACTCATCCTGTTTAACCCCTTTTGTTGTAAGCAACAAAGCTGTTTCAATGCCGGCGCCTTCGTTTATATCCCATTCAAATGTAGGCCCCAGGTGAAATCCCGACCGCATACTAAAATTTTCGCTGGCAGATTCGCCGCCTTCTTCCAAAAACAGATCAGACAACGAATAGCCGGCTCTAACGCCAATGGTTTGCGCAAACAGGCTGCCCGAAAAGACAATAAAGACAGCCAAAACGAATAAACGAGTAACTATTTTCATAACGTTCGATTTTTGGGTTATAGCTTTCTATACGTTACTAAATCGGTTTATGTTAGGGGGGATATTAATGCAAAAAGCTTCCCTGCACTACAGAGAAGCGTTTCAAAAACAATTAAACTTATAATTAAGCAGATGCCAGCAAATCAATCAATTTCTCACATCCACCGTTTCGAATATATTCCGAGTGTTCTTCGGCCGTAGCAAACGTTTGTCCGCATATTTTACTGCAACGTACTTCTCCCCTGTTTTCGATCAGAAAATCGCGCATCATTTCTTCCGCTCCGGGAACGATAAACCGTACTTCTCCGGGATTCTCGCGGAACCACTTTTCAGCACCGAGATAAACCGCAGCGCCAAGTGCGCCACAGGCATTCCCGCTCAGTCCGATACCACCGGCAAAACCGGCCAGCATCATTGCTTTTTCTTTGCTCGCTCCCATTTTCTCGGCTACAATACTGGCGCAACTTACAATGGGAGTTGCAGAAGTTTCCGGCATTAAAGCCAGGCTTTTATCTGCACTAGCAATTGCCTCGGGTGCCCATCGGCCAATCAATCGGGCACAGTTTAAGGGTTTTCCGGTTATAAAAAACTTAATCTGCCCCAGCGTTGATTTCTGGTTACAGTTTGTAATATCGCGGCAGTTAACGCTCTTTTTTCGTTGGGTAAAGGAATCGACCAAATCGCGCGCAGCAGAGATGGCCAGCTTAGTGGCAGTGTTTGGGTCTTTCATTCTTCGGTTAGCCTCGGCACCGGCAGCAAGAGCGGCTCCCCAAAGCATTCCACATTGGTGCCCCTCTTGCAAAATACCGCCACATAACGGTCCGGTTGCCTTCTCAACTTCACTGTCGCGCTGTCCGAAATTTTTATTTACCACCGCATATATTGCCCCGGTGCACCCCACTTTAAACAGGAGGCTGCGGGCTTCTTTTCTTGCTGAACAAGTGTTTTTCATTTTTTATTAGTTTTAGATTGCTTCGCTTCGCTCGCAATGACCGGCATTATTTATTTATCTGGGAGAGGCTGCTTGGCAGCAAGCTGCCAAGCGGCCTCTCCTTTCTAAAAGATACTCAGTTGATGTCATTGCGAACGTAGTGAAGCAATCTCTTTCATTACTGTAACACATTAACTCTTTCTGTTTACATTTCAATCGAAGGCAGAATATACTGACGTACCAACTTAAACAACTTCGATTTTCCGGCCCAGTTTCCACTGGTGAAAACCACGGTCATATCCAAATCGGGGAAAACCATAATTACCTGTCCGCCCCAACCATTGGCACGATACATTTTTATGTTTTTGCCACCGTGGTATAACTCGCTTTGCCACCAGGTGTAACAGTAACCGTTTTTACCCGAATCTTCAATGGGCAATTTTATGCCAACGTTGTTATTGTAAACAGTTGAGCTTTTTGCCACCCAATCTGCCGGCAGGATGCGCTTGCCGTTCCACATTCCGTTATCGAGGTAGGTAATTCCCAGTTTCAACATATCGCGCGGAGTAACACTCAGCGAACTGGCTGCTTCAACAACTACACCATCAGGATATTTCATCCACGTACCTTCTTTAATTCCCAGCGGTTCGAACAAATACTTTTTCGAGAATTCCTCGAGATCCAGTCCGGTTGCGTTTCTTAAAATTTCACCAAGAATTACAATACCACCACCGTTGTAGGTAAAAAATGTTCCGGGTTCGGCCCACCATTCACGATCTAAAACACAAGTTACCGGGTCGTCGCAAGCGAAATACAAGCGGTCCATGTCGTTGGCCGATTCGGTGCCGTGGGCGGCGCTCCATTCGTCCCAGGCCAATCCTGAGGTCATGGTAAGCAGGTGTTCAATCGTAATGTATTCGCGGTTATTGGTTTTCAGATGTTGATGTTCGGGCAGGTAATCGAAAATGGATTGATCAACACTTTTAATAAAACCTTTATCGATGGCAATTCCGATACATGCCGACACAAAACTTTTTGTTACCGACATTACGCTGTGTAACGTTTCCGGTCCGTATTCTACATAGTCTCCATGGTAATAGGGTTTGTCCCATGCATACAGATATCCCGGGAAGTACTCATCAACAACCAGTTTGTCATTTTTGTAGATCAACATTGAATGGATCTCACCAAATTTACCGGCGTATATTTTGCGAATGGCATCCTGAATAAAGCGTTCATCGATATTGGCATCAGCAGGTGTGCCCACCTTAATTCCATCGTGCATTTCTGCAGGAGGAGTTAAAACAACCTCCTCCGTTTTTTTATTGTTACACGAGCTGGCTCCCAATACTGCCTGCAGTATAACCAGTATGAGTAACATTCTTCCGATTAGCAGTTTCATGACTCTAAGTTTATGAGTTAGTTGATATCATTTCAGCAATTACAGGGCGAGTTTTTTCAATCCTGTTCAAATCGAGTTGAAGTCCGAGCGGCTCGTATACTTTCGCAAAATATTCATAGATTCCTTTTACTGCTTCAAAGGGAGCCATAACCGACTGCGCAGCTGTAGCACCTGAATTATTTACTACGGAAGTATCGATGCCTTTGTTTAATAAAGCTTTAACTATTTCGGTGCGGCAGAAAAAAGCAGCGGTGTGCAGTGCGGTAGAACCATCGTTATTGGTTACGTTCAGGTCGGCACCGGCGTCGATTAGTACTTTGGCAATTTCTGTTCTTCCAAATACGCTGGCAGTCATTAATGGACTTGAACCGCCAGCTGGTTCTTTTTCATTCAAATCGGCTCCCGATGCAATTATGGTTTTTACGGCTTCCAAATCGCCGGCAATTACTGCTGCGTGTAAACTGTTCCCACTTTGAGGCGCTGTGCTAGTTTCTGTTGTTTCTGTTTTCTGTTCTTCATTGTTTGTTGTTCCGGGATATGCAGTAAAAGCAGCCATAATAATCACTACCGACATAATTGCAGTAGCAACGGTTTTTGTATTGATCTCGCGCTGACGGATTGTTCGCCACGAGTAAATAAGCAGGTTTGAAAGGCCAAAGGTTAATAGTGTAACTATAAGGAATTTTACCATTGGTGGAATTGGTAATGCCATTATCGACAGTGCAACTACACCCAATACAATAGTGTGAATAATATAAACTGAGTAAGAATTGCGGTTCAGTTCGTCCATTATCGCGTACCTTTTATTTAGGCTGTGACGGAAACCGTAAAGGAATACATACAGCAAAGTAAGTTGCGATGCCAGGCCAAAAGCGTAATAAGCAACACGGTCGGCAAACTGCGAAATAAAATAGTAGTTACGTCCCGGATCGATGATATTGAAAAAGGTATTCAGTGCAACAGCGGTAAAGAGACCCAGTGTGAAAGTCAACACAACATTCGCAATAATGTAAAGTCGTTTGTTCTTTTTAGTTGATTCGAATACTTTCAACTTGTAACAAAGCGTACCCAGCAAAAATGACATAAAGTAAACCAGCAAACGCTCGCGTTGAAAATGCAGGATTGCAGAATCGTACCAGCCATTAAGTCCCATTTGAGCAATGGTTACACTGGATACAACTCCAACCACAAACATTACGATTACAGCAGTTCTTAGGTTTATTTTTAACGACAGCACTTTAGTTTTTGCCAATATCAAATAAATCACCTGGAATAGAAACAGCACCGGTAAAAACCACAACCAGTTTTGTGCCGGATTATTGGCATAAAAACTCAGGTCGCTACCGGCCCTTTCAAAAAAGTGGAAGTACGAGAACCATTCTTCCTGTGGTAAACCTCGTGAATACAAAAAGATGAATTTGTAAGCAGGGATCAAAGTAAAAACGGCGATTACCCAGGGAATTAAAATACGTTTCACTTTTGATTTAATAAATTCGATTGATGTTTTTGATTTCAGCGACATCGGAACCAGATAGCCGGAGATAAAGAAGATCGTAAACATTATAAAAAGGTCGAGATACAAACGGATCATTCCGATTGAATTTGCTTTTACAGGATCAACAACGATCCAGGAGTTTTGCAAAACATGTTCATAAACCAATCCTGAGTGCAACACCACAACAAGAAAGATCATTAATGTTCTTAAATGGTCGAGAAAATAAATTCGTGTTTTCATGATTTAATTTTTTGTGGAAATCGTTAGCGCGATGTCCGTTGTTTTCGTTGATGTAAAGGTCGGGTGAAGCGTGACGCAGGTCTAATGAACTATGCAGCCAAGAATATGAAGTTTGCTGAAGGCTTAAAACTTATGACGCAAGCATATAAATTATGGCGCAACACGTGATGCAAAGCCCTGAAAAGCCTGCTAAACAAGGATTCCGGAAAGCGAAGAAAAACATCGATTTTAAACTAGACCACGAAGACACAAAGTGCACAAAGATGACCTAATTTCAATTCTTTGACTTTGAATATTCATAATCAATCATGGCCATGGTGTCACCCTGAATTTATTTCAGGGTCTATTTACTTTAAGTTGATTTTATTGCGTGTGAGATGCTGAAACAAGTTCAGCATGACGTAACAATGGAGCATAAAATATAACAGATATTCCAAAAGAAGGGCTGAAATAAGCTACAAACGAACAGTTTTTGTATTTTTAGGATCGTATTTATCCGAAGCTAACAACGATGCCGAATCTTAACACCGCAGAAAATAACTTTCTAAATCAAATAACTCAGTTGGTTGAGGAGAACATTTCTAACGAGCAATTTGGTGTATCGGAGTTGGCAGATGCGGTTGGAATGAGTCGCTCGAATCTGTTGCGAAAGATCAAAAAGATCACCGATTTATCCGCCAGCCAGTTTATTCGCAACGTGCGTTTAAAGTTTGCGGCCGAATTACTTCAGGAAGGTTCGTATACCGTTTCGGAAGTTTCGTACAAGGTTGGTTTTGGCAGCCCTTCGTATTTTATCAAATGCTTCCGCGAGTTGTATGGTTACCCTCCCGGAGAAATGGGTAATCACGAAGAGCCGGATGAACAGCAAGAGCAGGTCACGGAAACTGAACAGGAGATGCAGGCACCCGTTCAGAAAAAGAAGTTTCCGGTTTTATTACTATCCTTTTTTGCCATTGCAATAATTGCAGCAGTATTATACTTTGTTTTACGCCCGGCTTCGGAAACAAATAATAGAATAAAATCAATTGCCGTGCTGCCATTTTTAAACGACAGCAACGACACCAGCAACGTTTATATCATTAACGGACTAATGGAAGCAACACTTAACAACCTTCAACAAATTCAGGATTTGAGAGTGATCAGCCGCACCTCGGTTGAGCAGTACCGTAACAATCCAAAATCGACACCCGAAATTGCAAAGGAACTAAATGCCACCTACCTGATTGAAGGCAGCGGACAGAAAATTGGCGACCAGATTCTTCTCAACATACAATTGATAGAAGCCAAAACGGATAAACATTTGTGGAGCCAGCAATACCGCCGCGACACAAAAGACATTTTCACGCTTCAGGCGGATGTTGCAAAAAGTATTGCCGAACAAATTGAGGCCATTGTTACTCCGGAGGAAATAAAACGCATTGAAAAGGCACCGACCAACAACCTGGTAGCTTACGACCTGTTTTTGAAGGGATATGATTTGCTAGGAAAACCAACTGACGAAAACCTGCTAGCGGCAATTCCGTATTTCAAACAAGCGATAAAACACGATGAAGAGTTTGCCCGTTCTTATGCAGGCATTGCCATCGCCTTTTATCTTTTAGACCAAAACAAAACGGAAAAACAATATGCCGACTCCATAAATTATTATGCCGACCAGGCACTTTTTTACGACTCGAAATTGCCGCAGAGTTTAACTGCCAAAGCGCTTTTTTACATGGAGCACAGCGAATACGAACTGGCACTTCCCTATTTTGAAAAGGCGCTGGAGATCAGCCCTAATTCTGATGTGGTTTTAATCTTTCTGGTTGAATTATACGTGAATTATTTACCCAATACAGAGAAGTACCTCGAGTATGCGTTAAAAGGGCTTGAAATTGATATTGTTGCCGCCTACGATTCATCAGCAGCGAGCTACAGTTACCTGCACATCAGCAATGCATTTATCCAATCGGGTTTTGTTGATGAAGCGGAAAAATATATTGAACGCTCACTGGATTATCTGCCGGAAAATCTTTATTCGCAATACGTTCAAGCGTATATCCAATTTGCGAAGAATGAAGATTTGAACCAGCTCAATAAGTCATTACTGACTACATTTGAAAAAGACAAAACCCGCCTTGATATTTTGCAGGAAGTGGCAAAATCTTATTACTATCTGCGCGATTTTGAAACAGCAGCTATTTATTACAAAGCTTTTGTGGATGTAAGAGAACAATATAATCTTAATATTAACCAATCGGAAAATGGTAAAATTGCAGTTTCTTTCGACAAAACAGGTCAGAAAGAACTTTCGGATAAATATTTTGAAGAATACAAAACATGGGCAGAAAACGATCCATCCATTTACAGCAACTTTTCGCTGGCATTTTACTACTCTTACAATGGAGATAACGACAAGGCCATCGAATACTTAAAGGCTTTCACAAAGCAGGATAACTTTCATTACTGGACGATTCTTTTTACACCGATCGATCCAATGATGGACAATTTGCAGAAACATCCGGAATATAAAAAAGTGTTCAGCGAAATTGAGAGCAAATTCGATGCTTACCACAAACGCATCGAGAAATCGTTGCAAAACAAAGGGCTTTTATAGCGCATAAAAAAGCCCCTCATCAAACAGATGAGAGGTTTTCTATAATTAGTTTCAATTTTTTTAAACCAGTTGAACATCATCCACAATCTCCTGACCTTTTTTAATGGCCTCAAGGTTTAGCGGAATCAATTTATGGTAACGTTCCGGAAGCGATTTTTCCAAACCTTTTTCCACGTTGTCCAGCGAAAGAATAGGTCGTACTTTCAGGTAACTTCCAAAAACGATCATATTAAACACCTTTGGATTTCCCATCTCAACAGCCGTTTTTGTGGCTTCCACTTTAAAGATGTTAATATCCGTACGCGTTGGCGGATTGATCACTCCATTCGGATCGTACAGCAACGTACCACCGGGTTTTACTGCCTTTTCGAATTTGTCCATACTCTGTTGGTTCAGAATAATGGCAGTGTCAAACTCCTGCAAAATAGGCGAACTAATGCGGGTATCGCTAACAATTACAGTAACGTTGGCCGTTCCACCGCGCATTTCAGGTCCGTACGATGGGAACCAGGTTACTTCCTTGTCTTCCATAATACCCGAGTAAGCAAGAATTTTACCCATTGAAAGTACACCTTGTCCTCCAAATCCGGCAATTATCATTTCTTCTGTCATAGCTTCAATTTTTTAATTTTCCGAATGTTCACCTTTTACACTGTCTTTCAAATCGCCTAACGGATAGTATGGAATCATGTTCTCATCCATCCATTTGTTAGCTTCCACCGGACTCATTTTCCATCCCGAGTTACAGGTTGAAACCACCTCAACAAATGAAGTTCCTTTTTTATCCAGTACATTCTGAATCGCTTTTTTCAGCGATCGTTTACATTTGCGAGCTGTAGCTGCAGTGTGCACCGCCTGGCGTGTTACATACGATGTTCCGGGCAGTTGAGCGATCAAATTGGTGATCTTCATCGGATAACCGTTTAAATCAACATTACGTCCATTAGGAGTAGTAGCTGTAACCATTCCTTCGAGTGTTGTTGGTGCCATTTGGCCACCGGTCATTCCGTAAATTCCATTATTGATGAAAATCACGAGAATATTCTCTCCACGGTTACAGGCGTGCATTATTTCGGCTGCTCCAATCGATGCCAAATCGCCATCGCCCTGATAGGTGAAAACAAAATTGTCAGGGTTTACGCGGGCAACACCGGTTGCCACTGCAGGTGCACGACCGTGAGCAGCTTCCTGCCAGTCAATATCGATATAATTGTAAGCAAAAACGGCACAACCTACAGGAGCAATACCAACGGTTTTTTCCTGAAGGCCCATTTCGTCAATTAATTCTGCAAGTATCTTATGAACTACTCCATGAGAACATCCCGGGCAGTAGTGCATAATATCGTCGTTCAGTAATTCCGACTTCTGATAAACCAGGTTTTCCGGTTTAATTATTTCTTTAATATCCATAATCTCCTCCGGTTTAGTAACTACGTTTAACTCCATAACTTAACTCCCATGAAAATTTTTCTTCCAATGCTTCTACTACCTCATCCGGTGTAGGAATAAGACCTCCCATACGACCGAAATAATTCACTCGTGCATTGCTTCCGGCCTCGTAAACCGATAGCTTGATATCTTCAACCATTTGTCCGGCGCTCATTTCAACCGAAAGGAAACCTTTGGCTTTACGCGCCAGTTCCTGTATGGCTTTTTTAGGGAACGGGAACAATGTAATCGGACGAAGCAATCCAACTTTTAATCCTTTTGCGCGGGCAATTTCCACTGCCTTTTGGCAAACACGTGCCGACGTTCCGAATGCTACAATTACAAATTCTGCATCGTCGCATTGAATAGCTTCGTAGCGCACCTCCTCTTCTTCCATCTTACGGTACTTCTCCTGGAAACGACGGTTATTTTCTTCCATTTTATCAGAATCCATCTCCAGCGAAGTCACAATGTTCTTTTTACGGTTGGCAGTTTTACCGGTTGTAGCCCAGTCGCTGCTCATTTCCAGAATCTCCTCTTTTGTCCAGCGTTGTTTCTGGTCGGCCAGTTCCACTTTTTCCATCATCTGGCCAATAGCACCATCGGCCAAAATCATTGCCGGATTTCGATATTTAAAGGCCAGTTCGAAACCAAGATCAACAAAGTCGTTCATTTCCTGAACCGATGCCGGTGCCAACACAATCATTTTATAATCGCCGTGACCACCACCTTTTACACTCTGAAAATAATCGGCCTGCGACGGCTGAATGGTTCCCAATCCGGGGCCGCCACGTTGCACGTTTACAATTAAACAAGGTAATTCTGCTCCGGCGATGTACGAGATTCCTTCGGCCATAAGGCTAATACCCGGGCTCGAAGAAGAAGTCATAACCTTTTTGCCGGTGGCAGCAGCACCGTAAACCATATTTATCGAAGCAACTTCACTTTCGGCTTGTAGTACCGTCATTCCTGTTTCATTCCAGGGCTGGCGCGCCATAAGTGTTTCCATCACTTCCGACTGAGGTGTTATGGGATAGCCAAAATAACCGTCGCATCCACAGCGGATGGCAGCCTCGGCCAACACCTCATTTCCTTTCATTAATCTTAATTCTCCCATATCTAATTTTTTAATTGTCGATTGTTGATTGATTAATCCTTAGTACTTTCAATTAATCCTTTCCTAACTGGCTTTTGCACGGTAAATCGTTATGCACGTATCCGGACAAACAACACCACAATTGGCGCATCCGATACAAGCATCAGGATTACTCATGTACGAGTAATGATACCCTTTGCTGTTTACCTCTTTGTGTAATGCCAATACATCGTGCGGACAAGCTTCCACACACAGACTGCAGCCTTTGCAGCCTTCCTTATCAACAACAACTGCTCCTTGTACTTTTGCCATTTTTCTATTGATTTTCTAACAAAATTAATAATCTGAACGACGTAAAAAACCCATAAAAATCAGCTTATTAGACTTTTATAACCAGTGGTTTGAGTTCTTAAATTTTAATGGATATTTTCTTTCAGATTCGAATTTTATCACCGTAAATTATTTTGAGTTTCTACTCTCATGACAAAACTATTTTATACAACATAAAATGTGTGCAACAATAGTTGCTTTCTAAGTCCGGATATTGAACAATATCTATTTTGTACACCAGCTACAGCAGGTATGCGGCGCCACTACAAATAAAAATTCTTTACTTTTGGTGGCATCAATACCATTTAAAATTTAAACCAATGAAGAAACTTTTGCTTTTCGTAATCCTTATTCCATTTTGGACTTTTGCACAAAACAAAATAACTCCACAGGCGGTAGTAAACCTAATGAAAGAAAACGTTACCTGCGATTGGGCCGAAACCACTGTTGATGTATTTAAAGTTGGCGATCCCGATACTGAAATAAAAGGTATTGCAGTTTGTATGTTCGCCGATATGCGTACCCTGCAAAAGGCAGTTGAAATGAATTGCAACTTTATTATTACCCACGAACCTATCTTTTATAATCACCTTGATGAAACCGATGCGTATGCAAACTACCCGGTTTATAATGAAAAGCGCAAATTCATCGAAGATCACCAATTAGTTGTATTTCGATTTCATGATCATATTCACATGACTAAACCCGATGGAATTTATGCCGGAATGATTGAAAAACTGGGTTGGCAGAATTACGCCGTTAACGATGAAGGCAGACTATATAAAATGCCGGAGAAGAAATTATCTGATTTCGCAGGTGAATTAAAAGATAAATTTGGCTTACAAACTGTTCGCGTAATAGGCAACCCAGATATGAAATTTACCAAAGTTGGTCTGGCAGTTGGGGCACCAGGTGGTGCTCGCCAAATTCAAATGCTTAATCTGCCCGACGTTGAAGTAATGTTAGCCGGCGAAGCAAGCGAATGGGAAACATACCTTTATGCCAATGATGCAACTACTTTAGGAAAGAATAAAGCCGTAATTTTTCTGGGGCATATAAAGTCGGAAGAGGCCGGCATGGATTATTGTGTGCAATGGCTAAAAGGATTTGTAAAAGGTGTGCCGGTTCATTTTATTGAGAATGATGCTAATTTTATGACATTCTGATTATTTTGCTGGATATTTGTACTATCCTAACGATTCATTTAGAAATAACTTCTTGTCTTTCCAGACGGGAAATCCTTTTTCCTATAGCTGAAAAAGGATTCAAAAAAGCCACCGCTGACGATAAAAAACTAAAAATAAATTCCTTTCACTAAAATCAAGAAACTCCTCCTTTTAGACCTTCATACTTCAGGTCTAACGAGCGTCGAACAGACTTGATTTTTTAACGTTCTCTCCCTTTATTTTCTTAACGCTTTTTCTCGAAGGCGGACTTGAGGGCAAGATTTGTGCGGACTCGTCAAAAATCCGTCAGTCGGGCCAATTGGCTACATTGAAAAAACGCAAAGGTTATTTTTTGATCCCGATAAAATCGGGACTTCCTTTTCATCGATTGGAATTGAGCAAAGCGAAATCGTGAACACCTCATATTTCTATTTCTGTGAACAAAAGAAAGAGCCCGTCTGGCTTGAAGACAATAGCACCATAATTTTGCTTCATATTCTTCATCTAGTAGGACGCCGTCCTCAAAAACAATAAGCCTTTATAATTTTTAGACTACAACATTTTAATCTAAAGCATAAAAAAATCCGGGCAAAACCCAGATTTTTTCGATATGGTTAGATTCGATGGTAAACTCGGTTATTCAAAATCACCTACATCTACATTTACTGCTTTGGTGATCTTACCAATATTTTGCGGATCGATTATTCCACTGATGCTGATCAATGCGTTGTCATCTCCTCCTACTACCAGAATCAGATCTGATATCTTACCGTTACCTGCATCGCGTGCCAGGAAACGAACGATTTCATCGTCTTCGGTTACTTCCATCAACACTTCAAAATCGTTGTTTTTGAAAAAACCATCAGCTTCCAATTCTTTGTAAAAATCAAGCTTTTCATTTAAGGCATCATCTTCCACCGACAGAATTCGAACGCCGTTCAATCCAGATAACAACTCCTGCGTGTCTTTGTCGCCTGTTTCAATCTGGGCAGCAAATCCCAGTAATTTACCGGAAATATTCACGGTGGTCATTCCCTTTTGGTTGGCATATTTGTCGAATAACTTGTCAACCGGGCTTTTTTGTGCAAATACTGCCATGGGCAATACAACTGCTAAAATCAATAATAACTTTTTCATGATATTCGTTTTTTTAATTGTTTGTACTTTTCTGTTTCCACTCAGAACTTGCAGAATGCGCGCCAACTACATCTTTTCTGAATGCTTTTTTCACTATTTTAAGTCGAAGCCGTCTGCTCATTACAAGCTGTCTAAATCCTGCAACGGGCTACTTGCTTCTGTCGCTTCTATTTTTTCAATTCCTTCGTAAAACTCTACTACCGGTTCGGTGGCTTTTTTAACAGGTTCACTTCCTTTTCTTAGCTTATCAAATTCGGCTAAGTGCGCCATTCCCGTGTTGTATTTACTGCCTACAAACTGCAGCGTTTTGGCTGCATAAGCATAAGCTTCTTCAGGATCTTTAAACGTATCGTCGTAAGGTTTTTGCTGCTCCTGGTAGAACAGGAAACCACCCAAAACAATGATCACTGTGGCGGCAATTCCGGTAACCGTTTTCCACATGGTGAGGTATTTCGTTTTATCGCGGTGTTCGTTTTCCAGAATATAATCCATCACATCGTCTTCAATGGTCGGATCATCTGCTGCTCCCGCCAATTCCGATATACCTCCGAAAAATTCGGTGTACTCTGCCAACTCTTCTGCCACTTCGCCCGACTGAAAATAAGCATTCAGTTGTTGCTCTCCAGCCTCTGTTGTTTCGCCATCAAAGTAGCGTTGCAGTAATCGTAGTATTTCTTGAACTTCCATCATTTCTATTCATTTTTAAATATTCATCGCGCACTTTTTTTCGTGCTCTCGAAAGGTTTACCCTTATCGCATTTCGTTGTAGTCCGGTGGCTTCTTCAATCTCGTCGTACGAGAGTTGTTCGATGTCGCGCATGTGCATTATATTTTGCTGCAATTCGGGCAGTTGCCCTATCAGCATTTTAATTTGCTTTGCCGACTCACCTAACTCAACTTTTGAATGAACGTCTATCGTTTTCGCCTTTAATCTTCGGTCTGTGTCTTCATCTATCGGAACGGTTTTATTCGCTCTAATTACATCGAGGCAGCGGTTTCGTGTCATTCGCATCGCAAAAGCCTCAATGTTTTCCACTTCGTCGAGCGTTTCCTTTCGTTGCCATAATTTAAGGAACACATCCTGCACCACATCGCGTGCCTGATCTTCGTCGTGTAAAAAGCGCGTTGCAAAACGAAGCAGCTTATTACTGACCGGTAGTACACTTATTTTAAAATCCTTGGCAACCATGTGCTCCTTTGTTTTGTTTTCGTTTTTTGCTTGTTTTCAAAGTTAAGACGCGGGACTTACAATTGCATTACATCGCTTGGTTATTTTTTTCATTAAAAACACGGTATAAAACAAAAAAGGCCGCCAATGGCGACCTTTCTTTATATCTCTTGAATAAACTTATCAATTCTTACATCAAACCTCTACCTTTCAGCAGTGGCTCAATTCCCGGTTCTTTTCCGCGGAACTGCAGGTACAATTTCATCGGATCGTCTGATCCACCTTTCGACAATACATTCGCGCGGAATGAAGCAGCGGTTTCCTGGTCAAACAAACCGTTTTCTTTAAACGCCTGGAAAGCATCTTTATCCAATACTTCGGCCCACAAATAAGCATAGTAACCAGAAGAATAACCTCCTGAGAAAATATGCGAGAAGTAGGTACTGCGATAACGTGGAGCAATTTGCGGAATCAATCCATATTTATCCATCGACGCTTTTTCGAAAGCCTCAACATCCATATTTGGCTCCACTTCATTTAAGGTATGGAAATCCATATCCAACAATCCGGCTGCCAGGAATTCGATTGTTGCAAAACCCTGGTTAAAGTGTGCTGCATTGTTGATTTTTGTAACTAACTCATCAGGAATTACTTCTCCTGTTTTATAGTGTTTTGCGTACAATGCCAACATTTCAGGTTCGAAAGCCCAGTTTTCCATAATTTGCGATGGAAGCTCAACAAAGTCGCGTGAAACCGAAGTTCCCGACAAAGTGTGTGTTTCGCAATTAGAAAGTAATCCGTGCAAACCGTGACCAAACTCGTGGAACATTGTAGTTACCTGATCCAAACTTAACAACGAAGGCATATCTTCTGTTGGAGCCGGGAAGTTACAAACGTTGGTAATTACCGGAATAACGTTTTCGCCATCGATCATTTCCTGTTTGCGGAAAGAGCTCATCCATGCTCCACCGCGTTTGCTTGGGCGTGCAAAATAGTCGGTATAAAAAATTCCGATGGTACTTCCATCAGCTTCTTTCACCTCGAAAACTTTTCCGTCTTTATGGTATTTCGGCAAATCAGTTCTTTCGCTGAAAGTGATTCCCCAAAGCTTATTAGCCAAAGTAAAAATACCTTTCTGTACGTTGTCAACCTGGAAATATGGTTTTACATCTTCTTCGCTCAATGCATATTTATCCTGACGTACTTTCTCGGCATAGTACCACCAATCCCAGCCTTCAATTTTAATGTTGGCGCCTTCTTTGTCGGCAATAGCCTGCATATCAACTACCTCTTGTTTTGCAACCGGAAGTGCTTTTTCCCAAACCTGAGTTAAAATATCGTATACATTTTCAGGATTTTTAGCCATGTTTTCGGCCAGAATGTATTCTGCATGGTTGTTGTAACCGAATAGTTTTGCACGCTCGCTACGTAATTCAGCAATGCGAGCAACAATTTTGTTGTTGTCGAACTCGTTGCCATTATCACCTTTCATGATGTAACCTTTGTACAACTTCTCGCGCAACTCGCGGTTTGGCGAATAAGTAAGGAACGGATACATACTTGGACGGCTAATGGTGAAAATCCATTTTCCCTCTTGTCCTTCTTCTTTTGCAGTGGCAGCAGCAGCCGAAACAGAAGACGCTGGCAGACCTTCCAAATCAGCCTCATCTTCGATAACCAGTTTGAAAGCGTTGTTATCTTTCAAAACGTGCTCTCCGAATTGTACCGACAGCGTTGCCAACTCACCATTAATCTCGCGCATGCTGGCTTTTTTATCAGCCGGAAGTTCAGCACCACCACGAACAAACGACTTGTATTTTTTCTCTAAAAAACGAGCTTCCTCAGTTGTCAGATCAAGGTTTTCACGTTGCTCGTATACCGCTTTCACTTTTTTGAATAAACCTTCATTCAGGTTGATATCGTCGTAGTGTGCCGATAAAAGCGGCTCGATATCCTTTTCAATTGCCTGAATACTGTCGTTAGTGTCTGCACTGCTCAAGTTACTGAACACATTACTTACGCGATTCAAAAACGATCCGGCTTTATCCAGCGCAACCATTGTATTTTCAAAAGTCGGCGCTTCCGGATTGTTTACAATTGCGTCAATTTCCTCTTTGTGCAAACGCATTCCCTCTGCAAAAGCAGGACGAAAATGTTCGTTTTCAATCTGATCAAACGGCGGAACACCAAATGGCGTGTCCCATTCCACAAAAAACGGATTCTCCATGTTACTTGTACTTTCTTTTTTCTGTGTTTGGCACGATGTGACCACCAAACCCAGGATAAAAACAAAAAATAGCAGTTTCTTCATTTCCCTAATATTAATGATAATTCAAATTTAGCTGCGCAAGATAATACTTTTCGCACCATTCATAAATGACAGAATTCAAGTTTTTTACGGTTTTAAATGCTTCAAGAAAGCTTTCAAATGCCTTTCCAGGTGGGAAATACTTTTTCCAGTAGCTGAAAAAGGTATTCAAAAAAGCCACCGCTGACGATAAAAAGCTAAAAATAAATTCCTTTCACTAAAATCAAGAAACTCCTCCTTTTAGCCCTTCATGCTTCAGGGCTAACGAGCGTCAAACAGACTTGATTTTTTGACGCTCTCTCCATTTATTTTCTTAACGCTTTTTCTCGAAGGCGGACTTGAGGGCAAATTTGGTGCGGGCTCGTCAAAAATCCGTCAGTCGGGCTAATTGGCTACATTGAAAAAACACAAAGGTTTTTTTTGACAAGATTTTTGGTTTCTTTTGATCGACTGCAAAAGAAACTGCCCGTCTGGCATGAAGACAAAAGCTACATTAGAAATTCTAAAATGGCTTTTATTACAGCCCTGCATTTATCCACTTCTAAATAAAAACCTAAAGCACTACATCCTAATCCGGATCACATAATTAAACAACTCACTATTATCCTTTTTTAATTCTTTGTGATTAGCAGAAAGCTGCTTATGTATATGTTATAAAAATCAGTACTTTTGTGCGATTCAAAAAAAATTGACAGAAAAATCATTATAAGATGAAAATTTCATATTCCTGGTTAAAAGATTACATTAAACTGGAACAATCGCCCGAAGAGATTTGCGACATTCTAACGCAAACCGGTTTAGAAGTTGGCGGTTTAGAAGAGGTTGAAACCGTAAAAGGTGGTTTGGCCGGATTGGTAATTGGAGAAGTTATTACCTGTGAGCAACATCCGAATTCAGATCATTTAAGCAAAACAACAGTAAACGTCGGCACCGAAGAAGTATTGCCGATTGTTTGCGGTGCACCAAACGTTGCGGCCGGACAAAAAGTGGTTGTGGCTACCGTTGGAACTACGCTTTATGATGGCGACCAGGAATTTAAAATTAAAAAATCAAAGATCCGTGGCGAAGTGTCGATGGGAATGATTTGTGCCGAAGATGAAATTGGTTTGGGACAAAACCACGACGGAATTATGGTACTTGATCCTCACGCAAAAGTGGGAATGCAGGCCAAAGATTATTTTAATGTGGAGTCGGATTGGGTAATTGAAATCGACCTTACTCCAAACCGTATCGACGGAGCGTCATTTATTGGAGCAGCCCGCGATTTGGCAGCCTTCCTGAAAAAGACACAGGACATTGAATATACAAAACCATCAGTTGACGACTTTAAAGTTGACAATAACGATCTGGTAATTCCGGTAAAAGTAGAAAATACCGAAGCTTGTCCGCGTTATGCTGCGGTAACTATTTCGGGAATTGAAGTAAAAGAATCGCCGGAGTGGTTGCAGAACCGATTAAAAATGATCGGGCTCACACCAATTAACAACGTAGTGGATATTACCAATTATGTATTATTCGAAACCGCTCAGCCTTTGCACGCTTTTGATGCCGATGAAATTACCGGCGGAAAAGTGATTGTAAAAACCCTGCCTGCAAAAACTAAGTTCACTACACTGGACGAAGTGGAACGCGAACTGGACGAAAACGATTTGATGATCTGCAATGCCGAAGAAGCCATGTGCATTGGTGGTGTTTTTGGCGGAATGAAATCGGGCATTAAGGAATCAAGTAAAAAAGTGTTTTTGGAAAGTGCTTATTTCGATCCGGTTTATATTCGTAAAACTGCCCGCCGTCATGGTTTGAACACGGATGCTTCATTCCGTTTCGAGCGCGGTGTTGATCCTAACGGACAAATTTATGCGCTTAAACGTGCCGCTTTAATGATTAAAGAAATTGCCGGAGGAACTATTTCTTCTGACATTATTGATATTTACCCGAATCCAATTGAGGATTTTAAAGTGAGTGTTTCGTTTGCAAACATTTCTCGTTTGATTGGTAAAGATCTGGGTGCTGATGCCGTAAAAAGCATTTTGGAATCGCTGGAAATTAAAATTGAAAGCGAGAACGAAACCGGTTTGGAATTACTTGTTCCGGCTTACCGTGTTGATGTAAAACGCGAAGCCGATGTTATTGAAGAGATCCTGAGAATATACGGATACAACAACATTGAAATTCCTACTCAGGTAAAATCGTCGTTGCAAACTGCCGACAAACCAAATCCTGACAGCGTTAAAAACCTTGTGGCAGAAATGCTGACTTCGCAGGGTTTTAACGAAATCTGGTCGAACTCGTTAACAAAATCGAGCTACTACGAAGGTTTGGAGCAGTACAAAGATGAGCAATCAGTAAAAATGCTGAACCCGTTGAGTGCGGACTTAAACGGAATGCGCCAAACGCTGTTATTCGGTGCACTTGAATGTATTGCATACAACGCCAACCGCCAGAATAAAAACCTGAAGATTTACGAATTCGGTAACACCTACTTTTACAAAGGCACGCAGTTAAAAGACCAGCCTGCCAATAATTATTGGGAAGAAAGTCACCTTGGATTGTTCGTAACAGGAAATAAGGAGGCGGAAAGCTGGACGATAAAAGAAGAAGCTGCTTCGTTCTACGGATTAAAATCATACGCTGAAAATATTCTGAAACGCCTTGGTTTATCTGCAGACAATATGCAGATTGACGATTGCGAGGACGAGTTGTTCAGCGAAGTGCTGGCTTACACTTTCAACAACAAAGTTGTTCTGAAATTGGGTATTGTTGCCGGAAAATGGTTGAAGAAATTCGAGATTGAGAATCCGGTTTATTACGCCGATTTCAATTGGGACAGTGTATTTAAAGCACACAAAAACCACAAAGTGCTGTTTAACGAGTTGTCTAAATTCCCGGCCGTTCGTCGCGATTTAGCCTTGTTGCTTGATAAATCAGTTAAGTTCAGCCAGCTGAAAGAAACTGCATTTAAAATGGAGCGTCAGCTACTACGCGAAGTTGACTTGTTCGATGTGTACGAAGGCAAAGGTGTACCTGATGGTAAAAAATCGTACGCCGTAAGTTTCATCCTGCGCGATGACAACAAAACACTAAAAGACAAGCAGATTGATAAATCCATGCAAAAGCTGATTATGGCTTTTCAAAGGGATTTTGGTGCTGAATTACGCTAAAATATCACCACATATAAACTAACTTGCATCCCGGATTAATTCCGGGATGTTTGTTTAAAGGAATTCGATAAAAGATGCAGAACCACACAAAAGGAATCGTTTACGCTGCAATAACAGCTTTCTTTTGGGGCTTTTTAGCTATCGCCTTAAAAGTTGCCGTGCGCAAAGTCGATCCGGTTACAGTGGTTTGGATTCGTTTTGTGGTGGCCTTTATTATTCTCGCCATCTGGCAGGCTTTTCAAACGCCGTCTTCCTTCAAAATTCTTATTAAACCTCCCCTCTTATTGATTTTTGCAGCTTTGGCACTCTCGTGGAATTACATGGGTTATATGTTGGGAATTCACCACACAACGCCCAGTAATGCGCAACTTTTTATTCAAACCGGACCGCTTATTTTAGCTGTTGCCGGCTTCCTTATTTTTAAAGAAAAACTGCTCCGAAACCAGGTCATTGGATTTTCAATTGCCATATTCGGATTTTCATTTTTCTACCGCGACCAGCTACAGGCCTTTTTCGAAACTGCCGGAACTTACCAACTCGGAATTCTCCTAACTATATCGGGTGCCGTTGCGTGGTCGGTTTATGCCATTTTGCAAAAGAAACTGGTTCGTACTTTTTCCGTCGACAGCCTGAACCTTGTATTGTTCGGACTTCCATCAATTTTGTACCTCCCGTTTATAAAGTTTGGTCCATTGCTTGAACTTAGCTGGAGCTGGTGGTTGCTTCTCATATTTTTAGGCGCCAACACTTTTATCGCTTACACCTGCATCGGGAAAGCCCTAAAATACACCGAAGCCAATAAAGTTAGTATCATCATTATTTTAAACCCGATGATCACTTTTATTACCATGGGAATTTTAACCGAGCTCAATGTTTCGTGGGTGGAACACGAGCGGTTTTCTGCCATTACAATTGTTGGTGCTGCACTAGTATTTATTGGCGCTGTTCTGGTGGCCCGTAAAAGCAAATCGCGCTAAACCATTTCAGCCATTTTATCGCCCCGCTTTAACATCTTAATTATATATGTTCTAAGCCAAAATTGTGTAACTAATTCCCCCGTTTTCGTATATACAAGAACAAAAGCGAAAGTCAACAACTTCTTACATATTGCATTGGGATACAACTTTTAACAAGAATAGCTATGAACTATAGATCGAATAGTATTCTGACACACATCCCTCAAAACCGTGATGGAGAAAGTATTTTAAAACAAGCCTTGTTTTTTACCAATGCGTTGAACATGCGCATCTTCCTTCTCGACGTCATAAAAACCGGGCCTGCATTTCTTCATAATCCAAAATCGAAACGAAACCAAATTCGCCACCAGGGTGCCCTGAACAAGTTTACAGAATTTGTAAAAAAGAGCCTGGGAACCGACATTCCAAATAACATAATTTTACGAATTGGCTGGGGAAAAATTATTAACACGTTGATCGCCGAATCGGAACGTGGTGGTTACGATTTTGTAATGATAGACAAAAGCAAACATGCCAATAACGAGCACTTTACACCCGCCGATATCAGCCGTTATGTGAGCAAGTCGTATTGCCCGGTACTGTCTGTCAACAAATCATATCCGGTAACTGAAATCAATAGTATCGTTGTTCCAATTGATATTTCTCAGCACACCAAAAAACGCTTGTATTGGGCTACATTTTTTGCAAAAAGAATGAAGGCAAAAATTCATATCGTTTCTGCACTTAACATCGATATTGAAGAGCGAAAAAGTTTAGCCTATAAAAATGCTGAGAAGTTAAAAACGATGCTTGAAAAACGTGGCGTTGAATGCGAGGTTCACATCTTAAAAGTGCACGACCAGGCCAACCACACAGCGGTGCTCAACTATATCGAGGAAGTGGATGCCGGAATGGTGATCATCCGTACGCACCAGGAATCGCGGTTCACCGGAAAAAAGATTGGAACCTTTGTTTCGGAAATTGTACACGGTTGTAAAAAACCGGTTTTTACTGTTGGCGGCGTCACCCAAAAATATGATCTGGATGCCATATAAAACCTGCTAAACCAAAAACTATGACTGACCGCATTGAAGAAATAACGCAAAAAATCTACAACGAGGGCATTACCAAAGCCAAAGACGATGCCAACCAGCTGATTGCTGAAGCAAAAGAAAAAGCCGATAGAATTATTCAGTCGGCGAAAAAAACACAGGAAGAAATTATTCGCAACGCACAAAAAAAAGCAGAGGAAGACAAAAAACGAACAGAAGCCGAATTACAACTGGCTGCGCGTCAGTTTATCAGTCATTTAAAACAACAAATTACCGAGCTTGTAAGTACGGCCCAAATCAATTCCCCGGTTAACGAAGCCTTTAACGACAGCGATTTCATCAAAAAGATCATACTCACATTACTTGAAAAGTGGGATCCGAAAGCCGGAAAAAACATGAATCTCAACCTGCTTCTTCCTCCCGATGATCAAAAAGAACTGACTGCTTTCCTGCAAAAAAAAGCAACCGAAGCCATGAATAACGGCATTGAAATTTCAGTGGATCCCAAATTAAAATCAGGTTTCAGAATTGGCCCAAAGGATGGCAGTTACCTCATCAGTTTCACCGCACAAGACTTTGCAAATTATTTTAAACAATACCTTAAAGACGGAACAAAAAAATTACTGTTTGATGCCGTTGAAACAGAGTAAGACCCCGAAAGGGAACTCTGCGAAAGTTGTGATACAACCATAAATTTTGAGCTAGTTACACCGGGCTTTAAATGATTTAATGACCATTTAAAATTCGGTTATGCTGATAAAAAGAGAATATTATTGTTTGATTGCCGGGCTTCCCGATTTGTTCTTCGACGAGAGCAAAACAACGGTTACCAGCAGCGTATTCAGGGAAGAACTGCAACACCAGCTTAGTCCGTCCGACTTTAAGTTGGTTGAATACCTCTTTTTACCTTTCGATAACCTGAATCTGCTCAACATTTTTTTCGGGCAGAACAATCCAAACTTCTACCCCGGCAACATTACCAAACACGAATTGGAATTTCAGTTTTCGCCTGAGAACGAAGAAATTGAGCTGCCGGAGTATATGAAAACATTTTTATGCTGGATGAAAGGCGTGGATAAAAAACAGGCTGATTTAGAGGATAAAAATATCCTTACCACTTTGTTTTACGAACACGCAATTGACTGCCCAAATTCATTTCTGCAGAATTGGTTTCGTTTTGAGCTCAACCTGAAAAATATATTTACCGCTTTTAACTGCAAAAAATACAACTACGAGCCGGAAACACATTTACTGGAAGTTGAAGGCGAATGTGTGGTCTATTCGCTTCTCATCGAAAACAAACTAAAAGCGGATTATTTCGAGGAGCTGCTCCCCTTCCACGACGAGCTTTTTAAGATTGCCGAATCGAATGTGGAATGGATGGAAAAGGAAAAAGCAGTGGATAAAATCAAATGGGAATACCTGGATGAAAATACCTTCTTCAACTTTTTCACCATCGAGAAGGTGCTGGCTTTTACCATAAAACTCCAGCTAATCGAACGGTGGATGAAACTGGACAAAGAAACAGGAAAGCAGTTGCTCGACAAACTAATTGACGAATTATTAACGAGTTATGAATTCCCTGCGGAGTTCAGCTTGACTAAATAAAACAATATGGCTACAACAGGAAAAGTTGTCGGAATAATATCAAACCTGGTGGTGGTTAAAGTTAGTGGCCCGGTTTCGCAAAACGAGATCTGCTACATTAATCACGACGCTGTAAAATTGATGGCGGAGGTGATTCGTATTGGTTCCGAAAACGCCTACATACAAGTTTTTGAAAGCACGCGAGGATTAAAAACCGGAACTCCTGTAGAATTCACGGGGCACATGCTGGAAGCGACTCTTGGCCCCGGAATTCTATCGAAAAATTTTGACGGCCTTCAACACGATCTCGATAAAATGGAAGGTGTCTTCCTGCAAAAAGGCGATTACACTCACCCTTTGGAAGTGGACAAAGACTGGAGTTTTAAACCACTTGCAAAAGTTGGCGATGAAGTAGAGGCCGGATCGTGGTTGGGAGAAGTTACCGAAAACTGGATCGCACATAAAATTATGGTGCCTTTTAAATTTAAAGGCGATTTTAAAGTGAAGAAAATTGTAGTTGCAGGCGATTATAAAATTGAGGATACCATTGCCATTTTGGAAGACGAGGACGGTAATGAACATGAAGTTTCCATGATTCAAAAATGGCCGGTAAAAGTCCCGATCAAGACTTACAAGAATAAACCACGCCCGGCTAAATTCCTCGAAACCGGAATCCGGGTCATCGACAGTTTCACACCAATTGTTGAAGGAGGAACAGGTTTTATTCCCGGCCCATTTGGAACAGGAAAAACCGTTCTGCAACACGCCCTGTCGAAACAAGCCGATGCCGACATGATCGTGGTTGCAGCCTGCGGCGAGCGTGCCAACGAAGTGGTAGAAATATTTGCTGAATTTCCGGAGCTGGACGACCCGCGCACCGGTCGTAAACTCATGGAGCGCACCACTATTATTGCCAACACTTCTAACATGCCCGTGGCTGCCCGCGAAGCATCGGTTTACACGGCTATGACAATTGCTGAGTATTACCGTTCGATGGGACTGAAAATATTGTTGCTGGCCGACTCCACCTCGCGCTGGGCACAGGCTTTACGCGAAATGTCGAATCGCATGGAAGAACTTCCCGGTCCCGACGCATTCCCGATGGATTTGCCGGCCATTATCTCCAATTTTTACTCGCGTGCCGGCTTTGTAAATCTGAATAATGGAGAAACCGGATCGGTAACTTTTATTGGAACCGTTTCGCCGGCCGGTGGTAACCTGAAAGAACCGGTTACCGAAGCCACCAAAAAAGCAGCGCGGTGTTTTTATGCCCTGTCGCAAAACCGTGCCGACAGTAAACGCTACCCCGCCATCGATGCAGTGGAGAGTTACTCGAAATACCTCGAATATCCGGAGTATGTCGATTATGTATCCAAAGCCATTTCGCCAAAGTGGGTAGACAATATTCTTGAGGCCCGAAACATCCTTGTGCGCGGACGCGAAACTTACGAACAAATAAATATTCTGGGAGATGATGGTGTACCGATTCATTATCACGAAACATTCTGGAAATCGGAGGTGATCGATTTTGTAATTCTGCAGCAAGATGCTTTTGACAAGATTGATGCATCAACCCCCATTGAACGCCAGCAATACATGCTCGAAAAAGTACTGAACATCAATAATACCAAATTTGCTTTCGAGCATTTTGAGGAAGTGAATCCCTACTTCAAAAAAATAATAAACGTGCTGAAACAGATGAATTATTCCGAGTTTGAATCGGAACAATTCAAAAAATTTGAAAAGGAATTGGGAGAGATAATAAACGAAAAAGCAGTTGTTGAAACCAAACAAATATAAATGCGAAGAGAATGGAAACTACAGCTTTTCAGAAAATACATACCAAAGTTGATCAGATAACGAAAGCAACCTGCTCGTTACACGCCACAGGGGTTGGCAACGAGGAAATGGCCCTTGTAAACGACCGATTGGCGCAGGTAGTTAAAATTGAAGGCGACCTGGTAACGCTGCAGATTTTTTCGGGAACGGAAGGAATTCCTACCAATGCAGAAGTAGTTTTTCTGGGTCACGCTCCGCAACTTGCTGTGGGCGACGAGCTGGCCGGACGATTCTTTAACGCATATGGTCAACCAATTGACGGCGGCCCCGAAATTGACGGCAAGTTGATAGAAATTGGTGGCCCCTCGGTTAATCCTGTTCGCCGTAAACAGCCCTCGGAATTGATTGCGACAGGAATTGCAGGAATCGACCTGAACAACACGCTGGTAACCGGACAGAAAATTCCGTTTTTTGCCGATCCCGACCAGCCTTATAACCAGGTTATGGCAATGGTAGCTTTACGTGCAAAAGCCGATAAAATCATTTTGGGCGGCATGGGAATTACCAACGATGATTACCTGTTTTTCAAAAACCTTTTTGAAAATGCAGGAGCCATCGACCGTATTATCAGTTTTGTAAATACCACCGAAAATCCTCCTGTTGAGCGTTTGCTGGTTCCGGATATGGCGCTGTCGGCTGCTGAATATTTTGCAGTTGAAAAGAATCAAAATGTACTGGTACTTCTCACCGATATGACTTTGTATGCCGATGCGCTAAGTATCGTTTCAAACCGAATGGATCAGATCCCGTCGAAAGACAGCATGCCCGGTTCGTTGTACAGCGATCTGGCCAAATTGTATGAAAAAGCGGTGCAGTTCCCCGATGGTGGTTCAATAACCATTATAGCTGTCACCACACTTTCGGGCGGCGACATTACGCACGCCATTCCCGACAACACCGGCTACATTACTGAAGGACAACTCTTCCTTCGTAAAGAAACCGACATTGGCAAAGTTATCATCGATCCGTTCCGAAGTTTATCGCGCCTGAAACAGCTGGTAATTGGCAAAAAAACACGCGAAGATCATCCACAGGTAATGAATGCAGCTATCCGGTTGTACGCCGATGCTGCAAACGCCAAAACCAAAATTGAAAATGGTTTCGATCTGACCGATTACGACAAACGCACCATGAGTTTTGCCAAAGATTATGCAAACGAATTGCTTGCCATCGACATTAATATTGAAATCGACACGATGATAGATACGGCATGGAAACTATTCGATAAATATTTCTCGCACGCCGAAACAGGCATAAAAGCCGAGTTGGTGGAGAAATATGGAAAACAGATAAAATGAAACATTAAATGGAGTTGTTATGGAAAATCAATTAGTTACAATCCTTAGGATTTCGACACCCCAGCTCGGGTCTTTTGTAAAAGATAAGCTGGAGGAGAAAGGGATTGAAGTATTTTTCACCAATGAGGGTATGGTCCCCGGTGAGCGATACAATCCCGATGAAGTGCTACTAAAAGTGAAGGCCCGGCAATCGGAAAAAGCCATTGCCCGACTTTTGCAGCTACACAAAGATTACGACCTCGATAAAGTTAAAGACGACGTGAGTTTTACCAACCTGCGAAAAATTCTCCTTCCGGTAAAACTCAGCGAAGACTGCATCGATCTGTGTAAATATGCCATTGGGCTGGCCTTAAAACAAAATGCTGAGATTAAGGTTTTGTACGTTTATCCCGATCCTAATTTTAACGAGCCCAGACGCTATACGACCTCGTGGGAAAAGTATGTAAAAATGGAGCTGAAGGAAGCCCACAAAAAGGCGCAGCAGAAACTGGTAGAATTTAGTCGGGAACTTAAAAAACAGGTTCCGCCCGAACTTTTTAATGCAGTAAAATTGCACTACCGAATGCTAAAAGGAACGCCCGAAAACGTAATCACCGCCTCGTGTAAACGCTACAATCCCGATATCATTTTAATGGGAACACGAGCCACAAAACATGCCGATGGTGAGTTTCTTGGAAAAACGCTGATCAAGGTGATAGAACAAACGAATCATTCGGTTTTGGCAGTTCCTTTATCGGCCGTTTTTAAAGGAAAAGAACAGGTAAACGTGATGTACTCCACCGATTTTTATGATTCTGATAATTCGTCGCTAAACAAATTACTGAAGATATTGGAACCGATTAAGAAAAAAATCTATTGCGTTCATTTTGATATACAAAATGATGCGCAGCACCAGCAAAAAGTGAAGGAATTAAACGCAATGCTCGAGCGAGATTACAGCGATTACCATATAAGATGTGAGCTTTTTGAGAGTAAAAACCTGATTAAAGGAATTGAGGAATTTGTTGCTCAGAAAGACATCGACATTATTTCGCTTTCGAAAATAAAACACTCGGGCTTTTACAAACTGTTCCACACCGACCTGGTATCAACACTCGTGGCAAAAGCAAATATTCCAATTCTGGTATTTCCGGTGTAAACTTTAAAATAAAAAATTGGCTATAAAATTTCAATATAATAAAACGTCTCTGCACAACCTGAATAAACAACTGAAGATCAGGCTAAAGGCGCTACCTACCTTAAAAAACAAGGAAGCCGCTCTTCGTTTGGAGGTTAAAAAAGCAAAAGACCAAACCGTTGATCTTGAAGAGCAATTGCAAATGAAGATACGCGAAGAGGAACTTTCGGCGGGGTTGTGGAACGAGTTTTTACCCGAATTAATACGAATTGAAAACGTGAGTATTTCGAGCAAAAAAATTGCGGGAGTCTCTATTCCTGTTATGAACGAAATAATTTTTAAGGAGAAAGATTTTAGCCTTTTTTCAAAACCTGATTGGTTTCCGGCAGGAATTTCGTTTGTAAAAGAAGTGGCACGAATTGTTACCGCGCGCGAGTTTTATGCACGCAAAATGGCTTTGCTCGACAGGGCCAGAAAAAAAACAACACAAAAGGTAAATCTCTACGAAAAAGTACAGATTCCGGGTTACGAAGATGCGATCAGGAAAATTAAACGATTTCTGGAAGACGAGGAAAACCTTTCGAAATCGGCACAAAAAATTGTAAAAAAACGACAGCAGAAACAAAAAGCAACGGCAGTATGATCGTTCCGATGTTAAAATATACATTTCTGGTTTTTCACAGGGAATACGAAGATTTTCTGATTGAACTGAACAGACTGGGACTTGTCCACATTGCAGAGCATGACGTTGAGCTTTCGGAAGCAACCACAAAAAAAGTTGCCGAATTGCATAAATACGAACGAGCAATAAGTTTTCTGCAGAAAATAGAAAGTGAAACAACCGAAAAACCAAAAATAAATTCGGCGCCGAAAATTCTTGACGACCTGACCGAGAAACAAAAAGAGCTGGAAGAATTGGAAGGCCATTTGGAGTCCTTAAATAAAGCTGCGCAAAAAGCATTACCATGGGGAAATTTTTCGCCTGATTTAATCGAGCAGCTAAAAACTGAAAGAATCCATTTACTTTTTTATAGTACCTCAAAAAAGAGATTCATTGAGCTGGAACAAAACAATCAGCCGATAGCAATTATTTCAGAAACGGCCAGCCAGGTGCGATTTGTGTACATCCAACAGAACGAAGAAGATATTGATATTGATGCAGAACTGCTTGAATTACCACCTCTGCCCCATTCAGCAATTGAAAAGCTGATTCGGGAAACGGAAGAACGAATAAAAGCGATCAACACAACTTTTAACTGCTACGCCAACAACTCCATTTATTTGCTGGAAGAACAAAAAACAACGCTGATTCGATCGCTGGAATTCGACAAGGTAATTCGAAATACTTTCAAAGAGGCTGAGGACAAATTAATGGTACTTGAAGGATGGGTTCCGCACACCAAAACACCCGCTCTGAACCAATTTTTAAAAGACAGCGATGCGGTTTATTTTTCGCGCAAAGCCAAACCCGACGACAAAATTCCGGTGTTACTTAAAAACAACCGTTTTGGTAAACTCTTCGAGCCGATCGGATCCATGTTCTCATTACCCGATTACGCCGAGCTCGATTTAACTGTATTTTTTGCGCCGTTTTTTATGCTGTTCTTTGGTTTTTGTCTGGGCGACGCCGGCTACGGATTACTGTTTGTTATTGGCGCAGGTTTGTATAAACTAAAAGCCAAACCGGAAGTTAAACCGTATTTAAGCCTGATTCAGTTTTTAGGTATTGCTACAATTCTATTCGGAGCCATTTCAGGAACTTTCTTTGGCATTAATCTTATTGACACAGATTTTGCCTTAACCGAAAAGGTTCAGCATCTTTTCCTTAACCCGGACAAGATGTTTAACCTGGCGCTGATACTGGGCGGCATACAAATCATTTTTGGACTGTTTATAAAAGCCGCCAACCAAACCAAACAGTTTGGTTTCAGCTACGCGCTGGCAACTTATGGCTGGCTGGTCATTCTCATTGGAAGCATTGTTTACACAGTGCTATCCGGAGCCGAAATCATCCCAAAAAACAAAACCATTTTATATGGAATACTGGCACTGGGCGGATTTTTCATTCTCTTTTTCAGTGATCCGGGCGTGAATGTTTTTGCCCGCATCGGCAAAGGCGTTTGGGATGTGTACTCAACCGTTACAGGCATTTTTGGCGACCTTCTTTCGTACATCCGTCTGTTTGCATTGGGTTTATCGAGCGCCATTTTAGGTTTTGTAATCAACGATATTGGCTTACAGATTTTAGGATCGTCGAAGATTATAGGCCCTGTATTTTTTGTGATTTTTCTATTACTGGGACACACTTTAAATATTCTTATTTCGTCGCTTGGCTCGTTTGTTCACCCCATGCGTTTAACCTTTGTAGAGTTTTACAAAAATGCTGGTTTTAAAGGCGGCGGCGAAGAATACAAGCCGTTTGGAAGGATAAATAATAAAGGATGAAGGATAATAGATGAAGGATTAATTAGAAAAATATAAAACAATAAACTTTAAACAACTACAACTATGACAACTGCAGTTATTTTAGCCTACATAGGTTTAGCAATAATGCTCATTTTTTCAGGTGTTGGAAGTGCTGTTGGCGTCTCAAAAGGAGGAAATGCAACAGTTGGCGCACTCAAGAAGAAACCCGACAAATTTGGTAGTTACCTGCTACTGAGCGCTTTGCCCGGGACGCAGGGATTATACGGTTTTGCGGGCTTTTTTATCATCAACAGCCAGGGAATTATTGCAGCCGACATGACCATGCTGCAAGGCGTAGCAATAATGGCAGCCGGATTAACACTGGGTTTTGTTGGATTTTTCTCTGCACTAAACCAGGGAGCGGTAACCTCAAACGGAATTGCCGGCATCGGATCGGGTCACGATATTTTTGGAAAAACTATGGTACTGGCCGTATTTCCGGAATTGTATGCGATTATTGCTTTTGCCGCTACTTTTTTAATTAGTATGAGTTTGTAGGTAAAACGAGAAATTCTGTTGGGAACCTGTTTCTGAAAAGGCATAAAAAAAGGGAACAACTTTTCAGTTATTCCCTTTTGTGGGAAGAGCAGGATTCGAACCTACGAAGGCTGAGCCAACAGATTTACAGTCTGCCCCGTTTGACCGCTTCGGTATCTTCCCAAAATATTTTAAATGAGCCGAATCCCAGATTCGAACTGGGGACCCCGAGATTACAAATCACGTGCTCTGGCCAACTGAGCTAATTCGGCATTTTTTCATTATTTTTTTATAGAACGTGCTGATTTAAACCAGCGTCTGCAAAAGATAGAATTCCATAAAAAAAGGGAACAACTATTTTAGTTATTCCCTTAGTGGGAAGAGCAGGATTCGAACCTACGAAGGCTGAGCCAACAGATTTACAGTCTGCCCCGTTTGACCGCTTCGGTATCTTCCCTAAATATTTTTAAATGAGCCGAATCCCAGATTCGAACTGGGGACCCCGAGATTACAAATCACGTGCTCTGGCCAACTGAGCTAATTCGGCTTATTATTTCAATCTTTTGTTAGAACGTTGCTTTTTCAAATCAGCGGGTGCAAAGGAAAGAATTAATTTTTAATTCTGCAATACCTTTTTTAAACTTTTCACCACTTTTTTGAACGCTTTTTCTTTTTGAAAAAAAGTGGGTAAGCTACCTGTGTCGCACCGCTACAACCGCCTACCCTTGCTGCCTTCCGACCCTGGGGGGATTCAGCAGGAGCTGGTCGCACAGGACTTACCCGGCGACAAAAGTAGAAAATTTTGTTCTTCCGCCAAACAAAATTTACGCATCGCGTAATTTTAAAGGCAAAGCCATGACTTATCAGATTGAAAATGAAACATAAACATGTGTAATTTTTTAAGTAAAATTTATAAAACTGAGTGAATTTTATCCGGCTTCGAACCGAGAGTTACTATCAATGCATACTTTTGGCTTAATGCTACAAAAAATCATTTATATTTGTCGAACCTATAATTAAAACAAACATCATGGAAAACAATTCTTCTCCACTGTTAAAATCATCGTTAACCTATGGTCTTTACGCAGCTTTAATTTCCATTTTTCTTAATGTAGTTATCTGGGCCGGTGGCATCATGGAATCATTAGGAATTTTTGGTTCGTTAATCGTTGCTATTCTTTCGCTGGTAATTTCGTTTGTTGTTATGCTGATTTTCACAAAGAATTACCGTAATAAAGAATTTGATGGTTACATTAGTTTTGTAGAAGCTTTTAAATTTGCCATGCTGGTAACAATTGTTTCAACCGTAATCCTGGTAATTTACACCTATGTATTCCATAGTTTTATTGCACCTGATTATATGGAAAACCTGATGGCAAGTATGCAGCAAAAAACATTGGAATTTATGGAAAGCAAAGGAGCTCCGGATGCAACTATTGAACAGACGCTGAGTCAGTTTGAGAAAGTTCCCACAATCGCTAAAACACTTCAGTCGACAGTACTGTCCGGTCTTATTGGCGGAGGTATTATTTCGCTTATTGTTGCGGCAATTGCCAAAAAGAAAGTTGAAGATTCATATTAATAATTTACAAAAGAGTTTTTAATGGATATTTCCGTAGTTATTCCCCTGTTTAACGAAGAAGAATCACTACCCGAACTGGCGGCGTGGATAAAAAAGGTGATGGAGGAAAATAACTTCACGTACGAAGTTATGATGATTGATGATGGCAGCCACGACAGCTCATGGAAAGTGGTAGAACAACTTCAAAAAGAAAATTCGTGTATTAAAGGAATAAAGTTCAGGCGTAATTATGGGAAGTCGGCTGCATTATATTGCGGTTTCGAAGCGGTGCAGGGCGATGTGGTAATTACCATGGATGCCGATTTGCAGGACAGCCCCGACGAAATTCCGGAGCTTTTCCGTATGATTAAGGAAGATGGTTTTGACCTGGTTTCGGGCTGGAAGAAAAAACGTTTCGACCCGGTTCTTACGAAAAACCTACCCAGTAAATTATACAACTGGACAGTTCGCCGGATGAGTGGTATTAAACTGCACGACATGAACTGCGGCCTGAAAGCTTACCGCAAAAACGTAATAAAAAGCATTGAAGTTTACGGAGAAATGCACCGCTATATTCCGGTTCTGGCAAAATGGGCCGGCTACAAAAATATTGGCGAAAAAGTGGTTGTTCATGCCGAAAGAAAATACGGAGTAACCAAGTTCGGGCTTGAGCGCTTTATTCGTGGCCCGCTCGACTTACTTTCGGTAATGTTTATTTCGCGTTTTGTGAAACGCCCCATGCACTTTTTTGGAATTTTAGGTGCGCTAATTTTCTTTATCGGTTTTGCATCTGCCGGATATCTGGGAGTTCAAAAGATCATTCAGCTAAACCATGGAATTACCGGACATTTAATTACCGACAGTCCCTATTTTTATATTGCTTTAACATCGATGATTCTTGGCGGACAATTCTTTTTGGCCGGATTCCTTGGCGAATTGGTATCAAGAAGTTCGAGCGATCGTAACAAATATCAAATTGATGTAAAGACATTTGAGTAAAGACTTTTTATTTCATGGAGCAAAAAGATATCCGTTTTCGTAAACAGCGCGATTTGGGCGTTGTTATTTCTGATTCATTTGATTTTTTAAAACAGGAAGCAAAACCGATCATGCGTATGATTGGCATTTATGTTCTGCCTTTTGTAATTTTATATGCCGGTGCACAGGTTTATTTTCAGCGCAATGTGTTAAGTCAGTTCGACCTCACCAATCCTGAAAGTATTATGGCCGACATTGGCCCTTTCTACCTCAACCTGTTTATGTTTATGTTTTTTGGCCTTTTTGTGCAGTCGCTGCTGGTGGGCACCTACTACAGTTATCTCGAGGCTTACATAAAACACGGAAAAGGCAATTTCCAACTGACCGATATCAGTTCGAAGTTTTTCTCCAATAGCCTGCTGGCACTCGGAGCTAACCTCATTTTTGTTATTATCGTATTTTTTGGCGCCATGATGTGTATTGTGCCCGGATTGTATTTTGCCAACACCTTTTCAATAGTAGTTTTCATTCTTATTTTCGAGAAGAAAGGAATTAGTGATGCGCTTAGTCGCTCATGGAAACTGGTAAACTCAAGCTGGTGGAATACTCTTTTGATCAACCTGATTGCGGTAGTTATTGTATATGCTGTTGGAATTGTATTGTCAATTCCATCGATGATCATGGGAGTTTCAACTACTATTTTTTCTACCGAAGTAACCAATCCTGCCGATTATCCGAACTGGTACTGGGTGTTGACTGCTATTTCATCGGTAATAACTACTGTTCTATTGGTTATTCCGTTTACATTTCAGGCATTTCAATATTTTAATCTTGCCGAGCGTAACGATCCTACAACACCGCTTGCTCCTCTGGAATAGACAATATATTCAGGTTCAGACCGGTTGAACTTTCAACAACTTCATAAAAGCATGTAATACTTTTTACAATGTTAGTGTAACGCGTGGCTTTTTGTGTCGTCTTATTAAAAAGCAAATCAACTTTTTAACGAACAAAAGCCATAAAAAATGATTAAAACAAACAAGCTCTCAAAAGTTTTCAGAACCGATGAGATTGAAACCAGTGCACTAAACGATGTTAACCTACATGTAAAAAACGGCGAATTTGTTGCTATAATGGGACCTTCGGGCTGCGGCAAATCAACGCTGCTAAATATTATCGGGCTTCTCGATAATCCGTCATCAGGCAAGTATTTTTTCGACAATGAGGAAGTAGGTCAACTGAAAGAACGCAACCGAACCATGCTCAGAAAAGGAAACATCGGTTTTGTGTTCCAGAGTTTTAACCTGATTGATGAATTAACTGTTTTTGAGAATGTTGAGCTTCCGCTTATTTATTTAAAAATGAAAGCCGGCGAACGTAAAAAGCGCGTTGAGGAAGTACTGGAGCGCATGAAAATCGGTCACCGAAAAAAACATTTCCCGCAACAACTTTCCGGAGGTCAGCAACAACGTGTGGCCATCGCACGTGCAGTGGTGGCTAATCCAAAACTTATTCTTGCCGATGAGCCCACCGGAAACCTCGACTCAAAAAACGGGGAGGAAGTGATGCAATTACTTACCGAGCTTAACCAGGAAGGAACTACCATTGTGATGGTAACACACTCGCTTCGCGATTCGGAATATGCCCACCGCGTTATCAACCTTTTCGACGGTATGGTAATTACCCAGGAAGTGAAAAAAGAGCTGGGAGAGATTCTACTTTAATCATTTCGCTACACACAAACACTGCTCAATTCCGCTGAACCCGGATTGAGCACCATAAAACCAAAAACTATTACCATGTCAGAATTTAAACGTAACCTCAGGCTGGGATGGAGAAATATCCTGAAAAACAAATTCTTTTCCTTTTTAAATATTGGCGGCGTTGCCATCGGGATTGCCGTTACCACCCTCATCCTTTTTTGGGTGGTCGACGAACTCAGTTTCGACAAATTTAACGACAACCTCGGGCAGATGTACCAGGTTTACGAACACCAGGTTTATTCCGACGGACAGGATCTGCATACCGGATGCACGCCTTTTCCCTTGGCCAACGAATTAAAACAAACTTATCCTGAAATTGAAAATGCCACCACTTATACCAATCTAGGCGGCTTGCCGGTAAAATACGAAACCACCGAATACAAAGACATCAGTCTGACGCTGGCCGATCAGGAGTTTATGAATATTTTCTCGTTCGAACTTATTGAGGGGGATTTGAATGCCATTGATGCTCCCGATAAAATATTAATCACACCAAAAATTGCCCAACTATTTTTCCCCAATGAATCGCCAATTGGCAAAATGCTAACCGTTTACGGCAACTACACTTTTACGGTTGGAGCGATCATCGACTATCCAAAAGACCATTCATCAACACAGTTCGACATTTTGGCATCGATAAAATTGGCCGAACAACTTGGTGCTGATCTCACACGATGGGGAAACAACTGGCCATTCACATGTTTGCTGCTCACCAAAGGAACCGACGCCAATCAATTGGAAAGTAAACTCACTGGATTCCTGAAAGAAAAGGGACAGGAAAATACATCCATTTACCTGTTCCCGTATGCAAAGCGTCATTTATATACTTTCTCAGGGGAAAACAACCGCATTCAATATATTTACCAGTTTTTGGCTATTGCGCTGATCATTGTTCTTATCGCATCCATCAACTTTGTAAATTCATCTACGGCCAGTTCCGAAACACGCCGGCCCGAAGTTGGAATCCGCAAAGTTTTAGGAGCTACAAAAGCTAATCTCACCTCACAGTTTTTTTACGAAAAAGGGTTGATGATTGTAATTAGCATCATATTGGGAGCGGCGATGGTTCTTGCTTTTACACCACTTTTTGGTCAACTTTCCGACAAGCATATTTCCCTGTCGCTATTGGGTAACAAATACCTCATTTTTATGCTGATCGCAATGATCCTGACAACGCTTATTTTATCGGTGGCCTACCCGTCGTTGTATATTTCTTCATTCCCACCGGCGCGCGTATTAAAAAAAGCTACCCGCAAAAGTGCCAACCGGATCAGTTTCAGAAGCTTGTTGGTTGTCGTTCAATTTACGCTATCAATCATCCTGATTATCTGTACCATTGCGGTGAATTCGCAACTCAAATTCATCAATAATTACGATTTGGGATACAACCAGAACAATCTCGTCTACATTAATCTTGACGACGCAACGAAAACTAAACACGAAGCGCTTTCGGCATCGTTAAAAAATATCAGCGGCGTGGAAAACCTTACAAAAGCTGATAAACTTCCGTTTTGGGGTGGAAACTCGTCGTGGGGTTACGACTGGCAAGGCAAAGATCCGGAGAACAAAGTATTGATTTGCGCCATGCACGTTGACCGTGAATATTTCGAAACGCTGGGAATTTCAATGGCTGAAGGACAAAGCTTCTCCCCTTCCACTGAGTTAGCAGAAGATAGTGAAAGCGAATTCTCAAACGAAGTAATCCTGAATCAGGAAGCCATTCGCCGCATGAAAATGAGCGAACCAATTCAGAAATACTTTGGCAGAAATGGCGGCGACAGAGCACGCATTGTGGGAGTTGCAAAAGATTTTCATTTTGAGTCGTTACGCACAGGAATCGAGCCGATGGTAATGCTCCCGTTAAACGACAATCCCGATGTTTTGATCATGCGGATACGACCCGAAAATTTTAGTCAAACGATTACTGCAATAAAGGATAACTGGAAATCCATTATTCCTGACTCCAATATCGAGATTGGCTTTTTTGACCAACGACTGCAAGACATGTATAATTCCGAACTGCGCATATCAGGCCTGTTCCAATACTTTTCGTTTGTAGCCATATTTATTGCCTGCATTGGTTTGTTCGGGCTATCGGTTTTTGCCATTGAACGCAAAAGAAAGGAGATCGGTATCCGCAAAGTAAACGGATCAAAAGTTTCGCAAATTCTGGCCATGCTCAACAAAGACTTTATCAAGTGGGTACTCATTTCGTTTGTGATTGCATCGCCACTGGCATGGTATGTAATGAGCAGTTGGTTACAAAACTTTGCCTACCAAACCGAACTTCACTGGTGGATTTTTGCGCTGGCTGGAATTCTTTCCGTTGCCATTGCATTGTTGACGGTTTCGGTGCAGAGTTATAAAGCTGCAACCCGTAATCCAGTCGAGGCTTTGCGTTACGAGTAAGACTTAATAAAATATAAAAGCGGGATTCCATTATTACTATTCGGAATTCCGCTTTCTATATAAAAAATCCTCCGCTAGCAACACTTAAAAATAAAGACAAAAAGGTTTCACCATTCATCAGTTTTAACCACCTATTTGTCGCATCATTTCAATTTTTATCCCGATTTTTATAAACTTAGCGATTCAAAAGAAAGCAGAAAATGGCAAATACAACCCGTTTAATAATAGTTGGAGGATTTTTGGGAGCAGGAAAAACTACTTTGCTTTTCAATGCTACACAAAAGTTAATGGAAGAAGGGAAACAAGTGGGTTTGGTTACCAACGATCAGGCGTCGGAGTTGGTCGATACCTCATTTCTGTTACGTACAAAAGTAAATGTTGCCGAAGTTAGCGGCAGCTGTTTTTGTTGCAATTACAAGGGATTTACAGATTCTCTACTACAAGTAAAACAAGAAGCTAACGCTGATGTTGTAATTGCCGAACCGGTTGGAAGTTGTACCGATTTATCGGCCACATTAATGCAACCGTTAAAGGAAAATTTTAATAAAAAATTGGTGATTTCTCCGCTAAGTGTTCTTGCCGATCCGGTTCGTCTTACCGATATTTTAAACGGCGGAAATGCAGGATTACATCCGAGTGCAGCCTATATTTTCAAAAAACAACTGGAAGAAAGCGACATTATTCTTATTTCAAAAGCAGATCTTTTAAAAGAGGATGAGCGGGACGAACTAAAGCAAAAAGTGGAGGCTGCTTTTCCTTTTGCAACCGTTCTTTGCATCAGTTCAAAAACCGGTGAAGGGATACAAGAATGGTTGAAACTTATTGAAACAACTACCAAAGCCGGACAACGTATTGTTGAAATTGATTACGATAGATACGCCGAGGGAGAAGCTGTTTTGGGCTGGTTAAACGGTTCAATAACATTATCGGGTAAAACTGACTGGAATAAATTTGTTGCAGACATTCTAGGTCGCCTGGCAGCCAAAATCGATGAAATGCAAGTTGGAGTAGGCCATATAAAAGTACTGCTTGAAAACCATCAGGAATTCATTTCCGGCAATATCACAGGCTCCTCGAAAACACTTTCGATAAGAGGAGAAGTCAGTGAGTCCGAAAAAGTACAACTTACAATTAATGCGCGCGCTGAAATCACTCCTGAAAAATTAGATCGATTAATAAAAGAAACGTTGAATAGTGTTTCCGGCAATGAAATTAAAACAACAATTAAAGCATGGAAATACCTTAGCCCCGGATACCCAAAACCAACGCACCGATATAAAAATGTGGTCTATCCGGGAAACAATATTTAACACGAAGGGTAATTGTAACAAAGTGTTAGAAGTGAAGTGTATAGCTATTGGCTATGCACTTTTTTTATTTTAGCGAACAACCAAATCTGCCGAAACTTTTGATTTATTGCGCGTTACAAAAACGGCATCTAAACTTTTAATAATTAATTGGAATCCGCTTAATCATTTTGGGCGGTAAACGGTTATTATTGGGTAGATTTGCACAACATTTTTTTAAGATGCGCAAAACCCAGAGGAATAAAAAAACAGAAGGCAAACAGCGGGGAGGCTTGTTTCAGGTGCTTGGACCTTACAAAGCGCTGGTTACAACCTTAATTATAATGGCACTTGCCGGTAGCGGAATCAACCTGCTTATTCCACGAATTATTGCCCGCGGAATCGACTCATTTACAGCCAACCAATTTGACGCTAAAACGGTAATTACTGAATTCGTTTTGGCAGCAGTCGGGATATTTATTTTTACGCTACTTCAGGGTGTTGTACAAACTTTAGCGGCCGAAAAAGTTGCCAAAGATCTTCGCAATAAATTGTCGGACAAGATTTCGAAACAAAACTATTCGTTCATTTTAAAAGCCAATCCTTCGAAATTGTTAACCAACATGACTTCCGATATGGATTCGGTAAAAATGTTTGTATCGCAGGCATTTGTTTCCATTATCTCGTCGTTGTTTATCATTTTCGGCGTAGCGGTTCTGCTGATTTCCATTAACTGGAAACTGGCGCTGGCCGTGCTCACCATCGTACCTATCTTGTCGGTGGCCTTTTACATTGTATTCAAAAAAGTAAAAGTGCTTTTTAAGCTTAGTCGCGAGGTGATCGACGCACTCAACCGTGTGATCAACGAAAGTATTCTGGGCTCGGCACTTATCCGGGTTTTAAACTCGCAACAGCCCGAAATTCTGAAGTTTGTAGAAAAGAATGTGGAATCGCGCGATTTAGGACTTTCAATTGTTCGCCTGTTTTCGGTGCTCATCCCAATTGTAACATTTGTGGCCAACTTTGCTATTGTAATCATTCTGGCACTTGGCGGACACTATGTGGTTTTGGGAACGCTTACGCTCGGTAACTTTGCAGCCTTCAACAGTTATGTAATGATGTTGATTTTTCCGGTAATGATGATCGGATTTATGAGCAATATTATTGCATCGGCAACGGCTTCTTACGGCCGAATCAGGCAAGTTTTGGATGCTCCGCCACCAGTTGACAACGGAACTGTAAACACAGATATTTCGGGAGACATTAAACTGCAAAATATTTCGCTGAGTTTTGATAAAAAGCCGGTGCTGAAAAATATTTCGTTCGATATAAAAGCCGGAAGTAAAACGGCGATTATCGGACCAACAGCAGCAGGAAAAAGCCAGTTGCTTTATTTGCTTACCAATCTTATTTCACCGGATTCAGGATCGATCACCATCGACAATATACCGGTTAAAGATTACTCCACCGAAGTGTTAAACCGGCAGCTTGGTTTTGTCTTTCAGGACAATGTGATTTTTAATATGAGCCTGCAGGAAAACATCGCGTTTAACGACCAGGTTTCGGATGAAGATCTACAAAAAGCCATTGCCACGGCCGAACTGGCTGATTTTATAAAAACCTTACCCGACGGTTTAAACACCATCGTTTCGGAGCGGGGGACCAGTCTTTCGGGCGGGCAAAAACAACGTATTATGCTGGCGCGCGCACTGGCTTTAAATCCGAAAATACTTTTGCTCGACGATTTTACTTCGCGAGTTGACCGTAAAACCGAAGATAAAATTCTGGCCAATATTCATAAATATTACCCGGAACTTACGCTGCTTTCCATCACGCAGAAAATAGCTCCGGTTACCGGATTCGACCAAATCATTCTTCTTATGGAGGGCGAAGTAGTTGCAACGGGTAAACACGAAAGTTTGAAAGAAAATTCGCCCGAATATATTCAGATTTATAACTCACAAAAAAGTACTAGTCACTATGAAACGAGCATGTAATACATTACACCCAAGCAGATTATTTAAATACGTGCGAGTTCCATACTATACCATTAAAAACTAACAATTTTAATAGTATGAATTATAATCTGAGCCGCACACCCGATAAAAAAGAGAAGAAGCTTCCGTTTCTGAAATCACTTAAGAAACTGGTAGCTATTATCAGTGGCGAACGCCGTAACCTGATCATCGCTTTTGCAGCAATTGCATTAAATGCCGCATTAAGTCTGGCGGGCACATACGTAATTGGATATACAGTTGACAATTATGTGCAGACCAAAGATTACAACGGAATTTTGCTTTTTGCCGGAATTTTGCTGGCAATGTACGTGGTAGCTTTTTTTGTGAATTATGCGCAAATGATTATGATGGGCGGTATTGGGCAGCGTATGTTATACAGCCTTCGTAACTCAGTATTTAATAAACTACAAGAACTGCCACTCGATTTTTTTAACCAAAATAAATCGGGCGATCTGATATCACGCATCAACAACGACACGCAAAAGGTAAACGAGTTCTTTTCACAATCGCTGATGCGTTTTATTGGCGGAATTATTACCATGACCGGAGCAGGAATTTTACTATTGGTTATAAACCTGCCACTGGGATTGGCAGCACTCTCTCCTGCCCTGCTTTTGCTGGTTTTTACCAAAGTTATTTCGCCGTGGATACGCAGAAAGAACGAGGCCAGTTTAAAAAGTCTGGGCGACCTTTCTGCAGAAATTCAGGAAAGCCTGGCCAATTTTAAGGTGGTTGTTGCTTTTAACCGCCGAGACTATTTCAGGAAACGATTTACCGAAGTAAATGAGGAAAATTATAAACAATCGGTTTATGCCGGAATTGCCAACACAGTTCTGAACCCGGTTTATACTTTTGCTGCGAATATTGGGCAATTGATTGTGCTGGCCTTGGGTATCTACCTCATCATACAGGGAAGTTTCAGCGTTGGTTTGCTGATCAGTTTTATCGCTTATGTGATGAACTTTTATAATCCCTTGCGGCAACTGGCAATCCTTTGGGCAAATTTCCAGCAGGCGCTGGCAGCTTGGGACAGGATCTCGTTTTTGCTTTCATTGGAAAGTAACCTGAGTGTTATGCCAGCGGAGGAAAAACAAGATACTTCAGCACTGGTGCATTTTAAAGATGTTTCGTTCTGTTACCCTAATGGGAAAGAGGTACTTCATAAAGTCAGCTTCGATCTGGAACGTGGAAAAACCTATGCATTTATCGGACCAACCGGTGGAGGGAAAACAACAACCGCTTCGTTAATTGCGCGCTTATACGATGCTACAAAAGGAACAATTCTGCTGGATGGAAAGGACATAAAGTCCTACGATCCGGCTGAGAGAACGGCCAAAATCGGTGTTATTCTTCAAGACCCGATTTTATTCTCGGGCACGGTACGCGAAAATATTTTATACGGCAACGAAGCCATGTCAGCTTTAAGTAACGAAGAGCTACGTCAATCGCTTGAAGAAGCCGGACTGGGAAGTTTGTTGCAACGTTTTGACAGTGGTTTGGAAACGCCTATTCAAATGACAGGCGATGGAATCAGCTTGGGCCAAAAACAATTGATTGCTTTTATGCGGGCCATTTTGCGTAAACCGGAATTACTTATTCTTGATGAAGCTACGGCAAATATTGATACGGTTACCGAGCAGCAACTCGAAAAGATCATCAACAACCTGCCGGCATCAACATCGAAAGTGATAATTGCCCACCGATTGAATACCATTGAAAATGCCGATGAGATTTTCTTTGTAAACTCAGGAGAAATTACAGCTGCCGGCTCGCTTGACAAAGCACTTGACCTTTTGATGCAAGGAATTAATGAAAGCTAAAACTGAATTTTGAATTTCGATTAACGATTTTAGATTTACGATTGAAAAATAAGCACTTGAAAATTCAGAATAAACTTACTTCGTCGTTCATTATTCGTTAATGATCATTCTACATTCCATTCAACATCGCAAACTAACTTTGCACCTCAACCTTCCGAACTGTTTTAAACAGGTAGCGGGCAGCAAAAATTCCTACCACAATATTTGCTAGTAATCCGGCCCAAAATACGCCGCTTATTCCAAATAAAACAGAACCCAGCCAGGCAAGTGGCACATAAATAATCAGCATTCGGATCATTGAGAAAACGGTTGACGGCATCGGTTTGTTAATACCGTTAAAGCTTGAAGTTGACAACATTAACATTCCCAAGAAACCGTAACTAGCACCGATTATGTAGAAATATTTAATGGTGATTTCTACCACCTGTGCATCGGTTGAGAACAGTGCAGCGATTGAATCTCCAAAGAACAATAAAAGCACAAAAACGGTAGCTCCCCAAATCATCGAAAACTTAAACGACAGTTTTAATGCTTCGTTAATTCGTTGAAACTTTTGTTTGCTGAAATTCTGCCCTACAAAAATGATCAGAACCGATCCAAGCGCAGCGATAACCATTAACGCAAACATCTCAACACGCGAGGCCACACCAAAAGCGGCAACAGCTTCTTTACCAAATCCGGCCAATATTCTTGTTATCAATCCTACCGAAATTGGTGTAATAAGCATCGACAACGATGCAGGTCCGGCCACATACAACACCTTCCTCCAGGTTTCGATAGTTTTTTGAAAACCACCCAATCGGAAGGTCAGCATTTTATTCCGGTTGATCAGGATATAAAGAATGGCCACCAGGCCAAGACTTCTGGTAATTACAGTAGCCCACGCAGCACCTTTTATGCCCATCTCGGGGAAAGGGCCGTATCCAAAAATCATTAACGGATCGAGAATGGCGTTAAACACAGCGCTAAAAAGCATGATCATTCCGGGTGTAAAAGTATCGCCGGTTGCCCGCACAATGTTGTTCCCGATCATTGGAATAACAACAAATGGCACGCCGAGGTACCAGATCCTCATATAATCATCAACATACTGAAGTACATCTTCTTCGGCGCCTAAAGCCGTAAACAAGGGTTTAATGGTAAGTAGCCCGATGGTAACGAAAATCAAAACTACAATCAGTCCGAGCACAATCGCCCTGCCCGACATCGCTTTAACATCGTTTTTATCAGCGTGTATAATATTCCTGGAAATGAGGGAACTTGTGCCAATTCCAACACCCATTGCTACACTGTTCAGGAACATCACCACCGGAAAACTAAAGCTCATTGCAGCCAGTTGCTGAACCCCCAGTTTTCCAACAAAAAAAGTGTCGATCAGGTTAAAGATCACCATTCCAATCAGCCCCAGCAACATGGGCCAGGTTAACTGCATAAGGTGCTTCTTTACATCGCCTTCCGTCAGGTTTCTACTTCGATTTGTCATATATTTTCTAATCGTTTACTTACAATTTTTGGTTTCATCCAGTTTCTTGCGGGCGTTAAACTGCATACGCTTCAGGTACTGAAATAGTTCGTCTTGTTCCGCTTCGGAAAATCCATCCAGCAAAGTCTCAGTCCAGTCGGCAAATACAGTTTTTAACTGTGGCAAAATCTCCTTTGTTTTTTCGGTCAACCGGATTTGCATTACACGGGCATCATTTTCGGCAGGAGTACGCTGAATGTAGCCATTTTGCTCCATCAACCGGATTTGCGAAGTGATGGAAGATTTATCGAGATGCAGGTATTTTGCCAGCTCATATTGCGAAACGCCCTCGTGCCGCGACACATACATAATCGTAGCAATTTGCGCATGCCCGATCGACAACGACTTAAACTCCGACTGAAAATACTTGTGCGCAGCCTTCGAAAGCTCCCCGATCATCCGGCCTGCAAACCGACTCTTCTCTTCCGATTCTTTATTCATGCTGCAAATTTATAAATTAGTTGGAATTCCAACTATTTATTAAAAGTGTTAAAGGTTGTTTTTAACATTAACATATCATCGTTCTATTTTTTCATCTCGGAGAGGAATCGTATTTTTCGGAAAATTTTAACGATGCGAATTTCATTTCTATTCCTGTTTATTCTTTTTGCGCTGGGATCTGCCGCTCAAGGTAGTAGCGTAAAAATTGCTTTGCTGAAATACAACGGTGGCGGCGACTGGTATTCCGATCCTACTGCCCTGCCCAATCTCATCGAGTTTTGTAACGAAAATCTGCATACCAATATAAATCCTGAGCCATCGACCATTGAAATTGGCAGCCCCGAGCTGTTTAATTTTCCGTTTGTGCATTTAACCGGGCACGGCAACATCATTCTATCGGAAAGCGATGCGATGAATTTGCGCGTTTACCTCGAAGGCGGTGGTTTTTTACACATCGACGATAATTACGGACTGGATGAATATATCCGCCGCGAAATGAAAAAGGTTTTCCCCGACCAGGAGTTTGTTGAACTGCCGCCGTCGCACGAAATTTTTCATCAGAAATACGATTTTAACGAAGGCATCCCGAAGATACATGAGCACGACAATAAGCCACCTCAGGCATTTGGATTATTTGTCGACGATCGGTTGGTTTGTTTGTACACCTACGAAACCGACTTAGGTGATGGTTGGGAAGATATCGACGTACACAACGATCCGGAAGACCTGCGCCAAAAAGCGCTCAAAATGGGTGCTAACATTATCGCCTACGTATTCGGACAATAATCAATTTGGCAGTTTAACAATTTATTTCATGAAAGTAGTAGCCTTTAACGGAAGCCCGAGACGTAACGGAAATACATCGATTTTAATCGAAGAAACATTTAAGATCTTCCAGGCGGAAGGAATAGAAACCGAAGTTGTACAGATTGGGAACAAACCGGTTCATGGTTGCACTGCGTGTGGAAAATGCCGCGAAATTCAGGACCGGAAATGCCACATTAAAAACGACCTGTTGAATCTTTGTATCGAAAAAATGATTGAAGCCGATGGGATTATTTTTGGGACGCCGGTTTACTTTGCCGATGTGAGCACCGAAATAAAAGCTTTGATGGATGTGGCCGGTTATGTTACGCGCGGCAACGGGCACTTGCTAAAACGAAAAGTTGGTGCCGGTGTAATTTCTGTTCACCGAGGTGGTGCTCTGCCCACTTTCGATACCATAAACCGATTCTTTCTGATCAACCAGATGATCGTTCCCGGCTCCAGCTATTGGAACTTTGCTTTTGGTAAAAACCAGGGCGACGTGCTGCAGGATGAAGAAGGAATCAACACGATCAGAACACTCGCGGAGAACATGAGTTGGTTGATGAAGAAGATTCAAACAGATTGAGAAGAGATTGAATTAGAATGAAGGCAGATTGAAAATCGAATGATTAACTGTTAAATTGCTAAACTGACAACTACGACTATATACTGAGACTCTTCCATGTTGCCAATTTATCCTTAATCCTTTATCAATAATCCTTCCTCTCCTTTCAACTTTTGCCTTGAATTGAGAAATTGCCTATTGCAACTCTCGCATACTGCCTATTCCCATTAAATACGAGTCCTTATCTAATGAATGTCAGTATTAATGTACTTCGTTTGCACTTTCTTTGCGCCCGATTAATTAATTGATTTTTGTTAACCACAGGGTTTTAAAAGGAAAACGATCGATGAAAACTGAAGGATTGCCGAATGTTCAGATAACGGCTTATGAAGTTCGTGATGATGAGAAAAAGCTCATAGAAAAATTCGAAAAAGAGCTGGCCATTAAAATAGTAAGTACAAAACGAGCACTTAGCGAAGGTACTCTTCACCTGGCAGAAGGAAGTAACGCCATTACAACGTTGGGGCAGAGCCAGTTGAATGCATCAATGCTGGAAAAATTGCAGGTAATAAAAATAAAATGTATCTCGACGCGTACCATCGGCTACAATCATATCGATGTAAAAGCAGCCGAGAAACTCGGCATAAAAGTATGTAACGCCACTTACGATCCGAATGGCGTGGCGGATTATTCCGTCATGCTAATTTTGATGCTGCTACGCAGATACAAACAGGCGATGTTCAGGGCCAATGTTAACGACTATTCGCTGGAAGGTTTGCAGGGACGAGAGATGAAAGACCTGACAATCGGTGTGGTAGGTACCGGAAACATCGGTAGTCATGTTATTGAAAATCTTTCGGGTTTTGGATGTCGGATTTTGGCTTACAACAAAAGCATTAATCCCAAGGCTGCAGAAAAGGCAACTTATGTAAGCCTTGACGAGTTGTATGAACAATCGGACATAATCAGCTTCCACCTGCCTTTGACTGACTCAACCTACAAAATGGTGAACCGCTCAACATTAGCACAAATGAAAAATGGCGTGATGCTGATTAACACTGCCCGCGGCGAATTGATGGACTTTGAGGATATTATCGAAGGAATCGAAAATCACAAAATTGGTGCACTCGGTCTTGATGTATTTGAGAATGAGCACGGTATCTATCACCACGACCGCCGAAACGACATTATCAGCAACAAAGATATGGCCTACATTCGCCAGTTTCCGAATGTGATTATGACTCAACACATTGCCTTTTATACCGACACCGCAGTTGAAAGTATGGTTTCATCAGCACTAAATGGCATTATTGAAGTGTTAACGACCGGAAGCAGCAAACATGAAGTTTAGCGATCGGATCAAAGCATTTCCGGGTGGAAGCATGTTGTTTCCTATGGCTTTGGCTGCGGTAATCAATACACTTTTTCCACAGATACGAATGTTGGGTTACCCCACTTCTGCACTATTTTCAAGCAGCGGCACCATGGCCTTGATTGCAATGATCTTGTGTTTAATTGGCCTGCAGTTCCGAATGGAACAATTAAAAGTATTGGTAAAAAGCGGTGGCCTTATCATTTTCCTGAAACTGCTTATTTCAATTGTTTCCGGATATGTGATATTGCACTATTTCGGGTTGGATGGTTTTTGGGGCATTTCGGCACTGGCATTGGTCGCTGCTATTTCGAGTGTAAATCCGGGAATTTACCTGGCTTTGATGAAAAGCTATGGCAACAATAACGACATCAGCTATTTTACCTTGCTGAACCTGATCGGTTTGCCTTTTGTGCCCATTAGTATTTTAGGATTTACCTCCGGAAACGGAATCGATTATATCAGTATTATTTCTACGCTGGTGCCTTTCCTAATTGGTATTGTGCTCCGTTCGTTGGATGCCAGCCTTGAAAAATATACAGACAAAGGAATAAAATTACTTATCCCCTTTCTTGGCTTTTGTCTGGGTGCCAATATCAATTTAACGGTTGCATTTAAAGCCGTGGGCACGGGAATGGTTTTGTTGATCATCTTTCTGCTGGTAAACAACTTGGTACTTTTGGTGATCGAACGCTATCTGTTTAAAAGAACCGGCTATTTATCGATTGCGATCAGTTGTATTGCCGGCCTGTCGATTGCAGTTCCTGAATTGATGGCAGAACTCGATCCGGCTTATCTACCCTATGTAGAAACCGCAAAATCACAGGTTGCTTTTGCTGCCATTTTCAGTGCACTCATCGTTCCTTTATGGGTAAAAAGGCTGGCTGTTAAGCCAATTGAGTAAAAACCATCCCAGTAAAAAAAGGTTATACTATCCGAGTTGCTATTCAAAACTTTTTCTCCCGATACTTCGATCGGGATTTGGCTATGGCCGATTTTCAATTCGTCCGACATAGCCGTCCTCAACTTTCTACTTATTCTTCCTTTTGCCCTTTTCCTTTTCACTTTTGCCTTGAAACTTATTCTTCTTTCTTCGCTTCGTCCCAAATCTCATCCATCTCAGCAAGACTCATATCGTGCAGACTTTTTCCCTGCATCAGCGTTTTGCCTTCGAGGTAATTAAAGCGTTTTATAAATTTAATGTTAGTGCGTTCCAGCGCTGCTTCGGGATCGATATCATACAAACGGGCAGCATTTACAACGGCAAAAAGTAAGTCGCCAAATTCGGCTTCCATTTTATCTTTATCGGCTTTATTAATTTCAACGCTTAACTCGTCAACTTCTTCTTTTACTTTATCCCAAACCTGCTCTTTGTACTCCCAGTCGAAACCTACACCACGAACTTTTTCCTGAATACGATTGGCTTTTACCAGCGCCGGCATGGCAGCCGGAACACCCTCCAAAACACGTTTATTACCGCCTTTTTCCTTCAGTTTTAGTGCTTCCCAGTTTTCAGCAACTTTATCTGCCGAGCCATCAACATCAACATCGCTAAAAATATGCGGATGACGATAAACCAGCTTTTCGTTTATTCCTTCCAGCACATCGCCAATATCGAACGCCCCTTTTTCATCACCGATTTTGGCATAAAAAACAATGTGCAACAAAATGTCGCCCAGTTCCTTTTTAATCTCCTGCAAATCGTTTTTCAAAATGGCATCGCCCAATTCGTAGGTTTCTTCAATAGTTAGTTTGCGCAACGACTCGAGTGTTTGTTTTTTATCCCACGGACATTTCTCTCGCAATTCGTCCATTATATCCAGCAAGCGTTTAAACTCTTCTATTTTTCGTTCCATTCTTTTCAGTTTCAAATTCTATCCGAAGTTAAGGATTCAATTCTTTAACAAAACAAAACTGATTTTAAAGTTTTACAGACTTATTAAAGAAATAATTTTATCTTGTTAGCATAATTATTAAAATTCAAATTTATGATATTAGGAGTATCTGAATGGCTAAGCGGCAAATTAGGCTGGAATGTAACAACAATACGGATTGCATTTGTAGTTGGCGTATTTATTTTTGGTGTAGGACTGGGTTTGTACTTTATTCTTTGGCTCGTAAAAATGTTCTCGAAATAAAAAAATTTCCAATTCCTCCATCGTTCAGAAATTGAATATCAAAGCCTTCCGACATGCGATAGTGGCAATTTATTTTCGTAAATTTGCCGTGCTTAAATTTTTAAGAAGACACATTGGATAAACAAATTTTACTGGAAGGAATTGATCTCCTTGAATTTTTTGGAGTAAACAATTCGAAAATTGAACTGATAAAAAGGCTGTTCCCAAAAATTAAGATCACTGCACGGGGCCACGCCTTGTTCGTTCAGGGGGAGCCATCGGAAATAAAAGCTTTTGAGAAAAAGTTCGCCCTCATTCTCGATCATTATTACCAGTACAATATGCTCTCGGAAGAAATTATTCACGAGCTGTTGGATTCGGGTATTTCTTCGTTTGAAGAAAGCAGCACCGGTGAACCCGATATTATCGTTTTTGGTAACAGCGGGAAACCCGTTCGTGCCCGCACGCCCAACCAACGCCGGTTGGTGGAAGCCAGTGCAAAAAACGATTTGATTTTTGCCATTGGTCCGGCGGGAACTGGAAAAACCTATACCGCAATTGCACTGGCAGTAAGAGCACTAAAAAATAAAGAAATACGTAAGATTATTTTGAGTCGCCCGGCTGTTGAGGCCGGCGAGAACCTGGGTTTTCTTCCCGGCGATTTAAAAGATAAGATCGATCCGTATTTGCAACCACTTTACGATGCTTTGCAGGATATGATCCCGCCGAAAAAACTGGAGGAATTTCTGAAAGACGGCGTGATACAAATTGCCCCGTTGGCTTTTATGCGCGGACGAACATTGAGCAACGCTTATGTTATTCTCGACGAAGCACAAAATACCACCGTTAACCAGCTAAAAATGTTTCTAACCCGAATGGGACTCAACGCCAAATTTATTATTACCGGCGATGTTACACAGATCGACCTTCCGAGAAAAAGTCATTCAGGCTTGATACAGGCGCTGAAAATTTTGAAGGGAATTAAAAATATCGGGAACATTTATTTCGATAAAAAAGACATTGTACGCCACCGTTTGGTACGCGACATTGTAGAAGCTTACGATAAACATGACGAGGAGAAAATTGAGATAAAAACTGAATCGAAAGATAAAGGCGAAAAGTAAATCATTCTTCAGTTTGTAAAACCGTTAAAACTTTAACCATTTTACAATTTATCAGTTTTACAATTTCCGGAGTTAAACAAAAACCAGCTAAATTTGTAATAAAAGCGGAAAAGCATTTTAACACAGACAATAAGTATAATACAACAATAAATATTCAACAAAAATGGGTAACGCACTTACAAAAACAAGTTTCAATTTCCCGGGACAAAAAAGCCACTACAAAGGTAAAGTTCGCGACGTATACAACATTAACGACGACTTTTTGGTGATGGTTGTTTCCGATCGCATTTCAGCATTCGACGTGGTACTGCCAAAAGGAATTCCTTTTAAAGGCCAGGTACTTAACCAGATTGCAGAGAAATTTTTGGATGCTACTGCCGATATTGTTCCGAACTGGAAAATAGCAACACCCGATCCGAACGTAACAGTGGGTCATTTTTGCGAAACTTTCCCGGTAGAAATGATCGTGCGCGGTTATTTAACCGGTAGTTCGTGGAGATTGTACAAAAATGGCGGTCGCGACATTTGCGGCGTTCCGCTTCCTGAAGGTTTGAAAGAACACCAGGCTTTTCCTGAACCGCTGTTAACGCCAACAACAAAAGCAGAGCAAGGCGCTCACGACGAAAACATTTCGCGCGAAGAGATCATCGCACAGGGATTGGTTTCGGAAGAAGATTACAAAGAACTGGAACGTATTTCGTTGGCGCTGTTTAAACGTGGTAGCGAAATTGCCAAAGAAATGGGATTGATTTTGGTAGACACCAAATACGAGTTCGGTAAAAAAGATGGTCAGATTTACCTCATCGACGAAATTCATACACCCGATTCATCGCGTTATTTCTACGCCGACGGTTACCAGGAACGTTTTGATAAAGGCGAAAACCAAAAGCAACTTTCGAAAGAGTTTGTTCGCGAGTGGTTAATGGAAAACAATTTCCAGGGCCGCGACGGCGATGTACTTCCTGAAATTCCTGAGTCGTTTGTTAACGAGGTTTCAGAAAGATACATTGAATTGTACGAAAACATTACCGGCGATAAATTCGTAAAATCGGACACTACTAAAATTGAAGACCGCATTGAAACTGCCGTTAACGATTTTTTGAAGCAAGCATAAAAGAATAACGATCATAAACTAAAGACACCTGCTTAATTTTAAGCGGGTGTTTTTGTTTGTAATATTTATTGTTAACTTTCTACCCTTAAACACGAATACAAAACCAGAATCTCTATGTTTAAACCTCTTCTTGTAAGCCTAATTTTACTAGTTAGTTATCAGTGTTTACATGCTCAAAAGAAATACATTAACCGAAAGATAGCCCAGAAAAATTACGAAGGTTATATGTTAATGACAGAAGAAAAGTACCAGGATGCGCTGCAACTTTTTAACGAAGCACTGAACGAAGATCCCGAGGCCTTTTTCATCTATCAAAACAGGGCACTTTGTAAACTACAATTAAATGATACGGTTGGGGCAATTACCGATTTTAAATCGAATATTGATTTAGAACCCGATAACGCCGAAACTCGATACGCACTGGGAAATCTCTACAAACATCGGAAAGACTCAGTAAATGCGCTTAACTATTTTGTTCAGGCGATAGACGTTGCGGCGGATGATTTCAGCCAAACAAAACTGTTATACATGAACCAGTTTGCCGGAAACTATTACCGTTTGAATGAAAAGTACGATTCGGCGCTGGTGTTTTACGATCGGGTTAAAAACTATACGCCCGATAATTCCTCGGTATACATCAATTCTGCCGTGTGCTATTTCTACATCGACAGTATTGATAGTTTCTGTGCCGACCTTGAAGAGGCATTTATTCTGGGAGGAGATATAAACTGTATTGCTTTAAGTGCGTATTGCGACGGATGCTCGCATTTGCTGGAAGCCCGCGGCCACACCGACACACTTTCGAGAGCTCTTGACACAAGATTGGCAGGAATAATTTCGGATACGATCTACTATCCGAATATGACGAATAACGAATATGATATTTCGGAAACTGATTATAACCGAAAAGTTAAAGTATATTTTAATGATAACTGGCAAATATGTTTACCGGGTGAAGCCAGCTACTACAGGAAAGCTTTCTGGGCAAAATACCTGAATAGTTTTGGTGGCGAATTTGAGGATTACTACATCAGCGGAGAACTATATGCCACCGGGAGACTCGAACGAAACAGAATAAATGGCGACTACCGGGAGTTTTATAAAAACGGAAACCTGAAACTAGAAGCCCATTTCACGAATACACTCCCTCGCGGAATTTGGATCTATTATAATGAGGACGGCACAGAGGATATGCGGGTAATTTTCAAGAACGAATCGTTTGAGTTGAAAATAGTAAATGAAAATAATCCCAATTATCACCTTAACTCAGGCAATGGAGAATTCGAAATCTTTATCGAAAAATGGCCGGAAATCTCCTTTGTTCTCCGTGGTGAATATCTTGATCATATGAAAACCGGAAAGTGGACGTATAGCCAGGGTGATGAAATAATTTTACAGGAAAAATACAAAAATGGTGAATTCAGAAATGGCTTCGTAAATACTGATCAAGGGAGATTGCCGATAGCTGACAGCGCCCTTAAGCCTGCAATTTTTATCCCTCCCCACATAACTCAAATTGGAGGGCTCTATTTTAGCTCGGTTGAAGCCGCCAATTATTATTCGTATATAAAAACTGTTGGCTTATAAAGCGAATTTTGTTTTCTTCGCTAAAGTGAAATTTCATGTTGCTTATTTCTCACTTAAAAAATTGAATAATGAAAAAATTGACGATACTGGTTTTACTGGCATTCTTCGCCATAACTACTTTTGCTCAAGACGAATTCACCCTGGTAAAAGAAGGCGATACTGCTCCCGATTTCTCCATAACAATGCAAGACGGTTCGGTAAAAAAACTATCAGATTTGAAAGGGAAAGTGGTGTGGATAAACTTTTTTGCCAACTGGTGCCCGCCATGCCGAAAAGAGTTGCCTCATCTTGAAAAAGAAGTGTACCAAAAACTAAAAGCAAACGAAAACTTCGAGGTATTGGTCATCGGGCGCGAACACGATTGGGAAACGGTCAATAAATTTAAAGCCGAGAATAATTACACACTTCCCTTCTACCCCGATGCGGAACGCGATATCTTTTCGAAATACGCCAAACAAAACATTCCGCGTAACTTTATAATCGATAAAGACGGAAAAATTGCAGTCGCTTCCATTGGTTTTAAAGAAGACGAATTCAATAAAATTATTGAAAAGGTGCATGAACTGATTAACTAGGATTTAAACAATATTAATAAAAGAGCTGTTTGTATTTTACAAGCAGCTTTTTTTATGCTTTGAATTAAACACAAAACGCTGATAATTAATTTACTCACTAAAAACATAACTTTTATGAAAAAACTGCAATTGAAAATCCTGGCACTGTTCTGTGCCGGAGCATTAGTTTACTCGTGTAACGACACTCTTGTAAGCGACGAAAACGTTGATGAAGCTGTAGAACTTAAATCGGCATCATCATCGAAAAACAGTTACATTGTTGTACTGAACGATGCTGATCTTACGGCAGAACTGGCACAGCTAAAAGGTTACGAAAAGAAACAAAATGCTGTAAAAGCAAAGTCGGCGAAAATATTAAAACGTGCCGGCATTACCGACGGTGAAATTGGCCATGTTTACGGCAGTGCCTTAAAAGGATTCTCTGTAAAAATTGCTCCCGGGCAATTAAAGAAACTCGAAAACGATGCTTCGGTGGCTTATATCGAGGCCGATAAAGTTGTCGCTTTGGCTCCACCTCCTGGAAAAGGTCCTAACAAAGGCGACGGTGGCGACACCGGAGGCGGTGGACCATCAACGCAGGAAACTCCATGGGGAATTACCCGTGTTGGCGGTGCTGCTGTCGGAACAGGGAAAGTTGCCTGGATTATTGATTCTGGAATTGATTTGGATCATCCTGATTTGAATGTAGACAAAATAAAAAGTGAGACATTCTTGGGAGGAAAGTCAACTCCAGATGATCAAAATGGACATGGAACCCATGTTGCCGGAACAATTGCAGCAAAAGACAACTCTGAAGGTGTTGTTGGTGTTGCAGCCGGAGCAACGGTTGTTGCAGTTCGCGTACTCGATCGCCGAGGAAGCGGCACGGTTTCCGGTGTAGTTGCCGGAGTTGATTACGTGGCTAATAATGCATCACCGGGAGATGTAGCAAATATGAGTCTTGGCGGCGGTATTTCTACGACACTGGACAATGCTGTTTTAGCAGCCGCATTAAGCTGTCCATTTGTTTTAGCAGCCGGTAACGAAAGTGATGATGCAAACAGTCATTCTCCTGCACGCGTAGGTGATGAAAGCACAAAAGTTTTCACTATTTCAGCTTGTGACAGTAACGATAACTGGGCCTATTTCTCGAATTACGGAAGTGCCGTTGATTATTGCGCACCGGGTTACAGTATCAAGTCAACCTGGAAAGACGGAGGATACAATACCATTAGCGGAACATCAATGGCTTCGCCGCACGCAGCGGGTGTTCTTTTAATTGGATCAGCCAAAGCAGATGGTTATGTAAATGGTGATCCGGATGGCAACCCGGATCCTATAATTTCTTGGTAATTATCTAAGTTAAATAGCTCATAGCCCGGAGAATTACTCCGGGTTTTTTATTGCTCATCATTTAATAGAATTTCCGCAATTTTATACAGCTCATTCCCCACTTTTGCTCGTGTATCATTGGTAATTACAGCTACAACCATTTTCTCTTTCGGGTAAATAATAAGATTAGCACATCCTCCCACCGAACCACCGCCATGACCATAATATTCGCGTCCAAATTCATCGGTCCCTGAAAAGAATCCCATTCCATAGTTTGTTTTTTCTCCGTTTTTTAAGGTTTGTGGCGTAATCAATTGTTGTTTTATCGCTTCCGGAAAGAGTGTATTATTCAGCATTGCATTCCCAAATTTCACTAAATCAACTGAGGTAGAAATAAAACCACCTCCGGCCCATTTGTAACTGTTGTCAACATAAGGAGCATTAATAACCTTACCCTTGTCCATATCATAATAACCGGCACGAAACACAATGAGCGAATCCATACGCTCGGCAGTTGTTTCGGTCATTTCTAAAGGATTAAAAACACGTGTTTGCATAAAATGCAGAAACTCCTCGCCTGAAGCCCCTTCCATTACAGCACTTAAAAGATTAAAACCGTAACTGGAATAACTGTATTTTGTTCCCGGCTCAAATAATAAGGTGTCATTCATAAAAATTTTCAATCCATGTTTCACGGTTGGGTAATACTTCGACGATAGGTATTCGTCCCCATTATAATGCCTTATTCCAGCCAAATGTCCGGCCACCTGTCGCGTAGTAATTTCGTATTTCTTTTCAGGGAAATCGGGTACATATTTCTGAAGCGGCGCATCAAGATCAATTTTTCCTTCTTCAATTAAAATACCCAATCCTGCGGCAGTAAGCGCTTTTGAAATACTTCCTATTCTGAATTTTGTTTTCTCGGGATAAACCGGAACCTGTTGCTCGTAGTTGCTCAAACCAAATCCCTTCGACAAAACAATTTCATTATCAATCGAAACTGTAGCTGTCCACCCCACCGATTCACTTTCAACACGTAACTGTTCGATGTAATCTTCAGTCGCTTTTATTTTTGGGTCCTCTTTGGCACAGGAAATTCCTAGAAGCAAGACGATGATTAGCAGATAGTAAAGGTTTTTCATTGTGGTTCAATTTTGATTTCTGATTTCGCAACGAGAAGAAGCTATATAAAGTTACAAGAAAAACAGGATTCCGGAAACGTTGCACAATAAAGAATAAATCATCTTTTTTGCTCTTTTTGCCAAATTGTGTATTTTTGCCGCGCATTTTAAACACAGGTAACATGTTTTTATACAACCGGGTAAATAAGGAAGAACTAAAAAAAAGGCTGGCTGAAGAAACCTTTCAGCGTAAAACGATATCATTTTATCGCTATCACATTCTGGAAAATCCACAAGATTTTAGGGATGAATTGTTCCGCGATTGGTTTCCGCTGGACTGTTTTGGCCGAATTTATGTTGCCCGCGAAGGAATTAACGCACAAATGAGCGTACCGGAACACCACTGGGAAGCTTTTGTGGAGACCTTAAAAAAACATGAGATTCTGCAAGACATTCCGATTAAATATGCCATTGAAGACGATGGGAAATCGTTTTATAAACTAACGATTAAAGTACGCCCAAAACTGGTTGCCGATGGTTTGGATGACGATGCATACGATGTTACCAACGTGGGAAAACACTTGTCGGGTGTTGAATTCCACAAATACATCGGGCAGGAAGACACTGTTGTTGTCGACATGCGCAACTACTACGAAAGCGAGATCGGACATTTTGAAGGTGCTATTTGCCCGGAAGCAGATACTTTCCGCGAAGAACTGGAAATTGTTACCGACCTGCTGGAAGACAAAAAAGATAAAAAAGTGCTGCTATACTGCACCGGCGGAATCCGCTGCGAAAAAGCAAGCGCTTACCTGAAACATCAGGGATTTAGCGATGTAAACCAGTTGCACGGTGGAATTTTGGAATATGCCCGCCAGATAAAAACGGAAAATCTCGATTCAAAATTTATTGGTAAAAACTTTGTTTTCGACGAACGTTTGGGCGAAAGTGTAAACGGCGAAATCATTTCAAAGTGTCATCAGTGTGGAAAAGCCTGCGACTCGCATACCAACTGCGATAATCAAGGTTGTCATATTTTGTTTATCCAGTGCCCCGAGTGTGCCGAGAAATACCACGGTTGTTGTACGCCCGAATGTGCCGATGAAAAAATGCAGGGCACCGGCCGACCATCCGATTTGCGCATTGGTTTTGGCAACAGCCGTAAATTCAGAAAAAGCCTTTCGTTAATGCGAGTAGAAGAAAACAAATTAAACGTGTGATAAAAAGCGCCTTATACGTCATCCTGAACTTGTTTCAGGATCTTCATTTTACAAAAGTGAGATTCCGAACTAAATTAGGAATGACGGTAAAGCATTTATACACATTTCCTATTTTTGCGGCATGAACAATTTTTGGCAAGAGTTTGAAGGACCTGCGTTTTCGCTGGCCCCCATGGAAGATGTTACCGATACGGTTTTTCGCGAAATTGTAATGGGAATGACTGAACCGGGGAAACTGCACATGGTTTTTACCGAGTTCACTTCTGTTGAAGGCATGAATCACCCGGTGGGTCGGGAACGTGTTTCGGAACGTTTGATCGTGAATGAATCGGAACGTGCTTTGCTCAAAAAACAAAACATTAAAATTGTGGCACAAATCTGGGGACGCAACCCGGAGATTTACCACAACATTGCCAAATACATCACCGAAAATTACGATTTCGATGGCATCGACATTAACATGGGATGCCCGGTAAAAAAGGTATTTAAAATTGGTGCTTGTAGCGCTTTGATAGGCGAACCGGAGCGTGCCAAAGAAATAGTTCTGGCCACAAAAGAAGGCACACACCTACCTGTTAGTGTAAAAACCCGCACCGGAATTAAAGAACACATTACCGAAAACTGGATTGCCAATTTGCTGGAAGTTGATCCGGCAGCCATTATTCTACACGGACGTACACAACGTATGCAATCGGATGGCGACGCCAGCTGGGAAGAAATTACCAAAGCCGTTCAACTTAAAAACAGCTTAAAACCGCATATTCCTGTTCATGGCAACGGAGATATTCTGTCGTACCAACAAGGACTGGACCGCGTAAAACAAACAGGCGTAAACGGCGTAATGATTGGTCGGGGAATTTTCCATAATCCATGGTTTTTCAATCCCGAAAAAGAAGAGATTTCGATGGAAGACCGCATTGCCAAATTGCTGGAACATACACGTCTTTTTGAGCAAACCTGGAGCCCCGATAAAAATTTCAATATCCTGAAACGCTTCTATAAAATCTACCTCAATTCGTTTCCGGGCGCTGCAAAAATGCGTGCCGATGTGATGGAAATGAAAGATTATGACGAGGTATATCGTTATTTTAGTCCAAGCATCTAAAAGACTTTTGGAAAATATTTCCTGATTTTCACCAATTGCTTAATGTTATGTAAGCAAAGTATTTTGCGGGCAAAGCTCAAAATTTCTTCATAAAACTGTAATTATTTGACGGTTACTTCTACTTTTATTTCAAAATAACCGAAACAACCATTATGAAGAATTTGTACCTGCTTTTCATCTGCCTTATTGCTTTTTCGTGTAGTTCGAACAAAACCAAAATTTACCAGTGGCGCGGCGAAGACCGCAAGGGGATTTTTAACGAACAAAATCTGCTAAAAGAATGGCCCGAAGACGGACCTGCCGAACTTTGGTATGTTGAAGGAATTGGAGATGGTTTTGGATCGCCAACAGTAACCGACAATGAGATTTTTATCACAGGAGCTATCGACAGCACGGCCACTTTATTTTGCATGGATTTAAACGGGCAGAAAAAATGGGAAGTGTCACTCGGCAAAGAATGGGTTACCAGCTACCCGGGATCGCGCTCGCAACCTACTGTTGTTGACGATTTAATTTATTTGGGTACGGGAATGGGAAATTTGTTTTGCCTGAAACGCTCGAATGGAGAGTTGGTTTGGGAAAAACGGTTTGTGGAAGATTTTAATGGTATTTATCCGCGTTTTGGTCACTCCGAAGCGCCTGTTATTGATGGCGAAAAGGTTTTCTGGACTCCAGGAGGAAAAGAGTACAATGTGGTTGGATTAAATCGTTTTACAGGCGAAGTATTGTGGAGCAATGCCGGACACAGTGAACGATCGGGTTACAATCCGGGAACGTTGATAAAACTACCAACACGTCACATTTTCGTAACGTTTTCAGCTTATAATATGATGGGCTTTGATACGGAAACAGGCGAACTTTTATGGACACATGCACAGGATAATGTTCCGCTCGACAAACGCCAACCGGGAATGGGCGATACACACAGCAACTGTGTTATTTACGACACAGGTTATATTTACTACGCTGCCGGAGATGGAAATTGCGGAGTAAAACTGCAACTCTCGGACGACGGAACAGCGTTTAAAGAAGTTTGGCGCAATAAAGGTTTCGACAGTTACATGGGCGGGATTGTGAAAATTGACGACCAACTTTATGGAAGCGGAACTTCAACTAAATACTTTAAAAGTATTGATGCAACAAGCGGCGAATTAACCGACTCGTTGCGGATAGGTTGGGGCGCTGTTATAGCAGCCGACGACATGCTTTATTACTATGGTCAGAACGGAACTTTATCGTTAATCGATTTTGATGAAACCGGAAAGATGAACCAGATCAGCGATTTTAAAATAACAAAAGGGGCAAAAGAGCATTTCTCGCACCCTGTTATTAAAGATGGAGTTTTATATCAGCGACACGGCCAGGTGCTGATGGCATTCGATATAAAAGCTATGGATTAAAGTTCTACGTATTTCAGGAACTCTTCGCGAACACTTTTGTCTTTGAATTTACCGGAATACTCGGCAGTAACAGTACTGCTGCTTTCATCCTGAATTCCGCGCGACGATACACACATGTGTTTGGCATCGATTACAACGGCCATATCATCGGTTTTGAGTATGGTTTTTAGCTCGTTGGCAATTTGTACGGTTAAACGCTCCTGCACCTGCGGACGACGTGCAAAATAGTCGACAATACGGTTTATTTTGCTCAAGCCAATCACTTCTCCCGACGAGATGTAAGCGACATGTGCCTTTCCTACAATAGGTAAAAAATGGTGTTCGCAGGTAGAATTCATGTTGATGTTCTTTTCTACCAACATTTCGCCGTATTTGAATTTATTTTCGAATACGGAGACTTTGGGTTTATTGGCCGGATTTAATCCACTGAAAATTTCCTGCACAAACATTTTGGCAACACGATGTGGCGTTCCGCTCAAACTATCATCATTCAGGTCGAGCCCCATTGTTTCCATTATGTCGCGAAACTTGTCCTCGATAATTTCCATTTTTCGTGCGTCGCTCAGCACAAAAGCATCATCGCGCATTGGAGTATCGATTGATGTTGCAATATGATTATCGCCTATTGTCTCATGATTTTCATGTCCGTTTGTTTTACCATTCCTTTTCTTGTCGGCGCTGGTAAATATTATTTCTTCTCTGTAACTCATAATTTCTGTTTCTAGTTTCTACGAGTTAATAAACAGACCAAAAACTATTTTGTTTAATCTATAAAAACTAAATATTAAACAAATTGACTCTCATTTGATGATACAATTCTCAACTCGATTGAAACGAGGAATGAAACTCGCTGGTTTTTAACCACATAAAAAGACGCAGAAAAAATTCAGATTTAAACGGCTCAATCCCCTACCGCCATTCGTTTACACCGCAAAACAGGAATTGTATTTTTTTTGCCATTTTTTTTCATTTTTCTTTGCCAGTGTAAAAACAATTTCTACTTTTGCACACGCTTTAACAAAGCAACGACGTTCAAAACAAATATTGATACAAGTAATAAATGAAATCGCTGAAAAGCGAAATGACATTTAGCACTAAATACCACTGGTGAGGTGGGTGAGTGGCTGAAACCACCAGTTTGCTAAACTGGCGTACGGGTAAACTGTACCGCGGGTTCGAATCCCGCCCTCACCGCTTAAAAATATTTTCGGGATGTAGCGCAGTCCGGTTAGCGCACCTGCTTTGGGAGCAGGGGGTCCCAGGTTCGAATCCTGGTATCCCGACCACTGAATATTAAGGAGTTAAACGAAAGTTTAGCTCCTTTTTTATTTGTACGGGTACAACATAGGTACAACAAAATCACCCAATAAAAACCACCAAAAACGACCAGATACACAGAGTCATTCTATGTTATTCAACATTTCGAAAGCCAAATACAGCCAAATGAGCGTAAAATCTACGCCAACACGGTTTTTCATTTGATTGCACCTGATAGATTATTTACTTTTAATTGGTTAATTATCAATGCTATTGAAAAAATAAAATAATGTTGATGATTACCGGAACCTGTAAACAGATGAGCCAATATGGAAACAATAATCAAGAAATCAGGAGTAATTATATTTCGATTCAACCGGAAACTCCGGTGGATCTTCAATATTAGAATATTACGCAACCACAATACAACGATCCTTTTTATCCTGTTTGTTTGTCTTCTGATTCTGTTATTCGGTCTTTGGGGCATGGGATTTTCATTTATCCATATTATCCTCTACTCTGCCATAAGCATAACAGTACTTTTCTTGACTTTATTTTTTATCGGATCATTGAATGAAGCACGAAGATTATCCCAACAAATACCTTCCGGTGGTTTTCAGTTTGTGAAAAGTAATTTGAACGGAATTCATATACCAGACCTGGGATTCATGGAAACGGATCGGGAAAATATAAACCTGGTATTAAATGGACTTGAAATAAAAAGTAAAATCGATTTTAAACTGGTATCAGATAATCGGGCTGCCGCTGATTATAAAAAACTACTTCGCATTCTTCACCTGCTTATTGATGGTGGAATCCGAGATTTCAAAAAAGAGCGTAAAGAACAACTCTTTAAATTCATTGAATCAACCTTCACATTGAACGGAATAGAAGTAAAAAGGGCGAGTTTGAACTCGCGGTTTTCAGAGTTTGTGAATGAAAGTGAAACAGAATTTTCAGAAAATCTAAAGGAGTTTCAGAATATACTTTTTCGATAGACGGTATTTCTCCCGTAATTTGCCCGTAATTCAAATTACCCTCTTGATTTACTGCCACATACAGTTACATATTTGCTGATGAAGTTTTCACGCATCAAGCGTCATTAATCATTAAAAATATGTCACCTATGGAAAATCAAGCATTTATTTCCACGCAAGTACTGAACGAATTAAAACAAATCAAAACCCTTCTCGCAGAGAATAAAACTGTTTTTAATGTTGAAGAACTGGCTCAGTACACCGGGCTATCCAAAAGCAAAATTTACAAACTGCTCAGTAAAAAGCTGATTCCCACCGGCACTAATGCCAATATCAGGCAAAAGTTCTTTTATAAAAAAGACATAGATCTCTGGCTAATGGGTATTTCCAGAGAAGAACTGGAAGCGGAGGAAGAATTCAACAACTCATTATCAAGGAACAGAAAAGCATAACCATAAATACATTTTGAAATGAGTGATATGCCGTATATCCGTGTTGGAACTTCCTATTTCAAAAAAGTTAAAGCTCCTACCATTTCAGGAGATTTTAACGAAATTCTTGTGCCATGGAACATCGATACCATAAAACAGGATTTTGGAAAAACTTATGTGGCGGATATTCCGAAATATGATGGTTTTACCTGCATTCCCAATCATATCAATTTCAAACAAGTCTGCTTAGGATTCTACAACAAGTACTCTCCTTTAAGTAACAAACCAAAGAAAGGACCAATTGATGTTTCAACACTTTTTGTAAAACACATTTTCGGGAATCAATACGAACTGGGATTGGATTATTTGCAGTTGCTCTATCAAAAACCAGTGCATATTCTTCCGATTCTTTGCCTTGTGTCAAAGGAAAGGTCAACCGGGAAAAGTACTTTTCTGAAATGGCTCAAAGCAATTTTTGAAAATAACCTTACCTACCTGACAAACGATAGTTTTGGAAGCCAGTTTAATTCAGATTGGGCAAATAAACTTCTGATCTGTATTGATGAAGTTCTTTTTAATAAAGAAGAACTGACCGAGCGGATTAAATACCTCAGCACTACCAACCACAATAAAATGGAAGCCAAAGGTAAAGACAAAATTGAGGTAGAATTCTTTGGAAAGTTTATTCTATGCAGTAATAACGAAGATAATTTCATAAAAATCGATGCTGCCGAAGAACGTTTTTGGGTACGAAAGATTTCAAAGTTTGAAACTGAAGATACTGACCTATTAGATAAACTGGTTAAGGAGATTCCTGCCTTTCTTTTCTTTTTAAATAACAGGGAACTTTCATCTCCTCGGATTACCCGGATGTGGTTTACTCCTGCTCAAATCAGAACCCGCGCTTTACAAAACCTTATCCGTCATAACAGAAGCCGGGTAGAGAAAGAACTGGCCAGTATTTTATTTATGGTAATGGAGAAGTATGATTTGGATGAAGTGGAGTTTTGTCCCCAGGATGCCATGTTTGCCGTCAACCAAACAAGGGTAAAAACTGACCTCACACAAATCCGACACTTGCTGAAAAAAGAATGGAAGCTTACTCCAAAATCCAATTCGTTGACCTACGAAAAGTTTGCCATCTGGAACCGGGGAGAGATAACAAGGGAAACCGATACGGGTCGCTTTTACACTGTGAAAAAGGGATTTTTATTGGAAAATTTTGATGAATTGATGAATGAATAAACTATGCTGTTGAAAATAAAAAGATTAACTGCTCATCAAAGTCTCATCAAACACTCATCAAAACAAAAAATGATGAGAACAGAAAAGAAATACAAAAAACAAAATGATGAAGCGATGAGAAATTGATAAAGCATAAGCAGCTGATTGAAAGACAAGTTAGCTATCCTCTCATCAATTCATCAAAAAAATTAGAGAAATACTACTGATGAAAAATAACAAACTACAATGTGATACAGCCCGTGAAATTCCGATAACAGAATTTCTGAAAAGATCCGGATACTCACCGGTAAAAGAAAACCAACATTCAGCCTGGTACCTTAGTCCGATCCGAAAGGAAAATGAAGCCTCATTTAAGGTTTCCAAGGTTCTTAATCGCTGGTACGATCATGGTCTTGGCAAAGGAGGAAATATTATCGACCTGGTAATTGAAATGAATAACAACTGCAGCGTTAGTGAAGCGCTGGTGATCCTGGCTAAAAACATTCCATCTTTCTTTTTTCAACAGCAGAATAATGTGGTTACGCCAACGCCTGAGCCGGAAATACAGATCCAAAAGATCCTCCCCATCCGGCACCCGGCTTTAATCAAATACTTGTTGCAAAGAAAAATAGATGCAAAAACTGCAAGCGATTTTGCCAGTCAGGTTCATTATTCGATTAATCAAAAACGATATTTCGCTATAGGTTTGGAAAATGTTTCGGGAGGTTGGGAACTTCGAAATCCGTATTATAAAAATGCTGCAGCACCAAAAGACTTTTCCTATTTCACTACTGGTAAACAATTATTGAGTGTTACCGAAGGCATGTTTGATTTTTTTAGTTTGCTAATGCTTTATCCTGGCTTACCACACCAATCAGATTTTTTAGTGTTGAATTCTGTTTCGTTTATCAACCGCATTCATAAGATGGCCCAAACTTATCCCAAAGTTGATCTTTATCTCGATAATGATTCAGCTGGTAAAAAAGCGACCAAACGTTTATTGGCCGATCTAACGAACAGTGTCGATATGTCGGCCATCTATAAAAACTCAAAAGATCTGAATCAGCTGTTGATTGCCCGAAACCAACGTCTGCGTAGGTCTCCGTGGTAAGCCATGTCGAGAGGTGCCCAGGTTGCACCATGGGCATCTCTCGCTTTGCTCCCAGGCTCGCAAAGGGGCGCACAGCGCAGGTTCTAAATATTAATTTAAAGGTTAAAGAATATGAGAGTTCGGACAAAATATATCTCGTTTAGAGTAAGCAATATCGAAAAAAGAGCCATCACAATGGCTGCCGAGGAATGTGGATTAGGTACCAGTGAATTTGCCCGACGGGCATCACTAAACATGAAAGTAACCTTACGGTTTTCGCCCGAAGAATTGGAGGTGTACAATAACCTGCACACCTACCATCGCAACTTTACGGCCATCGGGAACCTGGTAAGAAGCAAACATTTTAATAAAAATGAAACCATTCTCCGGGAACTGGAAGGAGTAATTAAACTGATTAAAATCCACCTTGGAAAGTTTGAACAATGATCGGCAAGGCAAAAAGCATCTCACATACGGTCAATGCTGTCAATTACGCCATGAAAAAGCCCGGAGCGAAGGAGATCAACCGGAATAAAGTTGCAGGCGTAACTCCCAGGGAAATTGCAACGGAGTTCAGGATCTTTCAGAACCTGAATTCCAAGTGCCAGAAGAATACCTTTTCAATGGTGCTAAGTCCATCCATTCCCGACGGTGATAAATTAAGTAACTCGGATTTTGCAAAACTGGCCGGAGACTTTCTGAAGCGCATGAAATTAGACGATCATCAATTTATTTCTTTTCTGCATACCGATGAAAAACACAAGCACCTGCACATTTTCGTCAACCGTATTGATTTTGACGGGAAAGCGTACAAGGACCACTTTATCAGCAAAAAGGCGCAGCGTATTGCTGAAAGTGTGGCTAAAGAATGGGGATTTACTACTGCCAAAGAAATTCAGCAACAAAAAGAGCAACGACTTGGAAGCTACATAAAAGAAGCCCACCAACGGATTTTGACAGTAATGCCCCGCGACATTAATGATTATGCCCAATTAATGGAAGAGTATGGAATTCAAACGCACAGGAGAGTTGCCTCTGATGGAAAAGTTGTTGGATTGAAATTTCAGATTGGAGAGGAAACCATAAAAGGCAGTAGTGTTGGCCGTGAGTTTAGTGCTGCCAATCTACAAAAACAGATTCTGCAAAATTATGAAATGATGTACCGTGCTGAACGAGAAAAACAAAGAAAACGAGAACAACAAAACCGTCCTTCAAGGGATTTTGGAATAAGCTTTTAATATCATGAGAAAAAATTTATCGCAACAAAAATTACTGGAGATTTTAACTTCCGAAATTGAAACATTGAAGCAAACCACGGAGAATATAAATGAGATTGCTCCTGAAATTGACAGGCAATTACAGATTCTAAAGACAACCAAATTAAAATATGATATAAACACCGATAAGCTGGAGCAGCTTCTGGAGGATCATAAACGGAAATTGGAAAAGAGTGTTGTTATTCCGCATTGGTTTTTATGGGTACTCGCAGGAATTATGATTTGGATGATTATTCAGAATGTGGTTTATATATATTTGAAAGCACCGATATAAAATTTTGTTTGTGGTCTAACAGAGAATCATGTATAACGTCTAATATAAATGCCCCTAAAGCCCAACGAAAGCATTATCAACAACAGCTTTGATCGTAGAAGAATTGCCCCTAACAATACAAAGATGCAGCAATTCTGCAAAATACTTTTTTGATTAAAACTTCTTTAAATTTATTACGGGTAAGATTTAGAAATCTTACCCGTTATTTCTACAATTTGTAATAAGTTTACTGTTGCCCTATTCATAATCTCTCCTAGAAAACAGAGGGAGATCAAGTGTAAATAATTACTAAAACAGTAAACCCACAATTCCAATCCCGATAGCAAAAATATTTCCGCTGTAGGATGTGTCGGATTCTTTTTCGTTGATGTCCATCATATGGTATCCGGCTTCGAAGGTTATTCCCAGGTGAGATTTAACCGGTACAACAATGCCGGCACCAAGAAATATGTCTGTCCCGGAACCTTCTGAATTACCTGAACCATAATCAACACTCATACCATAGTACCTTAGGCCTATATCAAAATAGGGGAATGCAGTACTTTTCTCGTTACCAAAGGCATAACCTATTTGCGGTCCAAGGCCAATGTTATTGCTTTTGTAATCACCTTGTTTTTCGTGGGCAAACTCAAGCCCGCCACCGATAAAGAAGTTTTTGCCTACAAAATAGTTAACACTTGGCGAAAGATTAAATGTACTGGCATTATTGCCATCGTAATCTTCGAAAAGTTCGCCTCCCTGGCTGGTAAAACTTGCTACGCCGGAGATAAAGGTTGCACCTTTGTCAACGGCAAATTCCTGAGCAAATAAACTGCTTGTACTTACTAAAAGTGCAAACGCGAATAATAAAGGTTTTAATTTCATTTGATAAATCTTAAGTTAATTGTATTTGTTTTTTGATGAATCGAAATTCTTCTTTTCACAGATTTATTAGTTTATAATAACAAGATGCAAGCTGAGGCTTGCATCTTGCTTCTAGTTCTTTTATCAAGCCTGCAGACTAATCATAGTTTACAAAGCTGTGCCAGAGTTGGGATAAAATGATTTTCAAAATATTACAATTAGTTATCCGTCCTAGAATAAATTTCAGAATTTAAATAAATTGTTGAAAAATGTATAACAGTCCATAATCTAATTAATGGATCATCAAAATCCAGTTTGTCATGAGAATAGTGATACCCTCCTATAAGTGTTGGTGTTATATCCCCAGCGGTAACGATCGTCTCAAAATAATCTTCTAATACTGGATAATTTTCACTTAGATATTTTAGTAATTTAATAAATCTGCTTCTGGGGTTTATTTCATATATGTTATATGTCTTGGCAAAATCCATATTTCTGGAATTTGTAACGTTCCATATCTCATTACCAAGCGCGGACTCAATAAACTTATTAGAAATAATGGAATCAGATTTTGATATAGTTTGTAAAAGTTTATTAATTGATAATGGATCATAACCCTTTAATTTTTCACAAAATAAATGATAGGCCATTTTTGCGACATCAACTTGTTCTTGCTTCATTATTGCCGTATCAAAACGGGCAATAAATTCTTCTAAATACTGTATTTCTTCTAAGCTGAATTTTTTTTGCATAATTACAACATCTCCCAACTCCGGTTGAGATTTCTCGATACCACAACTTAAATTTATAAATAATAGTAGCATCATCTTCAATATAATCAATACCCTAACCATTTGTAAAAATCGTTGAAATGTTTTGCTGGAACTCCCCATTGAAATGAACTATTTTTCTGAACGACCCAATGTTCATCCCCCAAAATTCCTAATACTCTATCTATATTTATTCCACCTCCAATATTAATTTTTGAATGAAGATAACCATTCTTATTTCTGGTAGCAAATAAATCCAAGAATGTACTCATCTTTGTTTTTCCAAATCTTAATTTAACATTACCGGAGTGAAAACCTTGAATAGTGGACCCCCTATACCAAGCTTCGTTTGTAAAAACTTTGGTCATATCTAGAACTCCATCACCATACATATTCTCATATCTCATCCATTTATAAATATGTGCTGTATTATGAGCTCTGCTGTGCGCCGTAAAATCAATTTGCCCAGGTGTTGTTGGTGTCGAAAATCCATCAGTCGAAGCCAACATATTCAGGTAGTCATAGTCCTCAGAACATAAATTTATAGAGCCATCCCAAAATCCTCTGCCATCCAAGGTTGCACTGATTCCACCGGCCAAGCCTCCAATTAGTCCTCCAGAAGCCCCTCCTATTAATCCATTGCCAAGACCAGAAACTAGTGAATTTCCAAATCCTTGTCCATTTATAAGCCCATTACCAAAGCCAGAAGTAAAACCACTAGAGAAGCCAGCGCCACCGCCGATTGCAGCCCCAGAACCGAAACTTGATGCTGCAGATAGTGCTGTTGACGAACCTGCAAATCCTGCTCCGAACGAACCTCCAGCTATAGCCGAACTTATTCCTGCTCCTACTCCCGCACCTAGAGCACCAGCAGCCGCACCAACGCCAAAATGGCCTAATCCTTTCCAACTAAATTCGGCACCATTCGCAAGCCAGTTCGAAACACCTCCAATAACAGCACCAACAATAAGGTGAATAAACTCTCCATTTGGGTCATTATATTTCAACGGATTATTTAAACAATAAGAATATCTGTTGAAGTTCTGTGTAAAGTCAGCCAATTGCACATTCTCATCAGGACTTAAAAATCTTCCCACCAAGGGATCGTACAAACGTCCATTCATATTCACAATATTAAAATACGAAAGGTGTTCGTGCCCTGTAAAGCCACGATCAGCCGTTAAATCCGGTTCGCTGTTTAAAGTATAGCTCCAGTCGTCTTTGTCGCGTCGGCGACCCCAGGCATCAAAACTGTACTCGGCAGTTACCGTATTCGATGTATTTACCTTATGGGTAATATTGCCGAGGTAATCACGCAGTAAGTAATAGTAGTTAGTAGTTGAGCCAACCTTTTCGGCAACTACGGGTGCCGAGTAAGCATCGCCACCAATCCATGTAAATTCGGTAGTTGTGCTTCCTTCGGTTTCTTTTATATAACGGCTGCCTACATACCAACGGGTAAGTACAGTGCTTCCCAAATCGGTAATCAGCATTTTGCAACGTTGATTGTCGCTGTTATAAGTGAATGCAGCGTGATAGTCGTCTTCGTCGATGGTACTAACCTGCTCAAAAGAGGTATAAGTTGCCACCTGGTCGGCCGATGGGATAACCTGGTTGCCCGAGTTAATTTCGGTTACGGCAAATGGTTTGGTGGCATGTCCGTAGGTATAAGTGCCCGGCCCCAAATCGCTTTTGGTCGATATATTGCCATTACTTTCGTAAGCCATGGTAAGGTTTTGCGGTCCGCTAACCCCGGTTAACCTGTCGAGGTTATCGTAGGTAAAGGTTTCGGTTTTACTGCGCAGGTAATTTTGCCGCGAGTAAAGGTTGCCGGTGGAAGCCGTAAAATTGTAGCGGTAATCCTGCCGGTAGGTTGAACTAACCTTGGCTTTTGAGTAAGTCGGGTAACCGTAACTATCGAATCCAAACTCTCCAACTAAGCTGGCTCCATAAGTTGCGCCTGTAACCTGCTGACGGGCATTCATAGTATTGATGGTATACCGGGTTGAACCACCTGCCGAAATTGAAGCCAGGTAACCATAGCTGTTGTAGTTATTGGTTTCTACAATTCCCGAAGGGTGGGTGCGTGTGCTTAAGCGCCCTTTTGTATCGTAAGTAAACGAAGTTGACAATGCCGATTGCCCCGGAATGGTTTCACCAATGGTTGAAATCCTGCCTTTACTGTCGTATGTATAACTGCGGCTTACGCTGCCCGGCGAAGAAATTCCGGTTAATTGTTCGTTACTGTTGTAGGTGTACGAAGTGGTACCTTCAGGCGTAACCTTTGAACTTACACGGCCATCGGTATTATAGTTATAGGTTGTGGTCTGGTTACGTGCATTCTTTTGGGTTTTTAAGTTTCCAAAAGCATCGTAAGTATAAATTATTGTTCCGGCACTTGGATCAACTAGTTTGGTTTGGTTGCCTGCTACATCGTATTCCATACTTGTAACTGCCCCGCCCGGCGAGTTAATCGTTTTCAACTTCCCGTTGGGGTAGTAGGCATAGGTAATATCGCCTCCGTTATCGTGGGCTGTGGTCAACAAACCCTGGCTGTCGGTTTCTTTCCAACTGCTTTTTCCACCGGTTGTCTCTGTTACCCGGTTCGAAGAGTAGGCATAGGTTGTATTCTTTCCTGATGGCCGGGTAATTCCGGTAATCCTGCCATAACTATCGTACGAATGGGTATTCCATTGCGTAGGAGAAGTGGAAGTGCTTGGTTCGGAAACACGGTACAACTGGCCTTTGGTATTGTATTCGGTAGCAGTATAAATATACGAGCCACTAAAACCACGTACGTCGCTCCGGATTTCACGCCCCAGTTTATCGTGCCATATTTTACTCAGGGAACCATCGTTGCCCGATTGTTGAATGTAGTAGCAAGCATACGAAGGACCTCCCGATAAGCCCCAGGGGTAACTGGTTGTAGTAACAAAACCATCGGCCAGTGTTTCGGTAAGCTGCCGCCCCATGTTATCGTAGGTATAAGAGGTGGTGTTGTCCAGGTAGTCTTCTTCAGACGATAACCTGCCATAGCTATCGTAAGTCATGGTAGTAACATGGCTCATAGGATCGGAAATGGTTTTTACCCTGACTCCGTTGGTTTCGTAAGTGTAATTGGTTTGTTGAGCTCCAACACCACTGGCATACAAATACAATTGTTTCAGGTTACCATTACTGTAATAATCATGGTTTTTATAATAATACTTATCAGTTCCCTCATGATATCTTATGAAGTCCGGTTTTAAAATACCGTCGGTGTAATACGTGTAAGTTACCGTATTAGTAATCGTTGTTTCACCTGATTTTTGATATTCAACTTCTGAGCTGTTCAGTTTACCGATATACCAGTTAGTGGCATCGTTGGTGTAATTGTTTGTTGTAGTTTCGGTAACACCATTGTTAAAACTTTTCTCAATTTCTGTAGCATTACCATAAGTGTCGTAGGTAAAAGAGGTGGTTACACTGTGATCTGTTAAACTGTTTGTTTGGGTTGATGAAGAAATATATGGTAATATAGCGCTACCCGTCGTGGTTTTATAAGTCCAGGTATTCGACACCGAATTTAAGGTAGTACTACCGGCTTTATTAACCGTTGATGTCAGGGTTGGGAAATATTTACTGGTATTGTAACCGTAACTGGTTTCAGTACTCATATTATTGGCCACATCGGTAACCGTTTGTTTGGTGTGGCACAAAAATCCTTTTCCTTGTCTGTGTATTTTTGCTCCCTCAAATTTGTAGGTTGTTGTATTCTGTGAGCCTCTGCCGTTATCAGATAATACTGATTTTACAACCTGCAGTGGTCCCTGAAAATCCATGACCGGAAAGGATGCCCCTGAACCTTTCACATAGGTTGTCCCATATTCTGCAATCGATTGGTAACTGATCTCCGTTAACTGATCCAGACCATTACCAACCCTTTCTAATAGAATATTGTTTTTGCTTCCCGATTTATAAATCTGATAGCCGTTCCACCAGGCTGGTTCTCCATCGGTACAGAGGAAGTCAGTCCTTCCGTCCCCATCGTAATCTGCAAGGTAATAATTATGTGTGGCCACCGGATAGTTGGATAAGGAATGAGAATAAAAATCCGATCCTTCATCTTTAGAAATATAGTAATAGGAGCCATCCCAGCTGTCATCCGCAGATGTTACCATTAAATCTGAAGCTCCATCGCCATTAAAATCTCCAATTCTTAAATAGTCATCTTTCAGGTTGCTTCTTTTTTGCGGGATTGAATTGATCTGAAAATCAGTACCGGTTGATAACCTGACCTGCCAGTTTGACCAATCATATTCTGTGCTGCCATTTTTATAACCATATGCAAAAATGTCGACTTTGCCATCTGCATTAAAATCACCGAGAGAAAAAAAGTGATTTTTTGTTGGAATGGTAGAACTGTATATTTGAACTAATGTTGATCCGTTAAATTCCCAGATTTTTACGCCGTCATCATCGAAACTCCATATGTCTGCTTTTCCATCACCGTTAAAATCTCCACTAATTACCTCGTCGGATAATGAGCTATTGGTTCCTGATGCTTTAAGGGACATTGTTAATGTCAATTGACCTGAGGAGTTAGCAAAGGAATAGATCCTCCAATTTCCATTTGGATCATTTATAAACGCGTCATTTATGCCATCTCCGTTATAGTCGGCACCTGATAACTGATTATCTTCCTCTTGCTTATCTGTTCTTCTCTTTTTCTTTCCTGAATAACCAGTTTCGTCACTATTAGTCATTGTCCCAAAGGCCAGCGAGGATGTAAATGCAGAACCTGTACTTACTATAAATCGATAGGTTGAAGATGAACCACTTTGGGTTTCATATAAAATATCATCTTTCCCATCTCCATTTAAATCAACAATTGTTAGGTCTCCAACTGTGCCAAAGCTAAAAGAAGTGTTGCCATAGGCATAATTGAAATTGTCATTACCATCTCCATAATACATTTTGTATCCTGTCCACGATGCATATTCATTTGGCAGACATAGAAAATCGGCTTTCCCATCACCATTAAAGTCACCTGTAAGCATGGTCGATTTGTAGGTGACATAGCTATGTGATGTATTATACTCAGTTTGACTGAAGGAAACAGCATCAGGAGATTGATAACTAAACGCAGTAGAGTTATACCTGCTTGAACCAATTCCATACTCAATTATCTCGTTTAGTACAGAGTGCCTGTTATAACTGCTGTTTGGATAATTGTATTTAAATTCATATTTCTTAACAACATTGGAATTGTACTCAATCTCAATCTTGTCAAGAATGAGTTTTTGCTCCAGCGTTGCACCAAGAAGATACGAAGTGCTTATGTCAGATCTTTCTTTGTAAAAGAAAGTAATAGTATTGGGACCGTAGGTAATTTCACCTATATAATTATGGCCATTTTGTTTGAAGTAGGAATAATTCATTGTGTTGCCATAGACATCCGTCGCTTTATTGATGTACCAGCTAACAGTTTCGTCGTAGCCATCAATCGTTTGATCGGCATCAGTATCGTATCCATACTGACAGGTAATACCTCCTTTTGTTTTTACTTCAAACTTGTCTGCTCCGTAAGAACCGGTATAACATGTAACTTTACTTATGGCGTCATTCTCCGTTCTATACTGCGAGCCGTTTCCTCCATATGTCCCCGAAGTACATACCAGTCTTTGACCGTCAAGTGAAAATCGATCAGTTAGTGATAAATCCACTCCTTCAAATGCCGAGTCATAATAGTAAGTTTTAGGGCTTCTGGTAATAACCGAAAGTCCATTGATTTGCCATCCATAGCCTGCAATACCAGATCCGGCCAGGCTATTGTAGTTTATCGAAATGGAAGGCTGTAGTCCTGCTACTCCCGGAGGTATATCTAAAGGAATAGAATAAGTTGCTCCACCTACAGGATTTACATTGAAGCTTCCGCTTGTGGTTCCAACCATGTAGGAGGTATTTAATGACCTGGTTTCAGGATCAACTACTGTATAGTTGTACGAAACGCTTCCTGTCACCACAGGATCAACAATTTCAGCAGTCATAGTGCCACCACTCGGGGTGTAAGAATAGTTCGGGCCAAATGTTATGCTGTTTCTGGCCTGATGGGTTTGAGTACCGGATTCAGAAGAAGCTAACGTAATGTCAAACTCTTGTGCATAACCAGTGCTAATACCCATCATTAATATGATGAATAAAACATGTATTTGCTTCATTTTAATTGAATAAATGTTTGTTAGGTGATTTAGTCTTTAATGATTTTCCAATCCAGCGATTCTGCTCCGTTCACAATTTTCATGATATACATTCCCGGAGGTTGCTCGGAAAGATTGATTGTACTGATTTGATTGGAAACAGTTTTATTTACAAGCTGTTTTCCTTGTAGGTTATATACAACCAGTATAGGTTTAATATCTCCAATTTCAGGAATTTCAACTTTTAATACACCTTTTGTCGGATTTGGATATATTTTTATATCAAGGCTGGACAGTTCGGCTTCAATTAGTTTTTCTTCACTTATAGAGGAAGAACTTGCTGTAATTTCAGCACTTTTTGTTAGATCAATAACCCGTTCCGTGCGATTACCGCTGGCATCGTAGGTAAAAACAAATGTAGTATCACCAATACCATAAGAAGGGCTAATCTTTAGCAGAAATAATAAAGATATTGCGAGAATTATGTAGTATTTTGACTTCATGACTCATCCTCCTTTATTCTTTTGATTCAAGTTTTTCTATCCTGTCAGTTAGATCGTCGATGGTTTTTTGTTGATCTTGATAAGCTTTAATCAATATAGTAATGAACTCATTATACTTAATCCCCAATGTTCCTTCATCATCTTCAGAAACCAATTCAGGATAAACCTTTTGTACTTCCTGTGCAATTAATCCAATATGGGTTGCTTCCGGATCATAGTTCTTTTGATCCGTTATGTTCTCTCCTTCACTCAAGCGGGGGATCATTTTATATTTAACAGGCCGAAGTTCCAGTAAGCGATTGTCTGCATCGCTTAGATCCAGAATGTCCTTTTTTAGTTTTTTATCGGAATACTGAATTGGTGTATAGTAATAGAAAATGTAACGTGCGTACAAGTAGCCCCAGAAGTAACTTGAAGTTCCAAGATAAGAGGAGCTTGATGTAGAATAGAGATTTCCTGAAGAATAATACATCGGGTACGAACTGTTTACCTTAAGATTTCCATTCACATCTAATTGGTAGGATGGACTGCTGTTGTTTATACCAACTTTTCCTGTACTATTCACATTAATCTGTGAAAAACTGTTTAAAGACAGGGCTAGAAAGCCCAACACGAAAAGAAATGAAATTTTTTTCATAATTTTGGTTTGTTTTAGTGTAGCATTATGGGTTGCCGCCCAGCTACGTTATTAACTAAGTTTAAAGCCCGGAATATTCCGGGTTTTATTTTTTACTTTAATTGAATTATGGTTCTTTCTTTAATGCCGTAGTTTTATGTCAAATTGCCAACCGGCACGGGTTTGTAATTATTACGTTCGAATTTATAGGGATCTGTTTGTAATAGCAAGGAGATACATACGCCATAAAGCTTTTTGTTGTGCGACTGATTTATAAACACCTGTATATGTGCCACATACGTCTCACAGATACTTGGTTTTATATAGCTTTTTTAGGATAAGAAATGACTGATTAAAGAAAATACCATGTTTAACGGTGAAAAAATTACAGGAATTGAAGATGTTTTAAATAATTATCTATCCTTTCTAAATAATGAAATCTATAAACCCAACGAAACCGTAACAAGAAACTGCCTCGGACGAATAGAATAATTGCTACTTACAAGTGAAATATCGCTGTTATAATAACGTACCATTTCGGAATGGTTAAATATATTTCGTACCTCCAGTTTGTATTTAAGTTTGCCTTTTGACGGTTTCAGGTGGTACGAAAAATTGGCAAAAAGCACGTTTGATTCTTGCTGTCCACTTTGTTTGGTGCTATAGTATTCGCCTGATAAGCCAAATAAATGTCTTTTTTCGGGAGTATAAAAAATGCTCCCTGAATGTTTCTGGTCAACAACCGAAATATCGGCCTGTTGCGAGGTTTGATCGATTATCTGTAGTTGATAGCCATATTCGAGATCTATCCTTTTCCAACGGTTGACGCTTATTCCCGGATGAAAAACATAAACTTTATTTCTTAACCATCCCAATTGGTTATTTAGTAAATACTCTTTTTTATTTCTACTGTAATTGGCCTTAAAATCAACTGTTGCCTGCCAGTTTGAAAGGTACTGGTTAATGACAAAAGAGAGGTTCTGTAAATTCGATCGATTATCTTTTTCCACCACATCGTAAAACAACAATCCGCGTTCGTTTACCTGTTGTTTAAGCAGCAAGTTATTTGTTGTATAACTTACTGACCAGCCAAGTGTTGAGAAAAAGCCGGAGATTGGATTTTTGAATTCAACTTTTAAGTTGTATCGCATTCCGTTTTTTTCGGACAATTGATCTATTCCCCTTTTTAGTTGGCGGTAACTCGAAAATACATAACCTTGGGTAAGCGAACTTACTTCACCCATCTGCTGATTGTATTTGGCTCCGGCACGAAGAATCCAGAATCCGTTTAAATCATATTTTAAATTGACCGACGGCGTAAAAAGTAGTTTTTGCAATTCGTCGGAAGAAGTATGAATCTTATCGCGAATGTTATAATTCTGAAAATTGAAGGGTAACTTCAATGAAAGCTTGAGTTTACTTTTCTCAAATCGAATATTTTCTGACAGGTACAGTTCTGTATAGTTCCAATTCAAATTATTTCCAAGACTATCAGCCAATAATAAATCCTGATCCTTCTCAATCGATGTCTCTAACTCTTGAAGTTCAAACCTGATGCCGGGCTCTGTTTCAAAAATCCATGGTTTGCGACTTAAAGTAAATTGAATAAAATTATGGGTAACCAGGTTCCGTTTAGTAAAATTCTGCATAGTTTGCCCGTAAGGTTGCCCTTTGTTTAACACATCCTCAAATACTCCGGGAGAAAAAGACAAATATTGTGGCGAATTGTTATAGTCCACAAACGAATAAAACCGGACAAAATTCTGTTTTACCGGTAGCAGGATATCAAAATCATTGGCCAATGAGAAATGCGGAGTTTCCGCCTTCTGCACCAATTCGCCCTGGTTCCGGGTTAAACCTTCCTCGCTGTCCCAAAACTTATTAATACTGAATTTATTGGTCAGATACCTTTTCTTTTCGTTTTGAGTGATCTTTAAATCGGTGCTCAGGCTTTTATTGAAATGCTTATTTTGTGTAATCTCGGAAAACGTAACGGTATCGCTATCCAGAAAGTATGATGTCTCTACTTTCCCTTCTTCGTTGATTTTATCGTGATAAAAGCTGCTGTTGATTTTTAGCTCAGTTCCGTCTTTTATTTTCAGCAAGTGGTTGTACGAAACTAGATTGGCATCATTATCAAGGTAGCGTTCTTTATCGATTTGTGGCTTCGAAAGCTGTAAAATACCCAACAATTCAGGTTTTCGGTTTTTGTACCCC
>Ga0207717_100067_pt1 | contig 63927 bp, 53 predicted proteins | sample TtanPargueraPR_2_FD_187745 | JGI IMG/M metagenome (GOLD analysis project Ga0207717, IMG submission 187745) | Aerobic enrichment media microbial communities from Bioluminiscent Bay, La Parguera, Puerto Rico - Tt and P2 (2) (SPAdes) | ecosystem: Environmental > Aquatic > Marine > Unclassified ...
ACTACATTCACATATTCATTAACACCTTAACAAAGCCATAAAAGGAAAAAGTTATCCACAAATGTGAATAACTTTTTTATAGTATAAGAAAAGCCTATGATTTCTCATAGACTTTTTCAGTGACTTCCCGAACGGATGCTTTTTTAATACATAGGTGGCATTGCAGGTGATTGTGAAGATTCTTCTTTGATGGACACAACCGCAGCTTCTGTAGTGATAAACATACCTGCTATACTAGCAGCGTTTAAGACAGCGTTTCTTGTGACTTTTGTTGGATCAATGATTCCATGTTTAATCATGTTGACAAACTCACCAGTTTTTGCGTTGAATCCAACGTCTTTTTTGGCTTGTTTTTGTTTTTCTACAATTTCGATGCCGTCATATCCTGCATTTTCTGCGATTTGGTAAGTAGGACTTAATAAGGATTCTAAGACGATATTGATACCTTTTTGAATGTCTTGGTTTTCGGTTTGTAGTTGCCCTTTTAGTTGATTGTAAATAGCTACTAAGATAGCGCCACCACCGATGACAATCCCTTCTTCGACAGCTGCTTTTGTTGCGTTAAGGGCATCTTCAATGCGAAGTTTTTTCTCTTTTAGTTCGGTTTCAGTCGTTGCCCCTACTTTCAGTACAGCAATTCCATCAGTCAGTTTTCCTAGACGTTCACGGATGCGTTTTTGATCAAACTCACTTGTTGCACGGTCTAACTGCTCTTTGATAATGCTTACGCGTTCTTCAATATCTTTTTTCTCACCTTGTCCTTCTAAGATGGTGGTTGAATCCTTGGTGACAATGATCTTTTTGGCTTGTCCTAAATCATCAATGGTGAGATCTTTTAAGTCCATGCTTAGGTCTTTGGCATAGAAAGTGGCACCAGTAAGTGTTGCGATGTCTGTAAGTAGTTCCTTTTGGTTATCTCCAAATCCTGGTGCTTTGGTCGCAACGACATTGAAGGTTCCTCTTAATTTGTTGACAATTAGTGTAGATACAACGTCATTTTCTAAGTCATCCGCAAGGATGAACAAAGGTTTATTTTGCTCCACCACTTGTTCAAGTAATGGTAAAAGTTCTTTGATGGTTTGAATTTTATGGTCGGTCACAAGAATGTAGGCATTATCCAGTGCGACTTCCATGGTTTCACGATCATTGACCATGTATGGTGAAATGTATCCTTTATCATACTGCATTCCTTCGACCAACTCTAGTTCGGTGTCAAATCCCTTTGATTCGTCTACACGAATGACTCCAGCTTTTCCAACTTTGTCCATGGCTTTGGCGATGAGTTGTCCAATGTCTTCACTTCCAGAAGAAATGCTTGCGACACTGGCAATATCGTGGTTGGAATCTAGGGTTCTTGTTTTTTCTAATAGGAGTTTTGAAACTTCCTTAGATGCAAGTTGGATTCCTTCTTTGAGAAGAACAGGGTTGGCTCCTTTATCTACTTGTCGGATACCCTCGTGAATCATTGCTTGGGCAAGGACAGTCGCTGTCGTTGTTCCATCTCCAGCTTGGTCATTGGTTTTGCTTGCGACTTCACCAACAAGTTTGGCTCCCATATTTTGGTAGGAATCTTCAAGTTCAATTTCTTTGGCGATGGTTACCCCATCATTGGTAATAAGGGGAGACCCATAAGATTTTTCTAATAAGACATTACGGCCTTTTGGCCCAATGGTTACTTTAACGGTGTTGGCTAGTTTATCCACACCTTCTAACATACGTTTTCTAGCTTCTTTGGCATAGATAATTTCTTTACTCATACAATCAATCCTCCACAATCGCTAAAATATCTGATTCTTGAATAATAAGGTATTCTTGACCTTGAAGTTTGATGTCGGTGGTCGCATATTTTTTAAAGACAACCTTGTCTCCCACAGCCACCACTAATGGGACAAGTTCATTGTGTTCGCGTTTCCCTTGTCCAACGGAAACGACTTTTCCAATAATGGTGTCATCTTGGTCTTTATCCGATAAGATAATCCCACTCTTGGTTTTTGTTTCTTGTTTGATCACTTCAAGAACGACGTGATCATGTAATGGTTTTAACATGAAATTAACCCTCCTTGAATAGTAGAATTTTTGCATTAGCACTCTATTAAGCACTCTGCTAATAAAATAATAATAAAAGTTTGAATATTTGTCAAGACCCAAAAAAAAACAATGAACTAAATTTCATTGTTTTCTTTCATTAGATCGAAAAATACATCGAGCAAATCCGGATCAAAATGCTTTCCTCGACCTTGTTCCATAATCACGAAAGCTTTTTCTTTCGTGTAGGCATCACGGTTAGGTCTTTTTGAGGTAAGTGCCTCATAGACATCGGCAATGGATAAAATCCTTGCGATAAGTGGAATATTTTCTCCTTTTAAGCCCTCAGGATATCCATTTCCATCATAATGTTCATGATGATATAAGACACCTAAGTGGACTTGGTCAAACTGTGCAATAGTTGAGATGAGTTTTACACCTTGAACTGGATGTTTTTTGACTTCATTATACTCCTCGTCTGTCAGTTTAGTTGGTTTGTTGAGAATATCGTAATGTAAGAATACTTTACCAATATCATGAAATTTGGCACTATATTCAAAGTCTGTTAAGTGTTCTGAAATCCATTGATTGTTTTCTGTCAATACATTGTTTTTTGCGTCACTCCAATAAGCGTGTGATTGATTTAAGATAGACAGGTTAAAAAATTGCTGGTCGAAAAAACGTTGACCGAGATTGTTTTTTCACTAGTTCATCTTGTTCGTATTTGCTAATACTGTTGTTATTAAGTTCTGTGATGCCTAACCATATGAACGCAATGGATACGATGAATACTAGAGTAATTTAACCTATCGCGTTTTGTATCATTGTCACACCTCATTTATCTATCTTAAAAGTATTAAACCATATTTCTTATACCACGCATCTAGAATTATTCTAAATTAGCTAGTCCAATCTACCTCTTTTGATTGTTCAATGATATACTAGGAATAAAAGGGGGCGAATAAAATGTATGCATACATTATTGACCAAAAGAGAGAGTATGATGATATTTTACTAGAAACACTACGGGCACACAACAAAAAAGAAGTAGGGGTAAGGCCTTATGAAGAACGCATCTTTTATGTTTATAAAGAAGGTAAGTTAGTCGCTAGTGCGAAGACGAGTCTTTCTTGGGACTGGGTCAGTCCTTGGAACTTTTTTTATGAAGATCAAGATGCCTTGTTTGCTTTAATGAATGAACTTGTACGGTATTACAAGGGAAGGGCAGTAGGAATCAATACTAGTTCTTTTGTCGATTTCATCATTGAAGATTTTCTTGCTTATGGATATGAAGATTCGGGACACATGAATTCTTTTTATCAAGGGAAAGATAAGGTCTCTTTGCAACTTCGTTCTTGGGAGACCAAAGACTTAGAACATGACTATAAGATTGTGCATGTGAAGGAAGAGTTGAAAGAAGAAAAAGAGGAGTGGCAAAGACACTTTGATCAGTTCATTAAGCGATGTGGCTTTGCCATGGATTCAAAAGAGATACAGGTCGTTTGTCTAGATGGTGAAGAGTTTGTTGGTGGGGTCATGGGTTATATCCAGTTTGGGATGCTTTATGTGAGTTTACTTGCGGTCAAAGAAGAATATCAACGAAAAGGCATTGCCAGAAAATTGATGAATATGATTGAAGATCAAGCGAGAATGGATGGTGTAAGGGTCTTTCATTTAGGAACTGGTTCTTTTCAAGCGCAAGGGTTTTATGAAAAACTTGGATATGAAGTATCTTATAAGCAAGTAGATAAACCAAAAGGACATAGTATTTATACCATGATGAAAAGAGACGTCAAATGACGTCTCTTAATATTTTCCGTATTTGTAAGCTGCATCAAACATGGTGACAATTTTGTTTGGTGCAATGTTGGCTTGAATGTTGTGTACTTGGGTAAAGACGAAGCCACCATCTTTTTTGAAGATGTTACTTAGGCGTTTGACTTCCTCTTCAATTTCTTCAGGTGAGCCATGGGTTAAGGTTTGTTGGGTATCGATTCCTCCGCCCCAAAAGACTAAGTCTTTTCCGTATTCTTCTTTTAAGAACGCTGGGTCCATTCCTTTGGCGGATAATTGAATAGGGTTTAATACTTGAACACCTGCTTCAATTAAATCTGGAATAAGGTTGACAATAGACCCACAAGAATGTAAGAATACTTTGACTTTTGGGTAGTGTTTTTGGACCCATTGGTATTGTCTTTGGTGATAGGGTTTGATCATGTTTTTGTACATTCTTTTGGAGATGAGGGAATTGGATTGCGATCCCAAGTCATCACCAAATTGAATGACGTCTATGTAGTCTCCTACTCGAGCCAAATATTTTTCTAGGTTGTCCATATAGGTATCGGTTAATCTTGTAAGGTAGTGATGGATCAAATCAGGGTCTGAGGCCATTAAGAATAAAAAGTTCTCAAAGCCCCAGTCAGACTCTCCTTTTTCAATGATGTTTCCACCGAAGGTTCCAAGGATTGCCTTGTCGGTTGTTTCATAGAGTCTTTTGGCTTCTTTTTCTAAGTAATCAAGTTCTTCATCGGTCATGACACCCATAGGGATTTTGTCGATGTCTTCTTTCGTTTTACAATCTTTGAATGGGTGGTAAAGTTTGTCGTAATAAAGTCCACCTTTTGGCATTTTTGCGACCGGAATCCCGTTTGAGTACAAGATTTTATGGCCATCTTTATCGGTGATTGGTAAAAAGTTTTTTGGGGATATGCAGGGACTACCATCTGGTAGGGTGTCTTTTTTCCATTCCATGATGTCGATGCCAAAAGCAGGTGCTTTACGGTGGAGTTGCACCACATCCGCGTGGAAACGGTCCAACATAAAGTCTTCTGGCTCTGCGAGTTGTTGGTAGATATCATAAAGTTTGGTTTGGCCTTTTTTTATGCCCAAATAGTCTTTTAAATTGTTGTAAGCAATGGCCTGAATACCAGTAGAGCGCATGGCGCCAAAATCAATGGGTACACGGTCTGCTTCTTTGTGTTCTAAGGCTAATCTTACACGCTGTCTTGATGTCATTGTCATCTTACTTCTCCACCATTTCTACTAAGGTTTTGGCTAAAGACACGGCATCGTCTGTGTAAACGTCTGCCCCAATCTTATCGGCAAATGCTTGGGTCACTGGTGCACCACCACAAGCAATAACGACTTCCTCTTTTAGTCCTTCTTGCTTGAAGTAGTCAATGACTTCTTCCATATAGGTCATAGTGGTTGTGATCAAAGAAGAGCATACGACAAATCTCGCGCCAGATTCTTTGACGGCCTCTAGGTATTGTTCTTTGGATACATCTACACCCAAATCAATAACGTCGAATCCTTTTCCTTTTAACATCATTCCCACCAAGTTCTTTCCAATATCGTGGAGGTCTCCTTTGACTGTACCAATAATGGCTTTGGCAATTGGCTTGTGACCTTCGGATAATAAGACTTCTTCAATGAGGGCAGAAGCAGTCGTCATGGTGCGTGCAGAAATTAAGACTTCTGGGATAAAGATTTCTCCTTCGTTCCATAAAGTACCAACTTCATCCATCCCTGGAATGAGTCCTTCGTTTAAAATCGTTAAGGCTCCATATCCTTCACTGAGTGCGTCGTTGATCAAATGGGTAATTTCGTTGTTTTTTCCATCAATGATGGCATTGGTGATTTCTTTTAAAGTATCCATTGTTCTCTCCTTTTTTTGCGTCCTATTCATTTTCTAAATAACAATCTTAGTTTATAACATTAGCATAAAATTATCAATAAAATTTGTAAAATTTATCAAAATATTAGCAAGACTTTAGCAAATCATTCTTGATTTGCTAAAGTGTTCATGATACACTATAGATAATCGTGATAGGAGTGGTTTTATGAAAGCATCGAGAATCAAAGAAATAGCCGATTATATCAGCCAGTATGAGCAAGTACAATTAGAAACACTAGCACAAGTCTTTGAAGTATCGATATACACCATAAGGAGAGACATCGATGAACTAGCGAAAAAAGGGATGGTAAAGAAAAACTATGGGGGTGTTTCGATCAACAAAGAAGGTTCAGAGTTGATTGATTTTCAAGACCGGAATACGGTGTTAAAAACCGAAAAGAAAAACATTTCTAAGTGCGCAGCTTCCTTGATCGAGGATGGAGATATCGTCTATATTGATGGGGGAACAACGACTCTTTATATGCCAGATTATTTTGATGGGAAACAAATCACGGTGGTGACCAACAATATTTTTGTGATATTAAAGGTATTGCGCATGGACCATATAAAACTAATTGTCCTTGGTGGTGAACTAGATAGACGTGCCAATTCAATTACTGGCTTAAGCACCATCGAAAGTATGAAAAATATGAACATCACCAAAGCCTTCATTTCGACAACCGGTGTATCAAAAGATTTTCAAGTCACCAACTATACGGCGGTCGAAGCAGAACTTAAGCGTTCTTGCATGGAAAAGAGTAACCATTGTTACTTGCTTGCGGACCATACCAAGTTTGGTCATGCATCTTTGGTTTCTTATGCTAAACTAGAAGACTTTGATGGAGTGGTGACAGATGAAGGTTTAAGTGGACCATATCAAGACTATTTGTATGAACATCAAATCAAAGTGCATTGTGAATAGAAAAAACAAGCAAATTAGTTTGCTTGTTTTTTTGTAGGGAAGTGCATATTTTTGACAAAGAGTTCTTGGAATAAAGGCGTTGTTAGTGTTCTGATATGAATTTTATGTTTGGTGAAGAATGATGTTCTTATTGGCGAAGATAAATAGTGCAAGGCACCATTCAAAGAAGCATTACCAAGGATTTCAATCTTACCTTTAAAGGCAGAAGGAATCATGCCAATGGCGATCAAATGATCGGGATTGGTGTATTGTCCAAAACCACCAGCAATGTAGAGTGTTTTGATGTCCTTTAGGGAAACATCTGCGTCCAATGCCAAGTGTTCGATGCCAGCTTTCAAGGCTGCCTTGGCTAGTTGGATTTGTCTGACGTCTTTTTGGTTGAGGAAGACCTCATCGGTTAGGTAAAAAGTTTCTTTTAGTCTTCCTGTTTGGTCGATAAATTGGTTTTTGACTAGCTCATGAACCAAATCAATTAAACCAGAACCACAAAGACCTATGGGTTCTTTGTCTTCGATGGTGTAACATTGATCGGGATACCTAAAGTGATCAATGGCTCCCTTCACTGCCCCTAGTCCGCAAGTGATGTTGACACCTTCAAAGGCTGGGCCTAGGGCGGTCGCACTAGCATATAAATGGTTTTCGTTGATTAAGACGATTTCTCCATTGGTCCCAAGATCGATGAGCATATGATAGTCTTTTTTACGCTCTAGTTGTTCGGATACAATACCGGAGACAATGTCCCCTCCTATGTAGGCATCTAAGCCTTCATAGATGGTGACGGTTGCCTGGTAGTGATTGGAAAAGAGTGTAGGATAATCTGTTTCAATGCGGTCTAAGAGGTCTGCTTTGTAGGGTGCCTTTGCGAGAGGACTTGGGTCTTTTTCTAAAAGCAAGTAAACCATGGTGGTGTTGGCCGCGATGACGACTTCGTAAAGGGTAGAATCTTTGATGCTATTTTTTTGTAAGAATGACTTTACTTGTTCATCAACCTTTGTGCGGATGAGGTTTGAGAGTTTGTGTAAGTGTTCTTTGCTTTTGGCGTAATCTATCCGGCTAATGACATCACTACCATAGGCCGTTTGGGGATTGGAAAAAGAAGTGTAGTCTAAGATTTCACCATTTGTTAAATCTTCTAAAGCAAAAGCGATGGTGGTGGTTCCAATATCGATGGCTAAACCATACGCTTCTTTGTGTTTGCTTTCTTTGATTTTTACTTTATTTCTAAAAATATCGTAATGGTCGTTCTCTTTTTTTAGCCTTAGGTAGGGTTGGTGGATATTTGGTTTCTTGTAAAAGGCATCTTTGGATGCATGGTCTTCTTGGAGTAAAAGTTCAATCTCCGTATCTTCCTTTACCCTTCTAAGGCAGGCTAAACGAACGAAATCTTGGACTTCTTTTTTGCTTAAGAGTTGTTCTTCAAGAGGGAGAACTGTGGAGTCTTTGATTAGGACCTTGCATTTCCCACAAGTCCCTTTGCCATTGCATGGGGCAGGTATCCTTTGGTCTTGTTCTCGAAGATATTCTAAGATATTTCTTCCTTTTGGTATTCGCATATTATCCTCTTTTCTACTTGTGATTCTCACTTTGGTGTGCTAGTGTAAAGGTGGTGATACTATGAAGGTACATATAATTGCTTGTCAGATTTTCAAGCCTTATATTCAGGTGATTTTAAATGAAGATACTTTGCCTTACAGCTATGAACTCACGTATTATGAAATGGATAGACACAACCATCCAAAGAGTTTTCATACCTTACTGCAAGAAAAGATTGATCAAATCAAGAATGTGGATTTGATTTTACTTGTTTACGGGATTTGTGGCAATGTAAGTAGTCACTTGCATGCGACGAATTGTCCTGTGATGATTCCTAAAGTCCATGACTGCGCCAGTATTTTACTGGGTGGGAAGAAGCACTTTTTGGAGGTTTTTAAAGACCGTTTATCCAACCCTTGGCTTTGTCTTGCCCATGATGAAGATCATGAGGGACATACCTATATTAAGGCAGAAGAGCGAGAGCGGATTTTAAAGAAGTACGGGGAAGACAATCTTGCCTATATTGAAGCCTTTTTTCAAAACCATTATGAAAAACGTCTGTATCTATCTCTTGGTTTAAAGGAAGATGCAAAAAAGATTGCATCCTTAGAAGAGGAAGTAGAAATCGTTATTGGAAACCTTAAATATTTGAAAGATATTTTATGGTTAAATAGTAAAGATTTACTTACGATTGAAGTAGGAGAAGAAGTGATCCCTCTTTACGATCAAGTAGACGTTATGACAAAGAGCAAACACTAAATGCGTGTTTGCTTTTTTTAAGGACTTCTTCAATGCTTGCTTTTAAGTAGTCTTTATGGGTGGACAGAAGAATTAAGTAATTTTCACCGGTAAAATCAATGGCTTCAAAGTGGAGTTTTCCGTCGATGTATTCGGTGTAAAAGCTTTCTTGATTACTTGAGTAGACTCCTTTGATGCGATCGGTTTTGGTGGTGAGTTCTTGACAAAGGTTTTCTAAGTCTTCTTTGGAAGGATGTTCTAATTGCAAGCAAACTTTTTGCAGGTGCATGTCCATGGTTTGTTGGTAGTTTGCTTGGTGTTCCAGGCTTTCTAATTCTTCTAATTTATCTTTGTCAATGACGCTATAAAGCGTAGGAATGATGGGTGCGTCATGGTTGAAGTATGAAATCGTTTTGATGGCGTCTTTGATCTGGTCTTCTGTGGTCAAATCTACTTTATTGAGCAAAATCATATCTGCGTAGGTTAACTGGTTTTTGGCTGCGTTTAAGGTTTTGGTGATTTTGCTTATATTAGACGGGTCCACAAGGGCGATGGTGCCTTTGTAGTGGACTTGGTCTTCTGTTTTCTTGGCTAAAATTTTTAAGATGTGGGGTAAGGAACTAGGGTTAGCTAGTCCACTACCTTCGACAAAGATGTGGGAAAAATCTTCTTTGGAAAGTGCGAGAATAGTATCGATGAATTGATCGCTCTTACAAGAACAAAAGATCGAACCACCAGTTACTTCGTGGGAATGTTTAAAGTGGCTTTCCAAGCGTTTGATGTCTAGGTTTTGTTGGCCGAACTCGTTGACGACAATGACGATTTTTCCTTCTTGATAAAGGGAAGCAATGTGTTTTAATAAGGTTGTTTTTCCACTACCCAAAAAGCCAACTAAGATGGTGATCTTTGTTTTAGTCATAGGCTTTCCTTGATTTTGTCGATGAGTTCTTGTTTGGTTGGGATGATGGATGAGTAAGCAAGTTTCCCATTAATATAGACACTTGGTAGGTTTTTAACGCCCATTTTGATGCATCTAGCGATTGCTTCTTTGTTGGTGAACTTGTATTCGATGATGTCGATATCATCTTGCAGTTCTTCTTTGACATCGGTGACGAGTCCCCACATGTAGGTACAAGCTGCGCAAGAATCCGAATCTAAGGTGAAGGTTTCGATGAGTGGTTTCTGTAAGTTTGCATAGTCTGGTAAATCAATCTTAATGCTGGAGTAATCGGTTGATGTATAGTCTTTGACGGTTTCTTTCATTTGCTTGAACTCGATGGCTGCTTGTGATACACCAATGGTATTTTCAACTGGGGTATCGTAAGGCATGTCACAACCAGGGGATAAGATGAAGTGTTGGAACTTGTCTAATTGATCGAGTAAATCGACGGCGTATTTGATGTTGTCCATTTGCGAACCATGTAACATAACAGTCGTTAAGGGAATGTTACCACCGATGGTTAGATTGTACCTATCGGTGATTTCTTTGGCTTTTAAGATGTCGATGTTTTCATCGACGCTGATACTATCGGGTTTGGTTTGGCACATGACTTCGATGTTTTTGGTTGCGTCACCACAAACAAAGAAAGAAGAATAAGCTTTTTGTTTGCGGATGTCTTCAAACAAATCGGTGAAGGTATCACGCATGAATTCATTGAAGTGTGTTGGGCTGATTTGTGAGACCAGTGGATCGACCACTGCGATGATGTCCATTCCTGCTTCGATGTACATCTTGGCCATGGCTTTGCCAACTTCTCCTGCGAAGTGAATGAGTTCTTTGACAAAGTCTGGATCATCAAACATGTCCATAAAAATGGTGGTTCCTCTTAAGTGTGATGCTAAGGTGAATGGACCACAGATAACTCCGTATAGTGCGGTTTCTTCTCCCACTCTTTTTTTCATTTCTTCCATGACCTCTAAGATGAGTGGAAGTCGTCCACTATCTTTAGAAGGGACCTTGCATAAACAAGGGACTTCCTTGCGGTCTTTTAGGGGATGGGAAGAAACCGTTGGTGGTGTAGTCGCTGACCAAAAGAGGTCACAACCTAAGATTTCTGCCTCTACTTGGAGGTCGAATATAATGGGTTGGCCATCTGGTTTATAGAGTTTGTGTACTTCTAGTAAAGATTCTAATAAAGCATCTTTCTTGGTTAAGAGTTCAATGGCGTTGTAGCCTGTAAGTCTCCCAGCGTGGATTCCTGCAAAAGGTACCCAAGGTGGTCTCACTGTTTCTTTTCCTTTTAATGTGTCAAATAGTAATTGTTTTCCCATCTTATCTCTCCTTTTCTTTTCGATACGTAGTTGGGGATATGTCTAAGTGCTTGCTGAATGCGTTGATAAACGATATGTCACTGTTAAAACCAGAGTCATAAGCGATTTCTCGAAGGGTTTTACTTGTATATTTGAGTAGGTATTTAGCGTGTTCTAATCTTAGGTGCAGGAGGTACTGGTAAGGGGTTTTCCCTAAGTAACTTTTGAACTTCCGGATAAAATAGTAATTCGAGTAACCAATCTTCTTTGCTATAATATCCACGCTTATGTTTTTATTGAAGTGGTCTTGGATGTACTTGGTTGCTTCTTGCATGGGGTCTTGGTTTTGCCTAATGGTGTAAGTGTTTAGGGGATCGTGTAAGAAAGAACCTAAGTGGATAAAGGCTTGTATCTTGTGAAAACTGTCTGCGTTTTCTTGTGCGATAAGTTCTTCAATCCCTTGTTGGAAGGCATGATGATTTTGCAAGGAGAACAAGGATTCTTTTGGTAAAACTTCTTGGATAAGTGAACCTTCACATATGACAAGAGATAAGACCATGTCATCACTGGAGTAGTAGGCGTCTTTTTCTAAATTGACGATTAAAAGATCATGGTGTTTTACACCTAAAAAGTCTTGATCATAATAGATGGTTCCTTGCCCTTTTAATACATAGAGTAATGCGTAAGCATTGGTCCTCTTTTTTAAGGGAATGATTTCTTGGTTGAGGATTCGTTGCTTTTGATGTGTGAGAACTTGAAAGAGTCTTTCCATATCTCCACCTCAATTCATAATTTTTGTGATATTGGATCAGTTTTATCATTGGTTCTTTTGAATTATTAACTTATATAATTATCATAACTCAATTATATAAACCATTCAAGATGTAATAAAAACTGAACAATATTGTTCGAAATAGCAATTTTTATTAGTAAAAACGATAGATAGCTATGAGTTAGCTATCTATCGTTTTATTCGTAGTACTATGATTGGTAAGAGAGTTCCTCGGAGGCTTCTGGATTTTTATTAAGGAGATTGATAAAGCATTCTACAATGTTTGGATCAAACTGACTACCGCTACAGCGAAGGAGTTCTTCAATGGCCTGGTCTTTACTTTTTGTTCTTTTATATACTCGGCTTGTGGTCATCGCATCAAATGCATCTACAACGGATACGATGCGAGCAAGAATCGGTATTTGTTCTCCTTTTAGACCTCTAGGATAGCCTTGACCATTGTAGTACTCATGGTGACTATAGATGATGTCTTGTATACTAGACATATGCGGCATTTCATCGAATATTTCTTTACCAATGGTACAGTGTGTCTGAATAATTTTGTACTTCTCGTCCGACAAATTTGTACTTTTCAAGATGGTAGAATCTACACCAATCTTTCCAATATCGTGAATGGCTGCACCAAACTCCAAGTTGTCCAAGTCTTCAATGGATAAATTCATTTGTTGACCAAGTTTCATCGCTAAGATTTTGACTCGTTCACCATGGTTTCCGGTTTCAAGGTCATTTGCTTCTAAAGTTTTATTTAATAAGCGTAAGGTGTTTCGGATGTTTTGCTCTAATTGGATGTTTAGGTTGCTGATGATTGATTCCATTTGTTTTGATTCTCTCAAGGCGTTTTCTAAACCAAGTACCAAGTTGTATTGGTTTTGTGTCATGGAGTTTAACTCGGATTTGATTTTTTGAAACTCAAAGATTCCTTTGTTGCTTTTATTGAGTCTTGCAGAAAAATCTTTGTTTTTGATGGATTGAAATTGATGTGAAAGTTGTCTTAAGAATTTTGTGAATGTACGCATGGCTTTTTGAAAGAAGATGAGAGTGAAAACTAAGCCAAGCGTATTGATTCCTAAACTAATATAAAGTGTACGGTTTCGAACTTGGATAAGTTCTTGGTTGGATGCATCAATGATATTATCTGCAGTAGATAGAATTGATTGCAAACGGATTGATATTTCGTTTGCCAATGTTTGTATGATGATGTTTTCAGGGTTGTCCTTATTAAGTTCTTTGCTTAATTTTTCAAAGGTTTGCGGCAGAGAACTCGCTTCGACACTAGATAGTGCAAAGTTTGGGTGTACATAGGTTAGTTGGTCGTGCAAGTTTGCAAACTCTCTTGTAAGTGTCTCTTCCTTTCTAGGAAGTGGTTCAGATAGATAACTATTAAAGAGAATAGTCAAATCAACTACATCTCTTGATACATCGTTCAGCTTTGTATTTTCTTCAACAGATTGATCCACATAATAATCGACTACTAGGATGTTGATGAGCATAGCAAACAAAATAGATAGGAAAATCAAAGCATTGATGATGATTAATTTTCTTAGTTTCATAGGCTTCACTCCTAATGGATAATTCTGTTTGTCTCTGGACTTACAGAATCGATTCCTTGGAAATAGATGTAGTCAATAAAATTAGGGATACTTGTTTGTGAAGTTTTTTCTTTAAGTATGAACCATGCAGCCTGACTTTCAAGAATGGTTAGAATGTTCTCATTTAGGGTGATTTGGTAGTTAGCAAGTTGAAACAAGAGGTCTTGTAATTCTTGGTCTAAACCGATGTAGTCCATTCCGATTTGTGCAGCTTCTTGAGGATTTGATTGGATAAACTGCTCTGCAGATTTCATGGCTCTAAGGTAAGCTTCAATTGCCTTTGGATGATTGCTGGTAAAATCGACGTTGGATAAGGCTATCCAAGTCATAGAGTTTAGGCTTTCTGTACTAAGTCTAAGGGCCTGTTCACCCAAGGCTTTTTCTGCAAAGTATAAGTTGGGTTCCCAACCAAACATGACATCAATATCTCCGTTGATGAGCTGGGCAACTTGCTCATCTGGTGTAAGGTCATGAAGTATTAAGGTGTTTTCGTTAATGTCATAGTATTCGATAAATTTATCTAGTAAGAATTCCGATTCTGTTCCCAAATATATACCTATGTGTTTACCTTCAATATCCTGATAGGTTTCGATTGAGGAGTCTCTTCTAGCAAGGACACCATCCAAAGTGCTTGACATCATGAGTGATACAAGGATATGGAAGTCAGACTCCTGGAATACCTGTGTAACCACTGGTGTATGCGCAGAGGTTGCAATATCGACCTCTCCATTGACTAGTGATACAATGGAATCTTTACCAGCTGGGAAATAGCGTAAAGTAACATCCAAACCCTCTTCAGAAAAGTACCCATTTTCATAAGCAACAAAGCTGATTAATTCACCAATGAATGGGACTACTCCTAGTTGAACTTCTATGTGTTGATCTTTTCTACAACTACTGAGAAATAAAACCAATAAACATAAGGTAAATAACAATCCTTTTCTCATAGAGTTACCTCCTATCAAGGTACGACACATTTTTAAGGTCACTATTAACTGACTACTGCAACTTTAATGTTTTGTATTATGTTACAATTATAGCATAGATCAATTTTTTTTAAAAATAGATATGGTTGACCAACATCTTAAACACGCACGGAAACTTTTCTTTTTTTTCCTCTTAATGTATAATAACATTCAGGGGTGATCTTGTGTTTAATGAAATCAATGAAAAGCTCTCACTACTAGAAGAAAAAGTCTTTGTAAGAGACCGTGTAGAGGGTCGTATTAAGACATTAGAAGCAAAGGTCCACGAATTTGATCGAACCTTGGAGATGTTAAAGGCTAAGTATAGGGAAGAAAAGAAAGATCTTGAAGCGATGGAGAAACTGAGTTTTGTTTCATTGTTTTATTCCTTACTTGGAAGTAAGGATGACAAACGAAACAAGGAACATAAGGAAGTCTTGGATGCCAAACTAAAATTGGAACGTTTTTTAGTAAAGCGAGAGCTCTTAACAGATGAATTATCGAGTGAGAAAAAACGGTTAAGGGATATCCATCAGGCGTCACTTAGGTATGACGACTTACTAAAAGAAAAGAAAAAGATCATGATGGATTCAGAAGTTTATGGTAGTAAGTTAAGGGATATAGAGCGTCAAATAGGCTTACGTAAGAAAGCACTTCATGAGATAAGTGAAGCAGTTAGGGCTGGGGAGGAAGCGAGTCGTCGCTTACGAAGTGCCAGTGAAACCTTGCGAAGTGCTAGAAACTGGGGAACCTATGATATGTTTTCCAAGAAGTCATGGATTAGTTCCATGGTCAAGCAAGACAAGGTGAAAAGTGCACAAAGTGACATGACTTATGCCAATCATGCCTTGGAGAGATTTGAAAAGGAAGTAGAGGATGTGGCGAGTATTCATAAGACTTATGTAGGTGAGATAGCTTTTTCTTCTACGGTTAAAACCTTTGATATTTGGTTTGACAATATTTTTACAGACATCCATGTACAAAGAAGAATCAATCGTGCAAGGGAGGATGTATCATCGACCTTAGTTAAGGTTGGTGACTTGGTGGGAACATTACGGAAAAAGCGGTTCAATATTCGCGAAGAAATCCACCGATTAGAAGAAGAAATGCAGGAACAAATAAAAGAAGCAAGTTAAAGGAGTTTTCATATTGGATACAAGAATCTATAAGGTGAATGAACTGAGTTCATTCGAAGTCAAGGAAGACATCATGACGGCCTTTTCTACTGGGAAAAATGTAGTGTTTCCAACAGAGACGGTCTATGGTATCGGGGCAAATGCATTAGATGAAGAGGGAATAAAAGGGATTTATGAAGTAAAAGGACGTCCGAGTGACAATCCTCTTATTATGCATGTGAGTAAGCTAGAAGATGTATTCTTGTATACCAAGAATCACAAGGCGTATGTGAAGGATATGATGGAACATTTTTGGCCAGGTCCACTGACCATGGTCTTTGAAAAAAATGACAAGGTACCGAGTTTGATTACTGGTGGTTTAGATACGGTGGGTATCCGTATACCAGGTAGTGAAGTTGCGAGAAAAATTATTGAGATCGCTGGGGTACCTGTTTGTGCACCAAGTGCCAACATTAGTGGACGACCAAGTTCAACCTTGTTTGAACATGTTTATGAAGATTTTTATGGTGAGGTTGACATCATCATTGATGGTGGAAAAACAGAAGTTGGTTTGGAATCGACTGTGGTGGATGTCACGGGTGATGTACCGATTGTTTTAAGACCGGGAATGATCACCGCAGAGATGATCAAGCATGTTGTTGGGGATGTCTTGGTTAAGAGTGATGTAAATGACCAAGAAGTACCACTGTCACCTGGTATGAAATATAAACACTATGCACCTTATGGGGACATGGTCTTAGTCGATGGGACCAAGGACAAGGTGGTTGAGTTCATCAACGGGCAAGTTGCCCAAGATATGTTGATGGGATATAAGTGTGCCGTCCTCACAACAGAAGAAATCAAAGGGTCTTTTCAAAACGTACAGGTGTTCTCTTTAGGCTCGATTGAAAGAGACGAAGAAATTGCGTCCAATTTGTTTATCTTATTAAGAAAAATGGATCAATTACATATCGATAAGATTTATTCGGTTATGTTGCAAGGTGGACGAAATGAAGAGGCCATCATGAATCGATTGTTAAAGGCGGCTGGAGGCCGTGTAGTAAAGGTTTAGGTGAAAAAAATGAAGGCAAGTATGAAGATAAAGAAAAATGGACAGTTTTATATAAAAGATATCGATGAGTTAAGTGGTAGCTATATGCCCCTTTGCAATCCTTATGGACAAAAGTCGTCGATATCACCAGGTATGGGTGGTGATATGACGATTGATCAGAACCACTTTTTGTTGGTGCCATCAACTGCTCAAGATTTGGATCAGTCACTCTTTAAAAGAAGTATGTACTTCCGTGTCAATAAAGACTATACTTGGTCAACAAGTGGACTGACTCCTCATCAAGTTTTACATAAGGATCAAGTGGATATGCATGGGTCATTCTTGATGCAGAAGATCACAAGAACCAACCAAGATTTTACTTGTGAGATTGAAAGTTTTGTGCCAGTAGGAGAGTCTTACAAGGAGTTGCACAAAGTTTCGATCAAAAACACTTCTTTAAACGATTTAAAAATCAAACCTGTTTTAGGAATACCTCTATACAGTAGAAGTGCGGATTCTGTGAGAGATCACCGACATGTAACGGCACTTTTAAATGAGGTAACAATGGAAGAAAAAGGAGTCATCAATACGCCAACCTTCTCCTTTGATGAACGAGGACATGTTCGCAACAAAACAAGTTATGGTGTCTTTGCAGAAATCGATGGGGAAAGCATTACGGAATACTATCCGACGTTCGAAGAGTTTTGTGGGGAAGGACATTCCTTACTTGACCCACTTGCTTTAAAAGAAGAAAGGGCTTCTTATCAGGTTGGAGACAAGGTCTCTGGTTATGAGGCTATGGGAGGTCTTGGTTATAAAGAACGCAGCTTAGGTGCAGGGCAAACGTTGGAGATTGTCTTTTCTTTAGAAATCTCTGAAGATAAAGAAAGTCTTTTGAAGTATGCAAAAGACTTGTCCGTTTCTTATTTCAATGAGGAAAAGCACAGGATGCAAAACTACTGGAAAGAAGCTATGTCTAGTTTGGTTATGCATCTAGGAGATGAAGAAGAAAGTGGTTGGATGAAGTGGGTCACACTTCAACCAACATTTCGACGTATATATGGAAATTCCTTTATGCCACACCATGATTATGGACGTGGTGGAAAAGGTTGGAGAGACTTGTGGCAAGACTTGCTTGCCCTTATATTGATGAATCCAAGCAGTGTTCGTGATTCGCTCATCAACAACTTTAAGGGTGTACGCATTGATGGGTCAAATGCGACCATCATTGGGGAAAAGCCTGGGGAGTTCTTGGCGGATAGAAACAACATCGCTAGAGTTTGGATGGACCATGGAGCTTGGCCTTATCTAACAAGCAAACTCTACTTAGATAAAACGGGTGATATCGACTTACTCTTTGAAGAAGTTCCTTATTTCTGTGATCAATTTACCCATTACACCAAAAAAGTTCGTCCAAGTAAGAAGGATGAGACAAACGTGTTGTTGACCAAGGAAGGACTTCCTTACCAAGGTAGTGTCTTAGAACACTTGCTTGTTCAAAACATTGTACCCTATTATAATTTGGGAGAACACGGGAACATTCGCCTAGAAGATGCGGATTGGAACGATGGTCTAGATATGGCAAGTGAACGCGGAGAGTCGGTTGCGTTTACAGCGTTTTATGGGGGCAACTTGCAAGCCTTATCTAGTTTGCTGGATAGTGTAAAAAGATTAGGAGTAAAAGAAATCTCTCTTGCCCAAGAGTTGGTCTTCTTATTGCAAGAGAATCGTGATCGTAATGTGCAAGAAAAACAAGAACGTTTGCACGAGTACTTTACCATGGTTGAAGATTCCGTGAGTGGTAAAAAAGTAAACATTAAGGTCAACAAGCTAAGTGAAACCTTACACGCTATGGGCCAAGAGTTGTTGGATCAAGTCCGAGAACATGAATGGTTAGAAGATGGGGAAGATGGATGGTTTAATGGGTACTACGATAACGACGGACAAGCCTTGGATGATGTCCAGAAGAAAGATATGACCTTAACAGGTCAAGTTTTTGCCTTGATGTTCGGAGCGGCAAGTGATGCACAAAGCAGGAAAGTCCTTTCTTCAGCAGATAAGTATCTTTACGATCCATCGGTTGGTGGTTACCGCCTCAATACGGATTATAAGGAAGTCAAAACCAATATGGGTAGGCTCTTTGGGTTTGCATATGGGCATAAGGAAAATGGCGCTATGTTTTCCCATATGGCACTTATGTATGCCAATGCCTTATATCAAAGAAACTATGTAAAAGAAGGCTACAAGGTATTAGCCTCGATTTATCAACACAGTAGAGATTTGCATAAGGCAAAAATCTATCCTGGTATACCAGAATATTTTGACCAACGTGGACGTGGTATGTACCATTATTTAACAGGGTCTGCCTCTTGGATGGTTTTAACCTATGTAACAGAGGTCTTTGGAGTGAAAGGGAATCTTGGAGAAGTCATCCTTGAACCGAAACTTATGAAGGATCAATTTGATCAAACTGGTCGTGCATCAATTGAGACATTGATTCACTCTGACCTTGTCCAGATCATTTATGAGAACAACAATGATTTAGACTATGGTTCCTATAAGATATCTTCTTATTATCTAGATGAAGAGCATGTCATCTTAGAAGAACCAAGAAGTTTTTTACGTTTTGAGCAAGTAAACGCAAAAACAATACGTATAATTTTGTCATAGCATCCCCATAAGGGATGCTTTTTTTCTATTGTTTAAGAGGGGGAATAATGGTACAATAGTTAAGAATGAAGATATAGAAATGGGGAGGTATAGTATGAGTATGATGAGTGTATTTGGGGTATTTTTGTTTTTCTTTATGATTGTAGGAGCAATCATTTTAGCGGTTGTTATTACGATGTCTAGTAGAAGTCGTAATACTGAAACTAGTATAGAAGAACAAGCTAGTTATTATAAAACTAAGAATACTGGTTATGAAAAACCAAGCAATCTCCCATGGGTGATGGTTGGTGTCTTGGCTATTCTTTTTGTGGTTGGCTTTTTTTATGGAAGTAATAAGATAAACTCTTATGAAAACCAAGTAACCAACTTGCAGTCCAATGTTTCACAGCAACACAGTGAACTTTGGTCTTTACGAAGTCAGGTAAACATCTTAAATGGTGAGTTGCGTAACTTACAAGAAGAGGAAAGCTATGTACAAAGAGGAGCTTACAATTTGGTATCGGTCACCAATGAGGGAACTGGTATTGTCGATGTCGAAATTTTTATGAACCGTTTACCAGTAGGAGAAGACATTACCCTTGTCATTGAGGATCAAGCAGGCAATCATGAGGAAATTGTGATGATGAGTGATACAATGACCTTCCAAACAAGTTTAGAACTAGACTTAGAAGGGAACTATACCATCTATGTAATGGTTGAGGCAGATGGTGAATATATCAAAGAGGAAATTCGACCACTGAACATGGTGCACTTGATTGGTGGCCGCATGGGTGTAGAAGTCAATGAAGATTGGGACCAAGATGGTATCGTCGTGATGTTTGAGGTTTACAGCAATTATGAACTCAATCCAAACATGGCTCTTGAGAATGTTCGTTTTGAAGTTTATTATGATGATGTCTTATATACTGCACATTTATATTCAACACCGACAAGCAATAATGGTTTGACACAGATTTTTTACCATGAGGTACACATTGCCCATGAAGAAGAAGCTAGAGTGACGATTAAAATTATTGGGGAAGATGGGTTTGGCAATAGCCATGTTTTATTTGAAGAGGGTTGGTGGAATTAGATAAGAACTAATTGTAACTATTTTTAAAAAAGGATTGTAATATTGACCAATTCTTGGTAGTATAGTTAATGTGTCGAAAGACACATCCCTTACATAGCATGTCGAATAACTTAGGTTATTCGGACATCCCCTTCCTAGGAGCCACTTAATAGTGGCTCCTTTCCTTTTAGGTAAAGAAAAAAGACGATGTTTATCGTCTTTCGTTATAATATATAGGATCACCGACCGATAGGTCAATCTGGTGATTGACTCCAACCACTCTAGATTCAATACAGTTACGACAGTGATCAGCTGTGTCATCGATGCAGATTTTGCTTTCATAGATTTCATAGTCTTTTCTTGTCGCAGTAGGTGAAATATTAGGCATAAGGACATTGGCTCCTACTTTTAAGGCTTTTTCTCGTCCAATTTTGTGTAAAGAACCAAGGGCGGTTGTTGCAGGTAATAAGACTTCTGGATGCATAAGTCTTGTTAAGGCGACCATGACTAGGGTCTCTTCTAGGGTACCTGAACTCGCTTCTTTAAAAACAGTAGAAGAATGGGCTAAGAATGGACCGATTCCAATCATGTCTGGTTTGAGTTCTTTTAGATAAAGTAAGTCTTCTACTAAATCTTGATTGGTTTGCTTAGGTGTATGGACCATAAACCCAGCACCAACTTGGTAACCAATCTCTTTTAGATTGGTTAAACACTCTCTTCGCTGTTCAAAGTCCATATCACTAGGGTGTAAGTGTTGATATAACTCTTTACTAGCAGTTTCGTGTCGTAATAAGTAACGATCTGCACCTGCTTCATAAAGACGCTTATAAGAAGCATATGAACGTTCTCCTAGTGAAAGGGTAATTCTTGTATTGGGATAACGTTGTTTGATTTCTCTAATGATTTCTTCCATCAACTCATCCGTAAAGTATGGATCTTCTCCACCTTGTAAGACATAGGTTTTATAGCCAAGAGAATATGCTTCATCAATACAAGTATAGATTTGTTCTTTGCTTAGTCGGTATCTTGAAATTACTTTATTTTGCCTGTGGATACCACAGTAGTGGCAACCACGGGAGCAGTAGTTGCTGATTTCTAGTAACCCTCGCATAAATACTTTGTTTTGGTAGTAGGTATATTTCTTTTTATAAGCTAGGTTGTACAAATGAGGTAGTTCTTCTTTGCTGAGGTGTTCGAGTAAGAAAAAAAGTTGATCTCTTGATAAGTTACTTTCTGTATATAGATCATTCAGTAAAAACATTACCTTGTCATGTATGCTAGAGTTTTTCTGTCTTTTCTCAATGTTCGGTAATATCATACCAACACCTCTTTTCCATTACATATCATAACAAATTAGTATAATAAATAAGCATTTAGTTTACTTTTTATATTTACTTATATCAAATAAGAGATAAAACTATAAATAAAGGCTATAAATAAGCAATAGTCTGTTGTAGAAAACGCTTTATTTTGGTATAATATACACAAATCCCCCGCGAATGAGCAGACAATGTGTCTGTATTTTCTAGGGGTTTTTTATTTGCGACATATGTGCGCTGGTTGTTACCGTTTTTATGAGTTAATATATTATTAGGAGGATGAACTATGATTTGGGTGTATTTAGTATTATTGTTATTAGGAACGATTTTAGTTGCCTTTTTGACATCAAATGTTGGTAAAGGTATGATTGGTGAATATCAGGTAGGTAGAGTCTTAAAGAAGTTAGCCTATAAATATGGTGGAATAGAGTTTCATGATTTCATGTTTGAGGATGACAAATCTTCATCACAAATTGATAACATGTTACTAACATAAAAGGCTCTTTACGTAATAGAAGTGAAAAACTATAAGGGCATGATTTTTGGAAATGAACAACATTTGAACTGGACACAAACAGTGAAACATGTGAATCAAAAAAAGGGAAAGAATGGGAAAAAGTATTTTAAAACAAATATTACGAAACACTCGTTTTATAATCCAGTAAAGCAAAACAGAACACATATTAATAAGATTAAAAACTTAACTGATATTCCAAAGCGAATCCCTGTTGTCAATATTGTGGTCTTTGGTAAAAGAGCAAAATTGAAAAATGTGTCGGTAGATGCTCCAAATTTTGCGATTCATTATTGGGAGATTAAGAAACTGATTAATAAGCTAGAATCTGGATATACGGAGATAATGCATCTAAATGATCAAATTGAGTTTGTCGATACTTTATTTGATATAAACATTAAAGATAAGAAACGAAGAAAGAAGCATGTAAAAGAATTGAAAAAGAAATATAGTTAGATCAAAAGTTGGAGGGAAACTATGGACTACAGGGGAATACCAAAGGAAATTCAAGATGAACTATTTCAGAAGTTTAAAACAAGAAATAATAAAGATCGTTTACTTGTTACTATGTATTTTTTATCTGATTTAGATAATATGAAATCGCGAATATCTTTGATTGAGAATGAACTACTTAAAGTGTTCCCTAAATCAATAAATAACAATTTCTTACCAAAAGATTACAAAGATTTTCAAGCAAGTGTTGTTCGTGGGCAGTTTAATAATCAAGAACTAAGAAATCAAAATTATTGGATAAACGTAGCAGATGGTTGCTGGAGAAACTCAGATAAAGGTAATCAGGTTGCAGAAAGTATTTTAAAAGAGTTAAACCTCGAGAAGTATATTCGAAAGAACCACAAAAAGAGAAGTGTGAATATTTTCAAGAACTTAAAACAAGAAGTGTTTCGCAAAGATATTGATTTTTCTAGAATAGAAAATGACGAAGTTAGACTGAAATTTGAGTTGATGTTGCGACAAGCTAGTTCTAAATATGAGACTATTGGGGATTATATTTATTTTAATTACCATAATCATGATCTTTTGGAACGAATTCTTGAAGTTGCAGACATTGAGCTTAGTAAAATCGTTCAATCGAAACGAGTTGTAAAATCGTACACTATCTACTTCGCTTTAGTTATTATTCAACTACAAGAATATAAAGATTCTTTTTGGGGGCCAATTAGGAAATTTTTTGATATATACAAAAAGCACTATTACTCTAATCAGATTATCGATAGTTATATTCGTAAAATTATCGATAGTACACAAGAATATGCACCAGAAGAGATTGAAAGACAGTCTTTAAAAGTGCAATATGATAGTGGATTTTCGTTTCATTTTGTACGAACCGTTTTTAGCATTTGCTACGATTATTACAAATCAGATTTAGAGTATGGTCTTACAGAGTCTAATTTTGTAGATGAGGCTTTGTTTCTTTTGCAGGGTCTTAAACATAGATTTAATGAAGATTCTATTGAAAATGATGATGTGAAAATAAGCTCTAAAGTGTATATATTGATAAAGTCCATTAGACTTAGAATGAGATATACAAGTGAAATGATGAATGACTTGTTTATTGAAGTACTAAGGATGATAAATGGATGTTTTTGGAAATTTGAAAGTTATAATGGCAATCATTTCCTACGTAAGTCTTTTGAAGAGTGGGCGAAAGAGCACATTACTAGTATTGATATTAAAACTAAAAAATTATTAAATCGAAAAATTGAGCAAAGAGAACACATTATTAGAAAAGCAGATTTATTTTATCACGAAGGTAAGATTTACTATAAAATCCCAGATCAAAAAATAAAAGATATTCAAGAAAATGAAAAAGTTAGTATTCATTTGTATTTAGATACTAATAATTATGAATATATACCAAGTGTATCGAAACAAATGATTGGGTACTCTCTAAGTGGGATAAAAAAAGAGATAAATAATCCATTTGATACTTTTGGGTATAAACTACTTAATGGTAATCAAAAACTATATGAATCTGAGACAAACAATATGGTGGATTACTACATTTTTGATGCGAAATCTGGTCGAAGAATTCAAAAATTGGATGGACAGGAAACTATAATAGTTATTCTTGTAAAGGAAAATACTAATTTGGCAATATTTAATGGGAATATTTTATCTGAGTCTATCTATTATGATAATAAACTAGTCATAGTTGAGATTAATGAAAGATCATTTGTAAGAGTTAACGATAGTACGATTACAGCACTAGATATATCATCCTGTGGCATTTTATATGAAGTAATTCCATATGTCAAAACAGAGTTTAATGGTAATGATATACCAATTGTTTCGAAAAAACCTAAAATCGTTATACCTGCTAACTACACAGGTAGTCGTTTGATGCTTTCAGTTAATGGGGAAAACTATGTACTAGATACTAATATGGATAAGGAGAAACCGTATAAAGTAGAGGAACTAGATAAACTAGAATTTATTGAAGGGTATTATACGATGTCTATAACTGATGTTTCTTCTAAAAAGGATTTATATAGTGCTTCATTTCTATATCTCCCAAACACATCAGTAAAGTATAATAACAATCTATACTTTACTAATGAAGTAGCCAGTGTAACCATTAGGAAAGAAGAGGAAATCTTCTCTTTAAATATTAAGCAACATAAACACACTTATGTATTGACAGAGAAATATAAGTTAGTATTCGAATTACCATATTTAGAGTGGTATATAGATGAACTGCCTTATAATCAAAGTAGATATTATGTAGGGGAATTGCCTAAGCCTTTTTCAATCACCAGCAAAGTTATAGAACAATTAGAAGCTGATAATATAAAAATAGATAAGACTAAAAAGGGTGATTTAAATTCGTTTGATCTAACTGATATTTTCAACCAATCCGAAGAGACAGAGAAAGTATCTATCAAAGCCCATACTTCAAGGGGTATTATAAAAATGTTTGATGTTTATTTGGTAGAGAAGTTACTTTCTGTATCTGTTATCTATGATGATGAAAATCAAATGTTTTTGGGACAATTAGATAATGTTGGTACATCTAAATTAGAAGTTGTAGTAAAATCATCTTCAAATGAACTAAATTGTGAGATTTCTTCTTCGTTTGAAATTAAGTTTCCCAAAGATAAAAACATAACATTTAAAATATATCGTTTAGTTTCGGATGAATTTGGAATAAATGATGAGAGATTAGAGGTTTTTTCTAAAGAATTTCATTTAATTAATCCTCTGGAAATGATTGGAAAAACATTAATACCAAGTGTAAAGAAAAAGAATAACAAAACAGAAGAGAAAGATTCTTTATTTAATATAAGAATTGAAGATTTTATAGGAGATAATAATTTCTATGGTGAAGCTTTTATAGAGACTTATTATGGAAATAGAGTAACTTTTAATAAACTTTCACCTATTCGAATTGAGTTTTTAGATGGGAATTTTAGTACACAAGAAAGTAATGTAAAAGTATATATGAATAATGATGAGGAAATACCCTCAGAATGGCAATGGTTCATAAAAAATGAAGACAAAGGTGGAAAATCATGAATGAGTATAAGTTTAATCCTATAAAAAGTTCCAAAAGCATTCGAGATGCCTATATTTTATACATGAAGTCAACTTTTGATTTGAGCGACTCATTAACATATAGAGAAGAGTTTGAAAGGCAAATAGAAAAGAGGACCTTATATAAAGGTCCCTATTTAGATGTTACAAATGTTTTTGATAAAGGAAAAAGTTTGAATACTTTGATTAACGAAGGTCTTTTAAGTAGTGAATTTAGGAGACTAAATAAAATTTATCTTAAGCGTACTCTATATAAACATCAAGAGTTGGCTCTAAGAAAAGCATTAGATAATAAAAACCTAATTGTTTCCACAGGTACTGGATCTGGAAAAACTGAAAGTTTTCTATATCCGATTATTGACTTCTTGTTAAAAGAAGTAGAAAACAACACTATTGGGCCAGGAGTTCGAGCATTGTTACTATATCCAATGAATGCTTTAGCAAATGATCAATTAGAAAGAGTAAGAGAAATATTAAAGAATTATGAAAAGATTACCTTTGGTCGCTATACTGGAGAAACTCCAGAAAAGAAAAAGGAAGCAAAAGAGATTTATTACGATATGTATAAAGAATACCCACTAAAAAACGAGTTGATATCTCGTGAGCAAATAAGGGAAACTCCACCCAACATATTGTTTACAAATTATTCAATGTTAGAATATTTGATGATTCGACCAAATGATAAAACACTTTTCATGGGAGAATATGCTTTGAACTGGAAATTCATTGTACTGGATGAAGCACATGTCTATAATGGAGCAAGTGGGATTGAGGTTGCGCTTTTACTTAGAAGGTTAAAAACGTATTTGAACAAAGATATACAATATATACTGACCTCTGCCACTCTAGGAAAAACGAAGAAAGATTATCCTCAAATAGTTAATTTTGCTAAAAATCTTTGCAATGCTAACTTTAGTGAAGATTCCATAGTTTCTGCAATTAGAAGAAATCCAGTTGTTCCAACCAATGTAAGTAGGCTACCTTTAGCGTTTTATAAATCCGTAAATGATAAAGATATCTTAAACCTTGATCGCAATAAACTTTTTGAGATAATGAATAGACATAGAATAAAGATGGATAAGAAGTATGAAAATTCAGAGGTTAAAGAAATACTATATCATATTATCAAATATGATCAAAACTATTATGATTTACTTGTGAGCGCTAGGGAAAATTTAGATATTTCTTTGATTAGACAAAATTTAAACGTTAAATCTGATTGGGAGGATGAGGATTTAGTTAATTTCATTGATGTTGCATCTAGTGCACAATGGAATGGAGAAGCCCTATTTGATTCAAGATATCATATGTTTATTCGATCATTGGAGGGAGCATATGTATCACTAGCTCCTAATCCAAAAATCCGATTAAGTAGACATAAATATATAGAAGATTTAGTTGCTTATGAGATAGGAGTATGTAAATATTGTAAGTCAATTTATATAATCGGTCAAATCAATGATGATAACTACTTTGTACAGAACGAAGATGCAGACCTCTTGGAAACTTATAATACTTGGGAAATGCGAAATGTGGACTACTTTCTTTTGGAAAAACATGATGATAGTGATGTAGATATTTCGAATGTTGAAGAATATTCATTGTGTTCAAAATGCGGAAAAATACTCAAACAAAACGAAGTGAACCTTGATAGTTGTGATTGTGGCAAAATATATCAAAATACAGTATATCGAGAGAATACAAATAGTATTTCCAATAAACTCACCCATTGTATTGCTTGTGATGGAAAAAGTACCGCTAATATTGTACGCCAGTTTTTTTTAGGTAAAGAAAATGCAACTACTCTACTTGGTCAGTTCTTATTTAATGAGTTACCAGATAAAATGAAAGAAGTAGAGATTATAAAGGTTCAGGATGATGAGTTCCTAATGCATGGATCAGATACTGAAATTTCTATAATAAATTCTAAGAAGCGAACAAAACAATTTATTGCTTTTTCTGATTCTAGGCAGCAAGCAGCATTTTTTGCGGGCTATTTTGATGCTGAGCACGATCGATTATTAAGAAAACGTATTTTGCTTGATGTACTGGAAAATAACAAAAGTAAAGAATATCATATGTTAGATGTTGTAAATGATTTAGCGGCTATTATAGTGAAACATAAACTATTTGAAGAGAATGGTCATACCTATTCAGAAAGTAATGGTTGGATTACTTTGCTGTATGAACTGCTAGATGTTGATAGAAGGTATAGTTTAGAAGGTTTGGGAATGATTTCTTTTGATTATAATATAGATGAGATACAAAATGTTCCTGGTTCTCCCTACTTCAACAACATTGATGTAAAAGAGTACAAGACGCTTATAAAAGTCCTTTTAAATACATTAAGAAATATACCAGCTGTGAATTATCGTAGATACAAGAGTATTTCAGATGATTTTTTAGATATATTAGACTATAGGAAATATGATAATTATGTAGTAAAGACCAAAGTTAAAAAAGATTTTGGCGTCGGATGGAGCCCGCGAAGAAACACAAACTCAAGATTAGATTATATAATGAAGACTTTAAAAATGGATAAAGAAACGGCACTTAGATTTTTGGATTCTTTATGGGCTTATATAATCAAAAGTGAAATAATTGTATCAGAAACGGATGCTAAGTATAGATTGGACTTTAAAAGGTTCATGATAAAACATGGAGAAAAAGCAAACTGGTATAAATGTGATACTTGTAACAAAGTTACAACTCTAAATTTTAAGAATCATTGTCCAACTTATAGATGCACTGGACAATTGCACCTAATTGCATTTGATAACATATATAAGAATAACTTCTATAAAGAAGTTTATAGAACTATGCCAATAGAGAATATTTCTATTAAAGAACATACAGCGCAAATCGATCGTAAAAAAGCAACACAATATCAAAAAGATTTCGTTGAAGAGAAGTTGAATATATTGAGTTGTTCCACAACATTTGAAATGGGTGTTGATGTTGGTAAACTAGAAACAGTTTTTCTTCGAAATATACCACCGACTCCAGCAAATTATGCTCAAAGAGCTGGTCGTGCAGGAAGAAGAGTAGAGTCGGCTGCATATGTATTAACTTACTGTAACTTATCATCTCATGATTTCAATTATTTTGACAATCCTGAGAAGATGATAGAAGGTAGTATACGTCCACCACACTTTGTTCTAGAAAATGATAAAATAATTAAACGTCATATTTATGCTGTTGCTTTTGGTGAGTTTTTTATAAAACATAAAGAGTACTATGGTGATGTAGAAACGTTCATGAATGACTATATAATTAGTACATTTAAAACATTCGTAACGAATGATGCAGATAGAATAGATATGATTGTAAAAAAATTTGTACCTTCGATTAGGTATGATGAAATTTTCAATGATCGGAAATGGATAAAAGATTTAGTGACTAAAAAGGATAGTTATATTAACATCATTTGCTCTGAGTATAAGCAAGAGTTAAATGAAATCAATATCTCCATTAAAAATGCAAAAGAGAATGGAAACTGGAATATGATACCAGACTTAGAACGATTGAAAAAGACCAAAAAATCCGAAAGGATAATCAACTTTCTATCGAAAAAAAATGTTATTCCTAAATATGGTTTTCCAGTTGATAATGTTGATTTGCACACTAATCATGATAAAGCAAACAAACTAAATCGTGATTTATCAGTGGCTATTTCAGAGTATGCTCCTGGTAGTGAAGTTGTTGTAGATAAATTTAAAGTAACATCTAGATATATTAAACTGGTCGATAACTATTCACTTGAGAAATACGATTATTATGTTTGTGAGGATTGTGGGAAGTTAAATATAAAACTACATGGTTTTGAAACTGAACATGAATGTGATAACTGTAAAATTCTACAAAGTTTTACAAATACTTTTATTGTACCCAAATATGGGTTTTTAGCAAATTATAAGGTTGAAAAAGCTAAAACTAGAAAACCGAAAAAGACATATAGTGGAGATGTTTATTATGTTGGTAAAGGAAGACCAATTGAATATTTAGAGTATGAATATAGAAATGTAAATATAAGACTAGAGTCTTCAGGGAATGATGAACTTGTTGTGATGAATGAAACCCCATTTTATATTTGTTCAAAATGTGGTTACACTGAGATTGATACAAATTACCCAGTTTATCTCAATTTAGATCACAAAAGACACAATGGTAAGCAATGTTCTAATAAATCTCTAGAGCGCTTCTCTTTGGGTCATAATTTTAAAACTGATGTTGTAAAGGTTGAATTTTTTCTGCCAATAAAATATGATCAAGCTCTTTCTGTTTTATACGCTCTTTTGGAAGGGGTAAGTTCATACTTGGATATAGAAAGAAATGATATAGCTGGAGTTATTGTGAAAAACTCGAATACTGGATCGTACGATTTCATTTTATTCGATCATGTACCAGGTGGAGCAGGACATGTCAAAAGATTAATGGATTCAAAAGAATTCAGTGAGGTTCTAATCGAAACAAGAAGATTGATGACCAAAAACTGTTGTGATCCTGAGACATCTTGTTATTCATGTTTACGTAACTACTATAATCAAAAATTACATCACAAACTAAAAAGAAAGCATGTAATAGACTTTTTTGATAACTTTCTGACTTAGTTTAGTTAATAGATATTTAAAGTTTAATCAGTATAATAAAAATTTTTGATGAAACTTATAGTTTTGCGAAAAATAAGAATATTTTGAACTAATTGTCATACTGAACAAGAAAAATGTTAAAATATAAACAACAAAGGAGATGACATCATGGTAAGATTAGGATTTGAAGATAAACTATGGAAAATGGCAGATAAGTTAAGAGGGAACATTGAAAGTTCAGAGTATAAACATGTTGTACTTGGACTTGTCTTCTTAAAGTATATTTCGGATTCATTTGAAGAGCGTTATGAAGAAGTGAAAAGTGAGTATCCAGGAATGGAAGAAGACAGGGATGCTTATGAGTCAGAAAATGTATTTTTCGTGCCTAAGGAAGCCCGTTGGTCTTTTATTAAATCGCAAGCAAAGCAACCAAGTATTGGTCAAGTGATTGATAATGCGATGGTTTTGATTGAGAGAGAAAATGTTTCTTTAAAAAACGTATTACCAAAGAACTATGCTAGACCTGCATTAGATAAAACAAAACTCGGAGAACTCATTGATTTGTTCTCATTTAATGTTGGAAACAAAGAAGCAAAATCTAAAGATGTCTTAGGACGTGTCTATGAATATTTCCTTAAGAAGTTTGGAACAACTGAAGGTGAGTTTTATACACCACCAAGTATTGTTAACTTACTTGTCAATATGATCGAGCCATATAAAGGGAGAGTGTATGACCCATGTTGTGGTAGTGGTGGTATGTTTGTACAATCTGCAAGATTTGTTGAAGAACATCAAGGGAAAATTGGTGACTTATCTATCTATGGACAAGAGTATGTAGCAACTACTTGGAGACTTGCGAAAATGAACTTAGCAATTCGTGGAATAGATGCAAATCTAGGTGGTAGAGATGCTGATACTTTTACAAATGATCAGCATAAAACCTTGAAAGCTGATTATATATTAGCGAATCCTCCATTTAATATTAAAGATTGGGGGCAAAATAGATTATTAGATGATCCAAGATGGAAATGGGGGACACCTCCCTCAAGTAATGCCAACTATGCTTGGATATCACATATGATAAGCAAATTGAGTCCAAAGGGAACAGCTGGATTCGTTTTAGCAAATGGTTCTTTATCAACTTCTAGAAGTGAGGAGTATGAGATTAGAAAGAGTATCCTTGTAGAGGGCTTAGTAGATTGTATCGTAGCAATGCCACCTCAATTATTTTATGATGTATCAATTCCTGTTTCGTTATGGTTTGTTTCAAAAGATAAAAATGGAAGAAAAGACAAAGTACTATTCATAGATGCTCGTAAAATGGGCTACATGGAAACAAGAAAACATAGAGAATTAAAAGATGAAGAAATCGAACAAATCTACTCAACATACCATAGTTGGAAAAACGAAGAGAACTATGAAGATGTTGATGGATTCTGTAAGTCATCGACGTTAGAAGAAATTAAATCACATGACTATGTATTAACTCCTGGTAGATACGTTGGTATTGAAGAGGAGGAAGACGATGGAATTCCATTTGAAGAGAAAATGGATAGACTTACTTCTGAACTATCAGACCTATTTGAAGAATCTAAATCTCTTGAGGAAAAAATCAAAGAGAACTTAAGGGGAATAGGTTATGAATTATAGCAATCATCTACTTGGAGATATAGCTACAACTCATAGAGGATTAGCAGTGCCTAGGGCGAGAGTTTCAATTGACAACGAAATACCTTATTTACACTATGGAGATATATATAAAATTTATGACAATTATTTTGATGTTGAAAAACTTAAAGATAGTGTCATAAAAATAAACTCAGATGAGAAAATAAAAGATTATCAATATTTACATACTGGTGATATTGTAATCAATTTAACCTCCGAGAATTATGAGGATTTAGGAAAATCTATATATATTAAGAATGATAACTCTATGTTGGTTTCAGGTATGGAGACCATAATTATTAGATTTAATAGTGAATTATTTGATCCGTTGTTTTTAAATTACTATTTCGATACTAACTATTTCTATAATGATATTATGCAGTATGTACGTGGAATGAAAGTGTTTAGAGTAAATCCTAAGGACTTATTAAGAGCAAAGCTACCAGAAATTCCGAAAGACCATCAAATTCAAATAGCATCATTTATTAAATCACTAGATGACAAAATAGAACTTAACAACAAAATCAATAAGAACTTAGAAGAAATAGCACAAGCATTATATAAACAATGGTTTGTTGATTTTGAGTTCCCAAATAAAAATGGTGAACCATATAAATCTAGCGGTGGAGAAATGGTTGAAAGTGAATTAGGATTAATTCCTAAAGGATGGGAAGTAAAAGAGTTAGGTGAAATTTTAGATATTAAGTATGGGAAAAACTACCCAACTAAAAATTTGCTTGATGAAGGATTTCCTGTGTTTGGTGGAAATGGAGTTATTGGTTATTCAGAAAGGTATATATATAAGGAGCCACATACGCTAGTTGCATGTAGAGGAGCGGCATCGGGGAAGGTTCAAGTATCATTACCAAAGTCATTTGTAACCAATAATAGTTTAGTTTTACTTCATAATGATAAATTGAATTACGCGTATTTAAAGGAATTATCAATTTATAGAGAGTATTATGACTTTGTTACTGGTTCTGCTCAACCTCAAATTACAATTGCAAGTATCTCTAAATGCAAGATTATTTTACCAAAATATAATGTACAGGAAATGTTTGCGAAGGTAATCAATAACACATATTTTCGGATTCTGAATAATTATTTAGAGTTCAATAAACTGACAAACTTAAGAGATACATTATTACCAAAACTAATGAGTGGGGAAATAGAAGTTCCAATTAAGGAGGGATAAGATGAGTTCAAAAGTATTTTATGAGTCTGATGTAGAAAATGCTACATTAGAATGGTTTGAGGAATTAGGATATGAAAAAGCCTTTGGACCTGATATTGCTCCGGATGGGAAATATCCTTTAAGAGAATCATATAGTGATGTGATTCTTTCAGAGAAATTGAAAAATGCTCTTTTGTTGCTTAACAAAGATGTACCTAGAGATGTCATTGAAGAAGCATATCGTGTTATCTCTATACCAAAACAGGTATCATTAATTGAAAATAATCGTGTCTTTCATAAGATGATTACCGATGGTGTTGATGTAAGTTATCATGATAAAAATAAAAATCTGAAACATACTCAGTTAAAAGTTTTTGATTTTCATCATATTGAACGAAATGATTTCTTAGTTGTGAATCAGTTTACAGTAATTGAAAATAGGGTAGAAAAAAGACCAGATGTTGTTGTCTTTGTCAATGGTCTTCCTTTGGTCGTCTTTGAACTAAAAACAGCGGCGGATGAGAAAGTATCGATTCAATCTGCTTATAATCAAATTAAAAACTATCAGAAATCAATTTCTTCCTTATTTGTCTACAATGCCTTTAATGTACTAAGTGATGGTTTACATGCGGAAGCGGGAACTATTACGTCTCATAAAGATCGATATATGACTTGGCGAACAATTGATGGTGATACAATCGCACCAAAGACCATGCCGCAGTTAGAAACCTTAATTAAAGGTATGTTTGAAAAACATCGATTGTTAGACATTATAAAGCAGTTTATTCTATTTCAGAAAAATGACAACGATTATATAAAAATATTATCTGGTTATCATCAATACCATGCAGTGAATACTGCCTTAGAAAAAACCTGCGAAGCGACTTCTCTAGATGGGGATCGAAGAATCGGGGTTATTTGGCATACCCAAGGTAGTGGGAAATCATTATCAATGGTGTTTTATGCTGGTAAGTTGGTTGTATCACAAGAGTTAGCCAATCCTACGATCGTTGTGATTACCGATCGTAATGATTTAGATGACCAACTCTTTTTGACTTTCTCTAAATCAAATGATTTACTTCGTTCCATTCCAAAACAAGCAGAATCAAGAGCGCATTTAAAAGAACTCTTAGATGGTCGTGATTCTGGAGGAATCATCTTTACAACTATTCATAAATTTGCGCCAGATGAAGATGGAACAATCGGAACGTTAACAGACCGTAAGAATGTGGTTGTTTTGGCAGATGAAGCACATCGTAGTCAGTATGGGTTCGATGCCAAAGTTGTAAAGACGAAAGAAGAAGCCTATGAAAAATATGGCTATGCAAAATATATGCGTGATAGTTTACCAAATGCATCTTATATTGGTTTTACTGGCACACCAATTGAATTAACCGATAAAAATACAAGAGCGGTATTTGGAGACTATATCGATATTTATGATATGACTAGAGCAGTAGAGGATGGAACAACGGTTAAAATCTTTTACGAAAGCAGAATTGCAAAAATTGATTTTGCAGAAACTTCCGATCTCATTGATGATGAGTATGAAGAAATCACAGAGAATGAAGAAGCAAATTTAAAAGATAATCTAAAACGCAAGTGGGCTAGATTAGAAGCAGTGGTTGGCTCAAAAAACCGAGTTGAAACGATTGCCAAAGATATTGTCGAACACTTTGAAAAACGACAAGAAGCAATGGAAACACCAATAGGTAAAGCAATGATTGTTGCGATGAGTAGAAGAATTGCGGTCGATTTGTACGATGCCATTGTTGCGATTCGACCAGACTGGCATTCAAATGACTTGTTGAAAGGGAAAATCAAAGTAGTTATGACTGGATCATCCAGTGATCCAGAATCTTGGCAACCACATATTGGTAATAAGCAAACAAGGGATACCTTATCCAAACGCATGAAAGACAACGAAGATGAACTGGAACTCGTCATTGTTCGTGATATGTGGTTAACTGGTTTTGATGTACCAAGTATGCATACCATGTATATTGATAAACCGATGCGCGGACATAACTTGATGCAAGCAATTGCTAGAGTAAATAGAGTTTTCCGTGAAAAACAAGGAGGACTTGTTGTTGACTATATTGGTATCGCAGACAATTTAAAAAAGGCACTTTCACAGTATACAGAAAGTGATCGTACGAAAACAGGCGTAGATACTGGAGTAGCTGTGCAAATTATGCAAGAAAAATTAGAGTTGATTCGAGAACTCTTGCACAATCACGATTATCAACTGTATTTTGAAGGAAAGCATACAGAGAAGTTACAAGTTATTATGCAGACCGTTGACTACATCATGGGATTGCATAAAGAACGTAAAGAAGATTTCTTAAAACTTGCCAATGAATTATCAAAAGCTTATTCATTATGCGCTACAACCAAAGAGGCTGAATTAAACAATGTAGAAATCGGATTCTACAAGACTGTAAGGGCTGGAATCCTAAAACTGTCCATCAGTGGTGGTGGAAGTAAAGGACTTGATAAATTAGATGCAGAACTGAACCAACTCATATCAAGATCCTTAAAATCAGATGAAGTAATTGATATTATGTCTGAAATAGGATTAGCGAAACCAGACATATCAATCTTGTCCGATGAGTTCTTAGAAGAGTTTAAAAATATGGAGCATAAAAATGTCGCTGTTGAACTCTTGAAACGACTTATCCAAGGTAAAATTCGTGGATTTGCAAAAACAACGGTTGTAAAATCTAGAATGTTCTCTGAAATGTTGGCAGATTCGATAAACAAATATACCAATCGCTTAGTAGATTCTACTGTTGTAATTCAAGAGTTGATAAAATTAGCAAAAGAAATAACCAAAGCAGCAGAAGAAGGAAAAGAATCAGGTCTATCTACAGATGAGTATGCATTTTATGAAGCCTTAGCATCTAATATGACCGCGAAAGAAATTATGGGGACAGATGTATTAAAAGAAATCGCCAAAGAATTGACCAAGAAAATTAAATCAAGTACGACAGTCGATTGGAATATTCGCGATAGTGTAAGGGCAAAGATGCGCTTTGAAATAAAGGTATTACTTAAAAAGTTTAAATATCCACCAGACGATCCAAAAGATCCAAACAACTACGATAAATCAGTAAAACTTATTATGGAACAAACAGAACTTGTTTGTGAAAATGTTATGTGATAGTAATTTTATGTGAAAGGATATGTTTCTATGAGTGAAAAGACAGTGCAATATCTCTTCCCTAAGCAACTAGAAGCCTCAAATTTAAAATTATTTCAAGAACCTGGGAACAATATTTTAGGGTTTTACTTTACGAGAGATAGCATTGAAAATATTAAAAATCAACCCAATTCTGGTAATTATGCTATCTATTTCTTGTTTGATGTTAGTGATAGTGAGATTACCCAAGTATATGTAGGTCAATCTACAAAGGGAATTTCAAGGATACTTGAGCATAAAAAGAGTAAAGGCTTTTGGTCATATGCTATGATGTTTGTCACAGATAATAATAGTTTTGATAAATTAATGATTGATTATTTGGAATACTACTTTATTAATAAAGTTAAAAACAGTAATAGCTATAATCTTCATAATATAGATGAGCGTTCAAATGAACCTAATATATCTATTTTTGATAAAGCAAAGATTAATACTGTAACTAAACAAATTTCATTTTTATTACAATGTGAGGGTGTAGATTTATCAGTTCAAACACATCATGAAAAGAAAAAGTTCAAACAATTTTCTGCAAAAGGTGATTTTCAAGCGTCTTTGTATGTTAAAGATGGAAAATTTTATTTAACAGCTGGTAGCGAGATCAAGAGACCTCCGGAGTTTACGAAGAGTTGGAAGGATTCAATTCATTACAATAGATATCACTCTATGATTGATGATTTTGTTGCTAATGGTAAAGTCAAAGAAAGTAAAGATAAATTAGTATGTGTTGTCGATTTAGAGTTCAAAGCACCTTCAACAGCCGCCGATCTAGTAAGCGGTACTTCTCAAAATGGATGGGTGTTCTTTAAAAATTTAGATAGTTTGAGAAACTAGGTTATTATTAGCATGTATAATCTTGAAAGTTTATGATGAAAAATTAGCAAGCCACTTTAGTTTAATGTAAAGTGCAATAAAGTTTCATGTAATGTTATAATATAGACGAATAAACCCCCAAAAATTGAAGTGAATCACTTCTTTTTGGGGTTGTTTTTATAAAAAATATGGAAGGGGATGAAATAATGCTATTTATGTTGATTATCATGATGGTTGGTGGATATATATTAATGTTTTTGTTTGTTAAATACTACGAAAAAATCCATTTCTATTATATCGCTTGGTTCTTATTGCTAACCCTGCTAGGAAGTTTTCAAATAGACGCAATTGAAGTTGCAGATGTAGAAGCCGTGCTTGTTGAAAACTTTGATTCAGAACAATGGGTATATTATGTGGGACTAATCTTAATCATTATACCGACTTTATACGTTGTTTACCCCTTGGTCCAACTCTACTATTACATGATGCTCTTTTTAAAGGAACTGATCGACCCACTAGTTCACCTACCAATCAGTCGCAAGAGAAGAAAAGCTTTTAATGAAAACTTAGAAGACATTCGAGATGAGCAAAATACAGGACTCTTTGTTTATCCAAGAAGAAAGGATGCTAAACATGAAACTAATGAAGAATAATTACCTTAAATACGGTTTTGTCATTATGATTGTAGTCATTATCCTAATAGTCTCTTCTATAGCTACCCAGGAAGTAAACAATTCCATCACCATTGCGACTGCTATTTTTGGATTCTTAATCATTCTCTATCAACTCAGTAGAGATCATAAGATTAAAAAGGCAGAGTTTATCTATTCTTTAAACACAACCTTTAATGAAGATGAAGATATTACCTATATTTATATGAAGTTAAAACAAGGTAGGACAGAAAATGTTATCTTCACCGAAGAAGACGGTCGAAGAATGGGAGACTATGTTATGTTCTTTATGATCATGAATCATTTGGTCGAAGAAGGACTTGTATCATTAAACATGATTGATGCTATTTTCTCCAATAAGTTTTTCTTGTTTTGTGACAACAAAGATGTATACACCTTCCAAACAAGTGAGAAGAAGATCAATAGACCTTTGTTAGAACTCTATGAAAAATGGTACAATTATAGGGTGAAGAATAAAGAAGAACCAATCTACCAAGGGTATTCACTTAGTGACCAAAGTGATCTCTATCAAAAAGAGAACACTGGCCACATCAAATTACTAGATTAAATGTACTGGAGGAAGTATGAATTTACTAGAATTATCAACCTACATAGAATACTTTAAAAACTATAGTGAACAAACTAACCAAGTGCATGTTCATCAAGAAAAAACAGAAGAAGGGCATCTTACCATGCCCTTCTTTGTCAAAGAAAAGGAAATGACCAACTTTATCAAAGACTTCTATCAAAGTGATCTACTCGATAAAGACTATCGATCCCACTTAGAAGAAAAGAACATTCATGTAAAAGCCATTAGAGATTTTGAACCCTATAGTAAAGAAGAATTATGCGCTATCTTGACTTATATTGTAAGGGCTGACCATTTTAATGAAGGATTCTTTATTGGAAAAGCAAAAGATGGAAGTATCTATCAAATACTTAACCACTTAGAAAGTAAGTAGATTCGATTTGGAGAATAAAAGTTTGAAGGGAGTTTCCTTTATAGTTGGTTAAACTAAAAAAGCAAGACAGATGCATAAAAAATATGGTAAAATAGGGACAAGAGGAAAAGTTGCTTGTCCCTATTTTTATGTCAAAAATAGCGGGGTATAATAAGGAGAGGGGTTTAAAAATATGAGAAGAAACTATGCAAAAATTGAGCGAAATATAACACTTAGTATCCAATATGCACGCTTGCTAAAAGAACTTAGCGAAACCGAGCAAAAAAAACTAATGCTCAAAGATAAAAAGGGTGTTAGGAAATTAAAAAACAAGCAAATTAAAAAGACCAATACTCACGCAGAGGAAGTGAGTGATATTATCAAAAACATAATAGCTAGAAATAAGGTAAAAGAATATTCGATTGTTATAGACAATACTCTAGACAAGTATTTAGATCGTCTATCTTGTCATGAATATTTTGAAATGGTCAAGTTTAATATTGCATTGAATACTATATTAGATAGCTCTATTACTTATCGAAACTCAGATAAGTATCTTGAAGATATTTCTGAGTTGCTTTATCAAGATAAGTATCTATTGCAGACGATCCAAAAAGATATAGGAGAGCTTTATTTAATATTTAATAATGAGACTTCTGAAAATAAAGCACTTGCTTTAGCTCATAAATTACCAGTAAATATAGATATGGCACATCATTTGCTAAAAGGAAGGATGAAAAAACTTTCCAGCCCATTGGTATTGAGTTTTGCTTTTATGGCAGGTGGTGAAGTGCATAAGATTCTTAAGAAAAGAAAAATGGTGCACAAGTTTCGAAAGTTATCAAGTTCAGAGTTTGATTATCTTCTAACTACAACCTTATTGTCCTTAGTTTATGCTGAGAAAATATTGCCTGAGGAAAAAAAGAGAAAGTATTTTTCCTCTAAGTTAAAAACCATAAACATAACTAGAGCAGCGTTAGCCAAGGAATTATTTGAAGAGTTTTATGATGTAAAAGAAAACTTAGTAAAAATAAAACAACTTAACATGTTTGATAAGTATCTTATGGAAAAGATGAAGTTTTATGTATAAGATACTGGGAGGTTATTATGTTTGAGTATACAAAGAGTTCAATGCTCGATACATTTGACTTTTTGAAAGAAACGATTTACTATTCCAATTTAGTGATTCAGCTCTTTTACATTGGGTATTTATCTCTTAGATTATATAGTCAGAGCGGCTATGTATATGCTAATATAGCTTTGCTTGCTTTGACCCTTGTCTATTTTCTCTATTATATTTTCACAAAAAGAGAGTTTTATACCAAGGATGATATTGAATCACATAAGTTTATCAAAAAATTAACCAAGAACAGTAAACGAATTATTCATCTGTTTTTGATATATTTGGCCGTATCGCAACTTTATTTAAATCCAACCAGTAATGATAACATGTTATTATTAATTACAGTATTGATGATTTTTGGATTTTTATTATCTATTTTTTTGGATTTACTGCTTGATAACATTGATAAAAGAGTACAAGTTATAAAGAACTCAATCTACTATGATATTAAGCGATTTAAAATAGAAAAGAAGAAAACAGGAATTATGGTTGATGGTGTGCTCAAAAGATTTGATGTTCATCTTGATGAAATAATCAAACCAATAAACGATCCGGTAAAAATAGCTTCGGTTAAAAAAATCTATCACAAGCAAAAAAATAAAGCAATGCGAAGAAGAAGTTTTAGAAGATTGAATAAGAATTAATGCTATCCTAACTTATATAGTAAGGGCAGACCGTTTTAATGAAGGATTCTTTATTAGAAAAGTAAAAGATGGAAGTATCTATCAAATATTGAAGCACATAGAAAAGAAAGGAGATTGAAATGGAGAATAAAGTAGAATCTTTAAAAAAAGTAAATCTTGGTGGAATCAAACAATCCATCTTAGTAAGAGGTAAAGAAAAAGACTTACCTATCTTACTCTTTTTACATGGTGGTCCAGGTACTGCTCAAATTGGCTTTATGCCAAAATACCAAGACCTTTTAGAAGAAGAGTTCTTGGTCGTCAATTGGGACCAAAGAGGTTCTGGATTATCGTATGTAGAAGGAGTTCCAGAAGAAACCATGAATATCAACCAGTTTGTAGAGGACGCATTAGAACTTATTGAGTATCTAAAAGAAACCTGCCACAAAGAAAAAATCTATCTTATGGGACATTCCTGGGGTTCTATGCTAGGAATGTTGCTCATTCATAAATATCCACATCTCTTTTATGGATACATTGGTGTTGGGCAAGTTACCAATATGTTAAAGGGTGAAGAGTATTTATATGATTACTTATATACAAAAGCCAAAGAATCTAAACAAGAAAACATACTAGAAGATTTACAAGCAATAGGACGTCCACCCTATAAAAATCCATTCACAAGTATTCCTATCTCCAGAAAGTGGGTCAACCACTTTCGTGGTATTACCTGGGAACTAGACTTAAATCAAGTCATCTCTGAAGGAATGGAGAGTTCACCTTACTATCAAAAAGAAGACATAAACAAATGGGTAAAGGGATCTGGATTTAGTGTAGAGCATATGTTAGAGGAAATGTTTGATGTTGATTTAGAAAAAGATATCCAGCAAGTTAAGGTACCCATACATTTCTTTTTAGGGAGACACGACTACACCACACCTTCTGAAATAGCTCGCGCTTATTTAGATCAAGTATCCGCACCGGAAAAAGGTATTGTGTGGTTTGAAGATTCTGCCCACATGCCAATGATAGAAGAAGCAAAAAAATTCCAAGAAAAGGTTATTGAAACCTTCCTAAAGAAAAAAACATCACAACTTTAACTGTGATGTTTTTTTGTAGTAAGGCTTTAAAATCAATGTCATATGTTTTTTTACAAGATTTAAGAAATCTTGAAAGGAAAGAAGGTTGTACACATAGTCTTCATGGAGTCCGTTGATTTGATATTTGATTATAGGAAATAAGTCACTTGTTAATTCTTTGTTAAACAAACGGTTTAAAGAATGTTCGAGTCCTTTGTAGACGTATTGACTTAAGTCTTCTAGTTTATGGTATGCGGAAAAATCTTCTAATAGTTGTCGTTCTTTTACTTTGTGGTAAAAGGTTTGAAAGAGAGTTTTCATATGAGAATCTTTTAACTCTAAGTAAAAAATAAGAATTGAATCAATGGTATCAAGTAATTCTTCAAAGGTATTGGGGTGGGCTTCTAAGATGGGTTCTTTATCAAGGGTCACCATGTTAGAGAAAACATCGAGAAATAAAGATGTTTTATCTGGATAGTAGTTATAGAGAGTACCTTCTGCGATGTTCACTGCTTTGGAGATATCGGATAGTTTTACTTGATCGTAGTCTTTGACCTTAAACTCCTTTATGGCCATTTTAATGATTTGCTTTTTGGTCTTTCTTTTTTGGTCATCTCGTTTACTCATGACATTTCTCCATATGAAAGTAATGATAGTGATAGATGACTAAGAACACCAAGAAGAACGATGATAGACATGACATATCGTTCAAATTTCGTTCCCAGTAACTGCATGACCAAACTCAGGGTCCAAAAACCACTTAAGATGAACGCTAGAATAGCGTAGATGAGTGTCTGACGGATATTTGGACTAAGATAGCCTAGTAAGACAAAAGAGAACCCCAGTAAAGCAATACCGATGCTGGATGTAGAAATTTTTGCTTGTTCTTCAAAAGAAGTAATGCGACCACCAGATATAAAGGTATGAGGAATTACTTTCTTCAATATAAGTATGTGTAGGCATATTACGACAATATAAAATAAAACAGCTAAAATTAGACTAAATTCCAAGGATAACATAGATTACCTCCTTTAAAGTTGAGTTCACTCATAATTCTACATATTTATTTTTTTAAGTCAAGAAATATGAGTTGACTCATTTATTCGATAAAGAAAAAGGCAAACACGGTTTGCCTTTTTGTAGTTATTAAATTAGTCCCATTCCAAATGCTGCGGCGAAGACTAGTGAGATCGTAGTCATCAACTTGATTAAGATATCAATTGATGGACCAGCGGTATCCTTGAATGGATCTCCTACGGTGTCTCCTGTAACAGAAGCCTTATGGGCTGGAGAGTTTTTCCCACCGTGATTCCCCATTTCAATATACTTTTTCGCATTGTCCCATGCGCCACCTGCGTTGGCCATAAAGATTGCCAACATAATACCTGTTACTAAGGTACCAGCAAGCATTCCACCTAAGACTTCTGCGCCAAAGATAAATCCAACTGCCAGTGGTGTGATAATGGCAAGTAAGGCAGGTAAGATCATTTGTCTTAAGGCTGCGATGGTGGAAATTTCGACACATCTTGCATAATCTGGTGTTTGCTTGTTTTCTAAGATACCAGGCATTTCCTTAAACTGTCTTCTTACCTCATTGATCATTTCATTGGCTGCTTTTCCAACTGACTTAATAACAATCGATGAGAAGAAGAAGGCAAGCATAGCTCCGACAATTAAACCGACAATTACTTTTGGTTGAGCAATATCAATGGTAAAGAGTCCTGCTTTACGGATAAAGGCACTAAAGAGCGCAATGGAAGTCATCGCTGCAGAACCTATAGCAAATCCTTTTTCAATCGCTGCGGTCGTGTTTCCTACTGAGTCTAATTGGTCGGTGATTAAACGAACTTCTTTGTTTAATCCACTCATCTCCGCAATCCCACCAGCATTGTCTGCTATCGGACCATACGCATCAACACTAATGGTGATACCAGCGGTTGACAACATACCTACTGCGGCTAAGGCGACTCCTAAGAGACCACCAAACATATAAGAAGCAAAAATCCCAGTTCCTAAAATCAAGACAGGAATTAAAGTTGATTCCATCCCTGTTGAAATCCCTGCGATGATGTTGGTCGCATGACCAGTTTCCGATTGGTTGGCAATGCTTTTTACATGTCCATAATCAGAAGACGTATAGTATTCACTAGATAAACCAATTAAGACACCAACCGCAAGTCCAATGATGATCGTGAAGAATGGCGCAAGTCCAAAGGAGAAGCCTCGAACGTTCATTAAACCATAATCTTGATCAACATATAAAGTAGAGTTGATGGTATCCAAAAACAAAATGTTGATTAACAAGGTTAATAAAACAAAAAGTATCGCACTTACATAAGTTCCCATCTTCAATGTTTTAAAAGGATTCTTTCCTTCCTTACCGCGAACAAAGAAGGAACCAATGATCGAAGAAAGAACACCCGCGAAAGCAATCGTTAGGACAAAGACAATCCCACTCAAACGGAAATCTGCGGTGAAGATTAGAGCCGCCATGGTCGCTGCCCCAATAATCGACGATACATAGGATTCTAACAAGTCAGATCCCATTCCCGCAACATCCCCAACGTTGTCTCCAACATTGTCTGCGATGACCGCAGGGTTTCTTGGGTCATCTTCAGGAATACCGGCTTCAATTTTCCCAACCAAGTCTGCGGCTACGTCCGCTGCCTTGGTGTAAATACCTCCACCAACACGTCCAAAGAGCGCAATAGAAGAAGCTCCTAAACTGTATCCAGCTGCGTAAGTAATTGCTTCGTATGGATCAATATTGAATAAAAGTGCAAGTGAAATAACAATTAACAAACCAAACAAACCAAAACCAACAACACCCATACCCATGACACTACCACCTTTAAAGGCAACATCTAGAGCATGAACCATTCCTTTGTTTTTCGCTGCGGTTGCGGTTCTTGAGTTGGCATTGGTCGCACTTTTCATACCAATAAAACCAGCTGCTAAAGAGAAAAGTGAACCAAGTAAAAAGGATAGGGCAGTTCCTAGGGCGAAGTATAATGCAGAAAACTCATGTTGGTCTACACGGATGTTGGTGTTTGAGTTTTCTGTTAACCCAGAAATCGTGTCATACCCAAAATAAAATCCAGCAAAAATAACAATCGTAGCGATGACAATGTAAGAATAGATGACCTTATACTCACTACGTAAAAACGCCTGTGCACCCTCTTTGATGTAAGAAGAAATCTCTTTTACTTTTTCTTCTCCTTCATCAAAACTTAAGACTTTCTTATACAAATAATAAGCATAGCCTAATGCACAAAGCGAGATGATAAAACCGATGCCTAAATATACTACATAATCCATTTTGTAACCTCCCTCGTATTTCTTTTATTATACTTAGATTTTCAAGGCAATGTCAAGATAGTTTTAACGTCAAAGAAAAAGAAATGTTTGCGTTTACACTAGAACTAGGATATTTCATCCAAGTTGTGTAATCGCATAGTATAGATTTGTCAAAGATAAACCATAGGAAAATACGTTAGATTTTACCCTTTTTTAACAACCAAAAAAGAATAGGACAAAGCGTGAAAAAAGATCTTAAAATAAACAATATCGTCCATTATCCATGCACTATGTAATATACCTTAGTGTACTAAAAATGCTGTTAAGATAGCATATCAATCTATTATAGATTTATCCTGAAGAGATCAATCTCATCAAAGAACTCTTTCCTTAAGAGATTTAAAACCTATAAAGATCAATTCCACTATTACAAGAACATAAGAAAAACTCCAGTAAAAAAAATATGATTCCGAAAAACTTACGGAATCATATTTTGCATATTATTTCACGTTTTTATACATGACCTTTATAAAGAGTAAACTTTAGGTTGATTTTTATAGGTATCATATACTCCCAGTTAACGAACGAATTAATCAATGATTATTCGTTAGAATCTTCAAGATACTGAGTCCAAGCTTGACAGATCTCTTCTTCTGTTTTACCGAATACTTCTTCATAACTTCCTTGCCCTGAAGCGTATTCTATAATTAGATCCCAACCATAGGTATTGTCTAAAAATTCAATATAGCTATATGAGAACGCATAACCACCCATCTCACCAAATTCAAGACCATTATCAGTATGCATATCGTTTAATGTAGGAACAGCTCTCGAGTGCAGTTCCTCATCTTCAGGAACTTGTCCTGAAAGATAGGTTGCTAATCCGTTATCCCAAAAGTATGATAATTCTGGATTGATTTGAAAATTGATGGAATGCACCAATTCATGAAGAGTAGCTAATAAGATACTATCATGTGTATGCACATCAACTTCTGTATAAGGAGACACCATCATCACATTTCCATTATGACTATCTCCAATATGCCAAGATGGTGCAACAAGTAGTGTCACAAATCCTGCTTCTCTAATTGCTAATTGCCACTGTGATCCATAAATAAATACTTCTGTTTGCTCATTGTGTTCAAATTGCATCTTTGAAAGAATTGACTCGGATTCCTCTTTTAGTAACTCAAATACCTCAGTCGCACCAGTCTCATCTCCCTTTTGATAATAGACTACAATATTGTCATCTTCCATCTTCTTACTACCAATAGGTTTTGGAAAAAATACTGGTAAGGTTTGTACAACTAACAACACAACCAATACAACAATACCAACCATTATTCTGTTCATTTTTCTTTTCTTTTTCATTCTTCATTCTCCTTTTTTATTTTTATAAGATATTTTTCTATAAGTTCTTCATTGATGTATCTAGCCTCAAAACTCTTACATGTATCAGTCTAAACCATTTGAAAACAAAATGGACCTAACCCAGGTTAGGCATTGAGTTAGGATTGAAAGAAAACTTCCATTTTGTACAATAGAGTTTGCTGAATAAGGATTAGAAAAGAAGACTTCCGATGGTTGATTTTAACAAAGTAATGATCTATATACCCTCTCCCTTGTTTGAGAACGAAAAACATACGTGCTATACTATAAGTAAGAAAGTAAAAAGAGGAAGTGAACAATATGGCTACTTATGAAGCAGGGGAACAAGCAGGTAAAGGGAAATACGCCTGCACAAACTGTGCCCACATTGTGGAATTGAAGCGTGAAGATGAACAACTTCCACCATGTCCAAAATGCAACAACAATAAAGAGTTTATCTAAAAAGGAGGGATTTTGTGATTTATAAAACAGGAGAGCATCCTGGTAAGGGAACCTATCAATGTACAGCATGTGGACAAATCGTGAAACTTGATGACCAAAATGATGCCTTACCACCATGCCCAAAGTGCAATAATACAACCTTCAAAAAAATTGCATAAAACAAAACGGACACTTTGTCCGTTTTTGTTTCGGAATGCATATGATTGGTCATAATTAACTTACTAATATATAATTAGTTACATAAAGTAAGTAAAGGAGGATTTTATGTTTCCCTATCATCAAGATGTGCGTATTAACGAGCTGACACTTGGAGTAAGTAATGTAGATAAGAGTGGTCGCTTTTATGAAAAGCTATTAGGGTTAGAGGCGATAAAAGAAAACGATAAGGTCTTACTAAAAAGTGAGGAAGAAACACTATTAATCTTAGAAGAGACAAAAGAAGATTCTTTTCAAAGAGAAGGATTATTTCATATTGCATTTTTACTGGAATCAAGACAAGCCTTAGGTGAGTGGTTTTTATACCAAAAAAGTAGGAGTGTTAGAATTTATGGGGCTAGTGACCATATCGTAAGTGAAGCCTTTTACTTCGAAGACCCAGATGGTCACGGAGTAGAAGTATATAGTGACCGTCCCAAAGAAGAATGGATCATCAAAGATTCGCAAGTCCAAATGGACACGAAAGCCCTGGATATTGCTTCACTGGTAAAGGGATTAAAAACTCCTAACAAGCTATCCTCAAGGGTAAAAGTCGGACATATGCACTTACAGGTAAAAGACCAAAAACCAATGGAAGAATTTTATAAGAAACTAGGTCTTCAAACCATGTTTGATATGGGAAGTGCTGTTTTTATGGCTTACTCCCAGTATCACCATCATATTGCCTTTAATACATGGAAGCGAGGAATTCTTAAGGATTATCAAGTTGGTCATAACATCGTCTCTTTTAAATTGCATTTGACTCCTAGTTTAGCTAGTCAAATCCCTGAAGAATTAAGAGAGAATCCTAATCAAGATGACCTTGTATTAACCGACCCAATAGGAATAAGAATACACCTACATATTGAGTAAACTTAAGCTAAAAATATCCACTACATAAGTAGCGGATATTTTTTAGTTTTGTTCGATCGATCTAATGCATACCCATTCCTCTATGGTGAAAGTCATCCTCATAGTGGGAAAAATCAAAACCTTCTTCTTCCAAGTAATCCATCAGATTATACATAATTTCTGGGTAATCATGAGGATTTTCTTCAAAAGCTTCTAAAGATATGCCGCTTTCCTCAAGTAGTGCACCTAACTTGGCATTTACCATGGCTTGCTCTTCAAGGGATAAGTCTTCGAACATGTGAAAGAAGAAGTCTTGGTCGTAGCCGTGACAGAAGCCTATTTCTTGATCATACTCTTCTTCATAGGTTTCTTCACTATGCATCCATCTTGGAACATCCTCTTGTTTGATTGCCTGATCAACACCAAAGGTAAGGCTAGCACCAAATAGGAAAGTCAGTCCAATTTTTAAAAATGTCACTTTGTTTCCTCCTTTCTTTACTTACAAGATAAGCATACTACAGGAATGTGTCAGAAATATGTAGATAGTAGGAAACTTTTCATTGAAGGGGAATAATGATAAAATACAGTTAGAAAAGAGGGATTTTTATGTCGTCATATAAAAAGAATAGTATTACTTTAATTGGGGCAGTTGGACTAGGAACGGGAGTCATGATTAGTGCTGGAATATTTGCCCTGCTTGGGCAAATAGCGGAACTATCGAGCAAATGGTTCCCGCTTATTTTTGTCCTTGGAGCAATCGTTACTGCCTTTAGTGCATATTCTTATAAAAAGTATAGTGAACACTACCCGAGTGCGGGTGGCATTGGTATGTATCTAGTCAAGGCTTATGGAAAGAATGCTTTTGCGACCTTAGGTGCGTTGATGATGATTCTTTCCATGGTCATCAACCAAAGTTTGGTTGCGAAGACGTTTGGGTCCTATTTGATGCAGTTGTTTGGAGGAGCAGAGAACAACTGGATTATTCCCCTTTTAGGCTTAGGATTACTTTCATTTTCCTTAGTAGTGAACTTATCAAGCAACTTTTTTATCCAAACCTTTACCTCCATTGCTTCTTTGGTTAAGATACTAGGTCTTCTATTGTTTTCTTTTGCTGGTTTGTATGCAGCAAACTTTGTAGTCTCTTTTGCAGAAACTACGAGTCAGTCACCGGACTTAAGTCCTATGCATTACTTGGCATCAATTGCGCTAGCCATTGTTGCGTTTAAGGGGTTTACTACTATTACCAATAACGGAGAAGAAATCAAACAGCCAAAGAAAAATGTTGGCCGTGCCATTATGATTTCTATCGCCATCAGTTTGCTTATTTACCTAGCTATTTCTTTGGCCGTATCTTCTAGTCTAAGTGTATCTGACATTATCGCCGCAAAGGATTATGCGTTAGCAGAGGCAGCTAGACCAGTCTTTGGTGTATTTGGTTTATGGTTTACCGTTATGCTCGCAATCATCGCTACAGTTACTGGTATTATTGCCAGTGTTTTTGCGGTGTCTAGACTTATCGCTATGCTTGCAGATATGGATATGATTCCACATAAGCAAGTCATCAAGGATGCTAGAACCCAACAACAAACCATCTTTTATACCGTTGGTATTGCAATGATGTTAACCGTTTTATTTGATTTGACAAGGATTGCTTCCTTAGGAGCTATTTTATATTTGGCCATGGACATGATGATCCATTTTGGATTAGCAGTGAAACTAAAAGACACGGTCGATGCCAAACCATGGATCGTATGGTCTGCATTTGTCTTAGATGCAATTATACTCACTGCCTTCCTCTACATCAAAGTGACGAGTGATCTATTGGTTGTTCTTGTCGCAATTGTCCTCACCTTAAGTTTATATGTGATGCAGAAAGTATACCTAGATAGGAAAGAAGAAGCAAATTAGCAAAGTTTCAACCAAATAGGTGTCAAACTTTTGGATGTTGTAGTATAATAAGTTATTGTAAAATTTTGTTTTAAAGGAGTACACCTATGTTAACCATTGCCCTCATTGTTATACAGATTACGACAAGTTTCTTAGGAATCTATTTCTTAGACTATCAACTAGATGGTCGGGTCAATCAAGTTGGCGTAATCTTGCTTAGTATACTTGTTGGATTTATCCTTATGTTGGTGGTTTTAGAAGCCTATATTGAGATTCTTTATTATGTCTTTAAAAAGACACCGAAAAACAATATCTTAAAGCATAAACTTGCCAATCAAATGGTTTCTATACCCTTGCACCTAACAAGAACAAAGATCCTCGTTGTAGGCAAAGAACACTTGCCTAAGGACTATGGATTCACCATCTACAGCAACCATACATCCTTGATGGATATCCCACTCTTTATGTATGGGTTTAATGACTATCCGATTGCCTTTTTAGCCAAAAAGAAGGTAAAAGACATCTTTTCGGTTGGAAAATGGGTCGAGGCCTTAGGTGGAGTAATGATTGATAGAACCAACACCCGTAAGGGCGCAGCAGCCATTTTACAAGTCATCAATCATGTGAAAAATGGGTCCACTATGGTTATATTCCCAGAAGGAACAAGAAACAAAGAACAAGGAAGACTCCTTCCTTTTAAAGATGGAGCCTTCAAAGTAGCCTTGAAAAGTAAAGCACCTTTAGTACCCATGACTATCCTCAAAGAAGAAAAGAAAGTTTGGCCTAGAAAAAACACCGTAAAAATTGTTGTACATAAGCCTCTTTCTTATGAAGAAATCAAAGGCTTGAAATCACAAGACTTATCTTCAAGAGTGAAAGAAATCATTGCTTCTTGTTTGTAAACAGCTAATCTTTAGCTGTTTTTTTGTTTGCTTAGTGAAAATGACTTGTGGTATACTCAAGCCTAGAGGAGGATGGATATGGAAAAACACATCAAAGAATCAATGAAAGAAGAGTTTCAAACCAAGGGACTTGCCTTATATGGACTAACCAATAAAAACTTAGAAGATTTAGAAGGTTATGAGAATTTTGTTTATGGTTATAAGGATCAAGGACAAGACTATGTTTTAAGGTTTGTTCACAGTGATCACCGAACGTATGAAGAAGTCTTAGCGGAAATTGAGTTCATCGATTTTTTAGCCGACAAAGGAGCCAGTGTATCACAGGTCATCCATTCGATAGATGATAAGATTGTGACCAAGTTACCAATCAATGAAGGCAGTTATTTTTCTGTTTGTGTCTTTACCAAAGGAAAAGGAAAACAAATCAAAGAAGAAGTTGATGATCCCAAGTATTGGGAACGTCTCGGTAAAGAAGTCGGTTTTATGCACAAGTTAACGATGGACTATCAACCGCAATATAAGCGTAAGGCTTGGTATGAAGATACCTTGTTTCGTTTGGCTAATAAAGTCTTGGTTGGTGAGTATGCACCTATCTTAGAAGCGTTTAGACGGTTGGAAGAAGCAATCAAAAAGTTACCCACAAACAAAAGAAATTACGGATTAATTCATACGGATCTACACCGCGGAAATATGGTCTTAGATCAGGGAAAAGACTTCACCTTTTTTGATTTTGACGATTCTTCTTATAAACATTTCATCGCAGATATCGCCATCATCTTGTATTATGAGTTTGCCTTTAAAAAACAAAGCAAAGAAGAAAGAACCGAACGTTCCATTTGGATTATGCAACATTTTTTAAGAGGATACCATCAAGAACACAGTCTTGGCAAGGAAGATTGGATCCAACTAAACACCTTTTTAAGATTGCGAGAATTTGAGCTTATGATTGTTGTTTTGTTAGAAGGGAAAGAGACTATAGAAAGCAAGTGGGGAAAAGCATTTTTGAAAGAACAATACGAAAAAATAAGCGACCATCATGCGTTTTTGGATCAAGACAGTTTTCTAAAAAAACTAAAGGTATTCTAAATAATCACTTGACAGGAAGTTTTTTTTCGTTATAATACGTTTAGAAGCGAAGAAGAGAAGAGTACTTTATAACAGTAAATTGTAGAGAGTTTCTGGTTGGTGAAAAGAAACATTGAACTTATAAAGGAACATGGCCTCTGAGCTTTGTACCGAGTCTTTGGATTAGGCTACAACGGATGCGCCCGTTATTGCGCTAGAGTATGTTGGTACTCGATGAGGTATAAATCGTGAGGTTTATACGAATTAGGATGGTAACGCGTTTATACGCTCCTAGGACTTTTGTCTTAGGAGCGTTTTTTTATTCGAAAGGAGGAAACAAAATGAATGTATTTATTGGAGGTGCATGGCCATATGCGAATGGTTCTTTGCACATTGGACATCTAGCAGGTCTATTGCCTGGTGATGTCTTGGCTAGGTATCATAGAAACAAAGGAGACTGTGTCCTTTATGTTTCAGGGAGTGATTGTCATGGAACACCAATTTCCTTAAGGGCAAAACAAGAAAATGTAGAAGCAAAAGAGATTGCTTCTAGGTATCATGAGGAGTTTGTGCAAGCATTTGAAGCCTTAAACTTTTCCTATGATGTATACGGTAGAACGGATAAGGACTCGCATAAAGACTTTGTCAAGAAGGTCGTTTTAGACTTAGAAGAAACGGGCGCTCTTTATCACAAAGAAAGTGAAGAAACATACTGTGAAGCATGTGAACAGTTCTTACCAGATCGGTTAGTGGAAGGTATTTGTCCTGTTTGTCAAAAGTCTGCGAGAGGTGATCAATGTGATCATTGTGGAGAAATCTTTGACGATGGTGACTTGCTTGAACCTAGGTGCAAAATCTGTCAAAATAAGACAAGTAAGAAGAAAACAAAACACGCATACTTTGCCCTAAGTAACCTGCAAGAATATATCGAAGAATTCACAAATGAACACAAGGATAGATGGAGAATAAATGCGGTAAATAATACCTCGCGCTATCTAAAAGAAGGGTTAAAAGACCGCGCAATCACTAGAGATTTGGCATATGGTGTAAAGGTCCCTTTAGAAGGTTACCAGGGGAAAAGTATCTATGTATGGGTGGATGCCGTTCTTGGATACTTATCGACTGCGCAAGAACAAGTAGGGGATTTAACTAAGTATTTTTCAAAGCTTGACCGAGAGTATTATGTCCACGGAAAAGACAACATACCCTTCCACACCATTATTTTCCCAGCGTTAAAAGAAGTAATTGGCTTAAGTAAACAAGAAAACTATATTGTATCAAGTGAGTACTTAACCTTAGAAGGAAGAAAGATTTCGACCTCATCAAACTGGGCAATCTGGTTACCTTACATCACCGCAAATTACCAAAGTGATGCCATTCGTTATTTTCTTTTAACCAACAATCCAGAGAAAAGAGATGCGGATTTTTCTTGGCGAGAGTTTGTCTATTCAACCAACGCAGAACTCTTAGGAGCATGGGGGAATTTGGTGAATCGAACCTTCAAGTTCATCAGTAAACACAATGATCATATCTTACCGAAAACAGAAGTGAAACTAGAAATAGTGACCCGTGTCCAAGGTCTCTATAAAGAAGTAGAACAGCGTTTTGAACACTTGGAACTAAAGGGTGCACTAGATAGCATCTTTGAACAAGTGCGAGCCCTTAACAAATTCTTTGACGAAGAGACGCCATGGATTGCAAAAAAAGAAGACAAAGACGCTTGCGATCAAACAATTTCTACATGTCTTTATGCCATCGCAAATCTTGCCCAACTGTTAGAACCCTTTCTACCAGACTCCTCAAGAAAGGTATTGGACCATTTAGGAATTCACGATATTTCTTACCAAGAAATTACAAAGATTCCCGCAAAAACCTTAGACAATGTGGACGCACTTTTTAGTCGTATTGACGTAAAAAAGATTGAACAAGAAGAAGCCATCTTAAAAGAACAACAATCCCTTCGAACTTGACAAAGGTTAAAAATCCTGGTAGAATAGTAACGAATGAATGGTTCATTCATAATTATAAATAACGCATCTGGAGGTGTTCTATGACCGATTATCGATTCGAAAAAATCTATCAAAGCGCTAGTAAATTTCTCATCAAACAAGGGTATAAAAATACACAAGTATCGGATATTGCCAAAGATGCGGGGATTGCGACTGGCTCAATTTATAATTTGTTTGCCGGTAAGAAGGCCATTTTAACCTTTGTTGTTTACTACAACCTAATGGATGGACAAATAGACATAACAAGTCCTTTCGCCCCAGTAGAAACCTCTTTAATGGTTGAACAGTTAAAGGCAAATGTAGATCCATTCCTAGAAGAAATAAAAAAAGTCAACAAAGAGGGGCATCCAAACTTGTCTTTTGAAGAAATGCTTTCAACACTCTTTGACTTGGTGGCCAAGTACCAACAAGCCTTTTCCATCATCAATGATCATAAAAGTGTCTTACCTGAACTAGAGGCAGTCTACCGAAGCTATGTAGATGACCTATACGAAATCATTTTGCGTAACTTAGAAGCCTATAAGAAAGATGGACGTATTCGTTCCATAGATTTTCTTCCACTACATATACGAAATATATTAGAAGGTATTACATGGTGGGCCATGTATGTTCCCTATGAGGATGATAACTCTTCTATATCCATCACAAAAGAAGAAGCGAAAATACAAGCACTAGCTGTCTTAACCAAAGGATACATTGAACACTAAGCGCGATTACTCGCGCCTAGTTTTTCATCAGTTAATGAATGAACCATTCATTCAAAGGAGGATCAACATGTTTCAAGATATCATGAAAAACACAATTACGACAAAGCAAAAATTATTCTTTTTATCTTTTACAATAATGGACGTACTTGCGATGATGAGTATACCCTTTCTTTATAAACAAATTCTAGACTTATTAACCAAAAGGGATATCCAGATGTTTTATACCTATATTGGACTTCTCTGCATTCTGTTACTTAGTCATATTTTCGCTTTACTCATGAAGCAAACCATCGCAAGATACGCCATTATTGACCTCTTAGAAGGAGTGCGAAATCATGTTCTAGATCATTTTCTTAGTGGACCTTATAAAACCGTGAAATCCTTTCACTCTGGAGATGTATCTTCTAGACTAAGCAAGGATTTAGAAGAAGTAAAAAGTTACTGGATGCTTCTTAGTGATTCTTTGTATCAAGGAGCTGTGTTTCTCTTTGCTATTGTCTATGGACTGATGATTAGTGCAGAGTTACTATGCATCACCTTTGGTGTTTTATTACTGGCTATGTTTGCTAGTAAGAAGATTTCCAAACCCTTAGCCAAAGAGTCCAAAAGTTTACAGGAACATTTTTCCAAGCGAAACACCATCATCAAAGAGACCATCCAAGGGATAAGATCCGTAAAGGCTTATCAATTAGAAGAAACGATGATGAGAAAGCATGAGTCAAGTAATATAGATATTGTAAGACAAGAAGATGTGCTTGTACGTAAGCAAGTTTTCATCACGATGATCCAAGTTCTTTTGATGATTGTCCCGATGCAAATTATCAACTTGTATGGCGGATTCTTAACCTTTTCCTCTCAGATATCTATGGGAGATTTTGGCCTTTTCTTAGCCATTATTACCTACTTCATTAATCCTGTTTCCTATGGTTTAAACCTTTACACCACAAAAAAACGAGCAAGTGCCAGTATGGATCGTTTAGAAGAATTAAGTCTAACAAAGGAAGAAACAAAGAACAGTCTTACAAGCAAAGATGGAGATGTCTTATCGTTAAAAGATGTATCGTTCTCTTATGGAAAAGAGCGCGTCTTACATGAGGTAAATCTATCCTTACCGAACAAGTCTTTGACGATGATTTTTGGAGAAAGTGGATCTGGAAAATCAACGATATTTTCATTGATTAGCAAACGATATAAGGTCAGTCTTGGTCAGATACAGTTGTTTGGACAAGACATCAAAGACTTGGATCTTTACCCACACATTGCACTAGCGTCTAGTGATTTATACATCTATCCAATAAGCATCAAAGAAAATATCGGTCTTGCAGACAAAAACGCGACCAATGAAGACATCGTTCAAGCAGCGAAAGATGCCCATATTCACGACTTCATCCTATCCTTAGTTGATGGGTACAATACCCTCTTAAAGGATAATGGTGGAAATCTCTCAGGAGGACAACGCGCTCGCATTTTACTTGCCCGTGCCTTTTTGAAACCAGCGAGTCTTTTGCTCCTAGATGAACCAACTAGTGCCTTAGATAAGGAAACAGAAGAAAAAGTACTTCAGTCAATCAAAGAACGCAAAAAAACACAATGTGTTTTAATGATCACCCACCAAGAAAACCATGCCAAATTGGCAGATCGAAGCTTTTATTTAAAAAAAGGGAACTTACAACCATTCACTAGCCCTAACCAAACCTTGCAAGAAGATAACAATCAACCTATCCAATACGTATTCTAAGAAAGGAGAATAAGATGGAACAAAGAAGACTCATCAAACAACTCATCTTTCACAAACAGACGTTCATATATTTTACCTTCCTCATCTTTGATAAAGCAATTCAAGCTTTTGCTTATAATATTGTGATGGCCATTGTCGTTCGTGACTTATTCAACGCAACCGCAAAGGGAAGAAGTGATTTATTTTTAAGGGGTCTCATCTTCGCAATTGCCTCGCTTTTCATCGCGACCCTCCTTCAACCCCTCTTCATCTATCTCAGCAAACGAGCACAAAAGCGCCGTATGGCAGACCTTAGAGAACAAGCCTTTCAAGAGATGGTTACCCTAAAAATACCTTTCTTTGAACAAGAAAGTGAAGGCGCCATTTTACATAACTTGAGTGAAGATCTAAGAATCATTGAAGATTTATACGACAAACACATTCCAAGAATACTCTTTATGGTATTCTTAGGATTAGGGTCTCTTTTTATGATGGTTTTTTATAGTCTACCACTAACTTTACTTGCCTTATTTTTTGAAGGCCTAAGCATTATTATGCAAGTAAAGTTAGCCAAGAAGGTAAGACAAAAAAGCAAACTTGTTCAGGAGAGAAAAAGTCATGTTCAAGAACAAGTGATGACCAACTTACATGCCTACACAACATCGAAACTATATGGCTTACACGAAAAACAAATGCGAAAGTTTGAGGCAAGTACAAAAGACCTTGCGAGGCATGAAAAAGCGCACGGAAAACGTTTGATTCAACTGACCACCATCGAACAAGGTATTTATACTGCGAAAACGATCGGACTTATTGCTTTAGGTGTTTATCTAATCTTCCAAGGACAAAGTGACATCGGAAGTTTATTCGCCATCATGAACCTAATGAATAATCTAGGTTTACTATCGAAACTAGGAGAACAAGTCGGACAAATGCAGTCTTCTCTTGAGGGCGTCTCTCGACTAGAAAATCTGTACAAAGAGGAAAAAGAACGTCCTAGAGAAAAAACATCAATAGTAGTAAAAGATCCAGTCATTGATCTAAAGCAAGTAAACTTTGCCTACCTTGACCAAGTGGTCTTACGTAATTTTTCTATCCAAGTAAACAAAGGAGAAAAACTTGCACTTAAGGGACCTAGTGGCTCTGGTAAATCTACCTTGGCGAAACTTTTACTAGGCTTTTACCCAGTCCATACAGGACAAGGACAAGTTCTTGGACAAGATATCAAAGATGCATGTCCAGGTAGTTTAAGAAAGTCCATTTCCTATGTAGGACAAAGACCACAAGTCTTTACCGGAACGATTAAAGACAATATCCTACTAGGACGAGCAAATGCCAGTCTAAAAGATATAATAGAAGCCTCGAAAAAAGCCCATGCTCATGATTTTATTATGGAACAAGAAGAAGGATATGATACAATGATAACAGAAGATGGTGGAAATCTTTCTAGCGGTCAAAAACAACGAATCTGTCTTGCTAGAGCCTTCTTAAAAGACGCCCCACTCTTACTGCTTGATGAACCAACGAGTGCACTAGATCCAAGATCCAGCAAGCAAATTGAAAGCGTGATTGAAGAGTTGTCCAAGCAAGACCAAAGCATTCTCTTAATTACCCACCATTTATATAATCCAAGTATTGTAGATAGAACCATTTGTTTATCAAGCCAGTGATTAGGAGGCAAAAAATGGATAGGGAAAAAGTGATTGTTACAAAAAGCAAGAGATTACTCTTTAGGAGTCTAAAAAAGAAGGACATCAACTTCTTAATGACCGTTTGGGGAGACCAAGAAACCATGAAGTACGCTGGAGGTAAAGGTGATTTAAACAAAGAACAAGCATCGTTAGACTACTACATTGCCTTAGAACAGAAAAAAGGATACGCACCTTACTTACTACTTGAAAAATCTACCATGCAGCCAATAGGTGTATGTGGATTTCAACCTTCAAAGCTTGAAGTTGATGCTGACTTGTTTTATCATTTACACAAGGATGCTTGGGGCAAAGGATATGCAAGTGAGGCAGGGCATGCTTGTTTAGAGTATGGAACAAAGTCTTTGGGATTGACCAAAATAGGTGCAAGTGTTGAACAAGAAAACCAAGCATCTATAAGAGTTTTAGAGAAACTAGGATTTGTTTACCTTAAAAGAGATAAGACGATTTTATACTATGTGTATGAGTATAGAAACTGAACATTATAACAGAAAAGGACTAGTCAAAAACATATAAGATAAAAGTAATAAGAAACTTATATATCCATAAAAATCGGAGATATCCTATAGATTCTCCGATTTTTTCTATTTACTTATTTGCAATTATGATAGACTATATATGATGTCACTTACGAAACGACATAGACCCCTTACGGTTATATAAGTGACAAAAAAACATAAGTACCCTATACTTTAGATGGAGGTGAGGATGCTGAAGGTGAAAGTTGTATGCAAAAAAGAAGACCAAAAAGAAGTTGAAGACAAACTAAAAAAGGCAGGATTTACCCTAATGTTTAAGAAAGCTCCCTCTTCAAGTAGAATACTAAGTGTGGGATGAATTAAACCATTTTTTTCAAGTTTTAATATTAGAAAACCTTCAATTTTCATTGTAATAATGGTATAATAAAGTATATCAGATGTATATATAGAGAGGGCTATATTATATGAAATTAGACGATAATAATCATTCAGTGTTCAAACTGTATTATCACTTAATTATGAGTACAAAATATCGACGTAAAGTAATTGATGATGAAATTAGTGATTTTTTACAAATGAAGTTTTCATCGATCGGAAAAAATTATCATATTACCTTAGAAGAGTTTAATCATGATGAAGACCACATCCATATTTTATTTAGAGCAAATCCTAATTCTGAATTGTCAAAATTTATTAATGCCTATAAAAGTGCGACATCTAGACTTGTAAAAAAAGATTTTCCAAAAATTAAAGAGAAGTTATGGAAAGAAATGTTTTGGACAAGAAGCTATTGCTTACTTACATCAGGAGGCGTAACAATCGATATCGTAAGGCAGTATATTGAGACACAGGGAGAAAAAGTGAGGTGATTTGTGTGAAAAGAAGGGTGACAAGAGGAGAACGAATACGCCTCTATCCAGATGAACAACAAGCAGATAAAATAAACATGATCATTGGATGCGTGAGACTCCTATGGAATTATTCCTTAATGGAACGAAGTTCGATTTATGATTTATACAAAGACTATCCAAAACTACTTACCTCACATACATACAAGTCACAAAAAGACTGGAAAACAGTTTTTCCATTTTTAAAAGAAGCGGATTCACAAGCATTAAACACCGAACAACAGCTTCTCAATCAAGCATTTAAGAATTTTTATCAAGGATCCCATAAATATCCGAAGTTTAAAAGTAAGAAGCAGTTTCGAAATTCTTACACCACACACACAACAAATAACAATATCAGAATGGAAGACAACTGTATTAAAATACCAAAAGTAGGTTGGGTTAAGTTGAAAAAGAACCGAAGAGACTTACCCGAAAAGGCAAGTATCAAAGCTCTTACCGTATCAAGAACCAAAACAAATAAATATTTTGTATCTTTAAGATTATCTTATGAACAAGAAGTTGTAGAACAGAACAAGTCTGTATTAAAAGCAATCGGACTTGACTTTTCCATGTCTGACTTTTATGTTGATCATAAGGGTAAGAAAGCCAATTACCCTATGTATCTTCATCAGTCACTTGAGAAACTAGGAAAACTACAACGTCAGTTGTCACGTAAAGAAAGAGGTAGTAAGAATTATCTTAAACAAAAGTTGAAGATTGCGAAACTCTATGAGAAAATCACCAATCAACGAAATGATTTTCTCCATAAGTTAAGCAGAAAACTCGTGAACAATTATGACATCATCACCGTAGAAACACTAGACTTAGATGAAATGCGTAAACATGCATACTGGTCTAAACAAGTGAGTGATATGAGTTATCACCGTTTTATAAACTATCTTAAGTACAAATGTGAAGATATGGGGAAAGTGTTTCATCAAGTAAGTAAATACTACCCATCTAGTAAAACTTGTAGTACTTGCGGACGTGTTAAAAAAACGCTAGCACTTTCAAGACGTACTTATACATGTGAATGTGGTAGCGTTATAGACCGTGACCTCAATGCAGCAATCAATTTAGGAGTACAAGGATTAAAAACATACTTAATAAACTATATAGAGGACCGAACAGCCTCGATAGCTTGGTCAACTTGCGAGCGTTAGCTCGCACTACCCAAGAAGCTCCCACTTCAAATCTTGATTAAGTGGGGGAGTGTTCACCCAAGATACTACAAAAACAAACTCAACAAGGATATAAAGCAAGGAAAACCAATTAGAGTGATTGAACCGATTTACTTATATGGTGGACTCATGTTTGTGGTGTTGCTTGTTGGAATCATTGTCACCAATACATCCGTTTCCAACTTAGAAAAACGTTTCACTAGTAACTTAGAATCGACCATCAGTCAGTTAGAATTTGACCAAAATAGAGCCTCGCAAGAGCTTTGGGACTTAGAACAACGTTTCCAAACATTAGAAAACAAAGACAAGTACATTCAAATTTATGACATCAATATAGTCGATTCCGCCGCTCAAGAAGATTACTATGAAATTATGGTTGATTTCGCCCTAACAGAACGAACATCTGGTGCAGATACGATCCTCGTATTTGATGGAGAAGAAGATATCCGTATCAATCTAGAAGAAGGAGAACTAAGACAACAAATCAATGTAACGCTTGAGCTTTACACTGATTATCTCATCTATGTAGAAGTGGACAATGGTCTAGAAGAAGAAATACACGATATTCGTTCCTTTCAACTTTATCAATACCTAAAAGACCGCTTCAGTTTACAACTGGATTTTGATGCGAGTAGTGCAAGTCCAAGCGTGCGTTATAGTTTAGTCAACAACTGGGAAAACAGTGATCATGCCAACATCAAAATAGAACGTATCAATGTACAAGTATTATTCAATGGTGGCGTCTTAACCGATGAAACTTATGTTACACCAAATATTTCTACGTCACATTACCAAGAGTTTTTTCATAGCTATCAATACGATATAGAGGATACCAGTGGTACATGGATCTTCTACCTCAGTGTGATTGATGAGTTTGATATTGTCTATGAGAACCTATTAGATTAGAAACATCCCTCCGTTTTTGAGGGATGTTTTTTTTTAGGGTGCGTGCTATACTATAGATAAGGACAACGAAGACATGCATGGAGAAAAACGAAAGGAGAACCATGGTGGACGTAGTAGGAGATGTTTATATTAAGAAAGGTTTATTCAAAAAAGATACCTACCGTATGGTCTTTACCGAAACGAGTGTCTTATTCTCACACGTGACCAAGGACATGCAGAAAGAAGAACAAAAAGAGTTCAAAGAGTTTTTAAAAGGAAAAAAATTAAAAGAACGTATTGGTGCCATGCTTCATGCGAGAGAGCGCATCAATGAACAGTATTTGCAAATGAGTGAAGAAGAAATCTTACACAAAGGAGAATCTTCATTCAAACTTGCTTACAAAGATGTAAAGAAAGTCAAACGCAAAAGCAATTATGCAGATGAAGACACTGTGAGTCAACCTGCAAGTGTGATTGTAAAACTTACCAGTGACAAACTGAAACTGAATTTCTCAGATGACCGTGCATCGAGTAAGGCTTACAAACTACTAAAAAAAGCAATCAAATAAGGAGGCAACATGGGAAAAGCAATCGGACTTGGAGGAGTATTTATCCATTTAAAGGGGGACACGAAAGAACTCTTTACCTGGTATGAAGAACACTTAGGACTTGAATTTTCAGCTTATGGTACTGGTTTTTTAGAAGGAAAGCAATTGATGACCATTACCTTTAAAAGAGATGATAGTGACTCCATGCCCTATCTGAATTTTCGTGTCGATGACCTAAAAGAAATCATTGAAGGGTTGAAAGAAGAACAAATCAACATAACGAGTGATATCGAAGAATATTCTTACGGAAAGTTTGCCAGGTTTATGGACCCTTTTGGCAACCATATTGAATTATGGGAAGCGGATCATGAAGCCTATAAAAAACTAGTAGAAGAGGAAATTGAAAAATTCAAAAAAGACAAAACACCGATGACCTAAGGGAGCGTGTATGATGGATGTAAAAAGTAAGAAAAACATGGTTAAGGAGCATATGGCCTTAGCCAAAGAACGTCTTCATGAATTCAAGAAGATCAAAGGATTGATTGGAATCGTTCTGAATGGTGGTGTAGCAAGAGGGTACAGTGATGTTTACTCAGAGATTGATATACTCATCTATTTAGATGAACCCTATTATCGCTATTACCAAACACATAAAACACCTTTTGAACTAGGGATAAGTATGCATCAAGGACAACTATATGATGTATCCATCATCTCTTACAAACAAGAAGAGGAACAAAATTATGACTCTTTAATGTCTTGGGACAGGACTCATGCGAAGATCCTTTATGAAGTTGACGGAAAACTAAGAGACTTATATAAAAAGAAGATAACAAAGCCCCCAAAAGAACAGATTAGTAGTCTTTTATTTTCTGCCTATTGGTACAGCAAAATCGCAGGAGACGTATGGATGTATCGAGAAGATAGTGTCCAAGGACACTTTATCATAGTTAAAGCAATCGAACCCTTGATGAAGGTCTTATACTTACTCAACAACCAACACATACCTCATGAAAAGTGGCTCTTACATAATACCTATGATTTACCACTATTACCAAGGGATTACCATACCTTGCTTAGACGCGCAATGCTTAGTAAAGGAATGACAATGAACTCTCTAAAAGAGCATCAAGAAGCGATGCTCAATCTTTATCATAGGATAAGTTTCCTAGCTTGCAAAGAAGAAGAGATGGCTCTTGGATTAGAAAAAACCTATGACTATCACGCTTCGGTATTAAGTTACTTACGGGATAAGAAAAAAGTTTATAAGCAAGACTTTATCGACAAGTTTAACTTCAGTATCCTAAATAGTGCCCCTTTTTATCAGGCAGTAAAGATAGAGGGTGCTTTCATCCTCTTTGATGAGGAGTCTTTCTTAGACTTAGAACCTTCTGACATGTATTCTTGGCACTTTGCCTTGGTGGATGCTTGCAGGACATCAAGTAGTATTCGAATGCTTAAGGAAAGTGACTTAGAAGACTATCTTTTGCTCCGTAAAGAACTATGGCCAAAACATTCACTCAGTGATTTAAGGAGAGAAGCAGAAAACTTTTTAAACGATCTAGATCATACACCTGTCTTTCTTGCGACCAACAAAGAAGGAGATCTTGTTGGCTTTATTGAAGCATCCATCCACAAACAGGCTCCAGGTTGTGAAACCAAAAAGATTGGCTTTATCGAAGGTTGGTATGTTAAGCCTGAACACCAACAACTAGGACTTGGTCGCTTACTCTATGAAAGAGCAGAAGAATGGGCAAGAACGCATGGTTGCCTTGAAATGGCTTCTGATACAACAAGGGATTACCCAATTAGTCCTATCGCACACCTAGCACTGGGCTTTAAAGAATCAAAGAAACCACTCAACTATTATAAGGCATTGTAAAAGCGAACCGTTTGGTGAATAAGTAAAGAGTTAATAGACACAAAAAAAGAGATTTATAAAAACCCTGATTCAAGTTTAACTTGGATTGGGGTTTTATATTGTAGGCATGATGCTAATCTTTCATTGTTAAAGTAATAGATGTAATCATCTATTGTTTTTTCCATATGTTCTGAGTTGTATAAGTTGAAATCAATATAGAGATCATCTTTCATCCAACCATTTATTGCTTCTATTTTAGGATTATCTGTT
>Ga0207717_100068_pt1 | contig 60507 bp, 48 predicted proteins | sample TtanPargueraPR_2_FD_187745 | JGI IMG/M metagenome (GOLD analysis project Ga0207717, IMG submission 187745) | Aerobic enrichment media microbial communities from Bioluminiscent Bay, La Parguera, Puerto Rico - Tt and P2 (2) (SPAdes) | ecosystem: Environmental > Aquatic > Marine > Unclassified ...
CTTACGCAGACTCGTAGAGCTTGGTCATGATGAACTCGCGGTGACCGAGAGCCTCGGCCGCGGTCAGACGACCGTTGGCGGTGCGAACCATCATGTCGAGCAGCTTGTCGCCTGCCTCGTCCATGTTGATCTCACGACGGAGCAGACCGGATACGTCCACGTCAAAGTGCTCTTCCATGGTTCTGAGGGTACGTGGGTTGGAGCACAGCTTGATAACCGGCAGGATCGGGTTGCCGATGATGTTGCCCTGACCGGTAGGGAAGAAGTGTACAACGAAACCGGAAGCAGCACACAGGGTTACCTGCTCTGCTGCAGCAGAAGAGGAGTCCTGGAACCAGAGGCCCGGGCCGGTAGGCTCAACCGCCTTGTCCAGAGCGCCAACTACAGGAGCCTTGGTACCGATCTTCTGGATGTTACCGAGAGCCTTCTCCTCGATAGTGGTGAGACCACCCTCGATGTTGCCCTTGGTCGGCTGGGAGTCGGAGAGATCGGAGGTCTTGTGACGATCGATCATATCCTGGTAGGCATCGAAGTACTTTCTAAACTCAGCACGTACCTCGTCGTTGGCACAACGTGCCTCTACCAGATGCTCGCCACCGGTCAGCTCAGAGGTCTCACCGAACAGCAGGGTGTTGCCGTTCTCGTACAGTTTGTCGTAGGCGTTACCAACGGTCGGGTTGGTGGCAATACCGGAGGTGGTATCGGACTCACCACACTTGGTGGATACCCACAGCTCTTTGATATCGCACTCTTCACGCTGAATCTCGGAAGCTGCGTGGAGGAACTGCTTGGCGGTGCGGGAAGCGGCGCAGATGGTGTTGTGGTCACCGTTCTGCTCGATGGCAAAACCTGCAACCGGCTTGCCGGTCTTGGCGATACCCTCAACCACGCGGTTGGTCCACTGTGGCTCGATACCGATAACAACAACTGCGGCAACGTTCGGGTTGGAGCCGGCACCGATCAGGGTGCGGAAGTGCAGCTCGAGGTCCTCGCCGAACTGGAGGCGACCATAGGCGTGAGGAATTGCCAGGGTACCTTTGACATTGTTCTCAACACACTTGGCTGCTGCGTTGGAGAGGTCATCCAGCGGCAGGATGATAACATGGTTACGAACACCAACACGGCCGTTTTCACGACGATATCCAAAAAATTTGCTTTCCATTTTCTACCACCTCTTGGTTTTAACGTTGTGAACGTGAGTGTGCTCGCCTTTCTTGATTGGAGCTACAACCTTGCCGATATCGGTGTTGTACTTGATGACGGTGTCACCCTCTGCCAGGTCCTTCAGCGCCACCTTGTGTCCGATCGGAATATCGTTCAGGATCTTGATAGTGACGGTCTCATCTTCCTTCATGACCCAACCAGTAATCTCCTGGCCAGCCTTCAGACCCTCAACGACTACTACACCAACCACGTCAGCGGCCTCGTGTACTAAAAAATCGATTGCCATGTTAGTCTCCTACAATGGTTTATTTATGAATCGAGCAAAGCCACAGTCAGCACTCAATCTTTCTTACCGGCTTCGCAAAATCCGATTCATTTCTATATTGTGCCTTCCCGGGGTAGCCCCGAGGCAGCTTGCACATATCATGCGGGGTCAGCCCCCATGTTGAAAAGAGTTGAGAGTATCACTCACCCTTTTCATAGTAGTACATGGTATTGGCATTCATAATCACGCCAATACGGGGTGTTCCCTCAAATCCGTCCAGCCACTCACCAAGCGCTTCCTCGGGACGGGCCGCACGCAACTGACACTGCTTCAAAATGGCCGGATCAAGTTCTGAGGTGACAGCCACATCGAACTGATTGAGAGTACGGCCGAACAGAAATGCCTTGTGCGCACCCATCTTGAAGCCCTTTTTCCTGAAGTCGCTTACAACTTCCTGGGGAGTCTCGAACTGGGATACGTAGTCGAGGTACACATCATCGCCAACTCCCTGGGGAGCGGCCGCCAGCAACAAGATCTTGCCTCCGGGTTTCACGGCCTGGGATGCGAGGTTTAATCCCTTTTGTGCCTGGTACAGACAAATATCCTTGGGATAGCCACCGCAACTGGCGATTACAATGTCGAACTTCTCATCAATACCCACGCCATAGAGCGCCGCACAGCTTTTGGTGCCCTCCGCCAGGGTATCGAGTGGTTTGCCGATCATGACCTTGATCACGTCTTTATTCGGCGCCATAACCATATTTACGGCCAGGTTAATGCCGACCAGTTCACCAGCCTCATTCAGATCCTGACGAACGGGATTTTCAGCAAGCACACCAACACGCGCCTGCTCGTTGAACATAAGACCGTGGTTGTGCTCGATGGTCTTTGCGCTACCGCAGCCGATGATCACGCCCTTGGCACCACCGGTAAAACCCACGAACTGGTGTGGATCTATCTGGCCGATAACGATTTTATAATCAGCCTCACCGTACACCTGGTTCACTTGAACCGGAGAACCGCTGCTGGTGGTGCCGAAATCTTTCATTGGGCTGTTGACTGCATCGTGGGAAATCACGGTACAGCCTGGCGCCACCTCAGGGGGGACCAGCCTGTCAAGGTCTGCTTTCTCAAGCGGTGGATGAAGCCCACCGCCGACAATAACGGTTACCTGCTCAGGCTTGAGGGCCGGGGCATGCTCATACAGCCATTTCAGTACAATGGGCAGTACCTTCTTCACCGGCAGCGGCCGGGTCTCATCCGGTACGGCGATGGCCACCTTCTGGCCTTCCTTGAGATCAGGCACCAGACCGGCATCTTTTGCCTGGGCATCTGCCAGCGCATCGATTACAGCCTGCTCCACAGATGGAACCGGTGCAATCTGGTTGGGTTCCAACACAGTCACATCGGCTGAATCGGGAACTTCAACCTCCAGAGTTCCTTCACCATATTTTAATTCGAGCTTCATAATTCACCTCTGTTGAATAACATGCCGATAAGCTTGCAAGAGGCGGGCCAGGTGCTCTGAAGATCTACATTTTCGTAGATACCTGACAGGAAGCTGACAGAAAACTGACAGAAAATTCACCTTGGGTGATCGATACGTGTCAGCATCTGCTCAATGAATTAAGCCCAATACTCGGCATTGCGACGAATATTGGGCTTGAATTTTCGGCACGCTCATGTAGTATTGTCCATTCAACATACTAACCTCGCTGTCAATTGGTACCCAATGAAGTGGAATACAGACACACGATATAAGCTGTTACTCGACATCAACAACGCAATCGCGACAGAGAAAAGCAGAGAAGGGTTGTTCCAGGCCCTTTCCAAAGAACTGCATAAACATTTCGAGCATGATCGTCTGGCAATCATCCTCTATGATCAGGAAAACGGCTCAATCAACTACTTCGCGGCCGCGGACGGTGTTCAGCCTGGCGGCGTAGTTGCCAGCAATTCCCGCCCGCTGGCCAACGGGGCAATCGCCAAGATCGCCATCCGCTCCGGCCAGCCCGCCGTCTTTGATGATTTGAGCCAATATAAGGATCTGAGTTCCGTAGGCGATCTGATCAACGCAGGGCTTACCTCGACCATGGTGTTCCCGATGATCGTCCGGGATAAAACCATCGGTACCATCAACTTCAGCTACCGGGACAAGCCTGATTCAATCAGCGAGCTGACCGAACTACTGAAATCGGTCACCCAGCAGATCGCCATTGCGGTGGACAACATGCTGGCCTACAGCTCGCTTAAAAACAAGAATAAACATCTCAAAGAGAAAAACAAATACCTGCTCTCAAACACCCAGGATTACAATGTCGACGGGTTCTTCTACGCTTCCGAGTGCATGCGCCAGGTGATAGATCTCATTGATAAAGTGGCCAAGACCGACGAGACTGTACTGCTCACCGGTGAGACCGGCACCGGCAAGGATTTCCTGGCACGACTTATCCACGAGCGCAGCCACCGGCGAGATCATCTGTTTGTGAAGGCAAACTGCCCGGGACTGACCTCATCGCTTTTTGAAAGTGAGCTCTTCGGTCACTCCAAAGGAGCCTTTACCGGTGCCGACAACAACCGGCTGGGCCGATTTGAATTGGCCAACAACGGTACCATCTTCCTCGATGAGATAGGCGAGTTGCCGATCGCCATGCAATCCAAATTGCTGCAGGTCCTGCAGGAGAAGCAGTTCGAGCGGGTGGGCGAAAGCTCCTCTACCCCTGTTGATGTGCGGATTATCGCCGCGACCAATGTGGATCTGCTCGAAAATGTACAAAACGGTGAGTTCAGGCAAGATCTTTACTACCGCCTTGAGACAGTGACCATTGAAGTGCCCCCTCTCAGGAAACGACCAGAGGATGTGCCGCTGCTCATCACCAACATCAATGCCAGCGAGTCGGAACGCATGAACCGCCCTGCTCCCATCTACACAGAACCGGTATTTGACATGTTGGCCGGCTACAGCTGGCCGGGCAATATTCGCGAGCTGCGTAATCTGGTACGGCGTCTGATCATTCTCCATCCCGGTGAGAGAATCAGTGTCGATGAGATTGAGAAAACATTCTCCCTGAAGGCAACGAACCAAGAAACACCTACAAATTTTCAGACTCTTCAGCAGGCGGAGCGTGACCACATCATCGATGCACTCACTTCCTGCAAGGGCGTTCTCGGCGGCAAAAAAGGTGCGGCCAACCTCTTGGGCATACCCCGTTCGACTTTGCAGTACCGGATGAAAAAGCTTGGCATCAACCCGGGCGACTTCTAACACTAGGGGGCCGGGCTTTCAAGCAGTCCTGGCGAAAGCCCTTGCCCCAAGAGCGTTTCCTTTCAGACGCTGTACTCAGCTATTCTTCTCTCCTGCTGGCCACGACCATATCCCACAGCAGGCCCGGGTCCTGAACAGTTGCCGAGTAAGCTGACCGGAACAGGTGCGATGTAAAATATCCTGAACCAGTTCGCCCTCAAACCAGGCGGCAAACAGCTTTTCAAGCAGAATCCCAGAAGGTACGTGGGCCGGCCGGGCCCCGTGCACCTCCTGGGATTACTTTTTACCAGTTACCAGTTACCTGTTCCTGTTCATGATAGAGAGTGCCTGATCGACATACGCTTTGCCGCCAACCTTGTCATAGAACTGGGGCCAGATGGATTTGGCTTTTTCAATCCACAGCTCTTCGTCCTCAAGTTCGGAGAATTCCATGCCCATCTCCTGGCATTTGGCAAGGGCACTTGCTTCTTTGGCGGCAACCCACTGCCACTGGTACTCAGCGGCATCGAGTGCTGCCTGCCTGATCAGTGCCTGCTTGTAAGCCGGCAACTTCTTGAACCAATTCTCGCTTACGATGATTGGTCCGGTCCAGAGCATGTAATGGAGGTCGGTAATGTACCTTTGGACTCCCCAGAACTCCTGGTCAACATTTACCAGGTGAGGATTGTCCTGGCCATCGATAACCCCCTGCTGCAATCCATCGTAGACTTCAATCCAGGCCATCGGGTATCCTTCAATCCCCCACGCTTTGTAAGCTGCGAGCATGGTCTCAACTTTTGGCACTCGAACGTTCACCCCCTGGAGGTCCGCCAGCTTGGTAATTGGCTGCTTGGAATTGGTGAGTACACGGTAACCGCCAACGAGCCAGGCCAGGGGACGGACATTCCCCTCTTTGGCGATATCATCTGCCATGTCATCCATGAAATCGGAACGAAAGAGTGTGTACGCATCCTCGATATTGGGGAAAATATAGGGAAGGGTCAATAATCCAACTTTTGGGCTGAAAGGGGAAACGTTTCCAGAGGCCATTACCGCCACTTGAAGCTGGCCACTGCCAACCTGCTTGACGTTCTTTTGCTCGGAACCCATCTGTCCGTCAAGATACAAGCGCACCACCATCTCACCACCAGAACGCATCTCCACAAGCTCCTTGAATTTTTCAAGGCCTGCTGCATGCAGGCTGCCCGGTGGGTTTGCAGTTGCCGCGCGGATGATGGTTTTTGCCATTACGGCGCTGCTGGACATCAGCAACGTCACTACAAGTACTGCCATAAAACGCTTCATTCTGAATCTCTCCATTGAGACGCAACCTTCAATGGGGTTGCGGCCCCTTAACAGTTTCAGTCGCATTCCAGTGCTGCATCGCGACCCCAAAATATCTCGTTTTTGGATACTGCGGTACATCTCGAGATGTTTCCCAGAGTACCTCATGGACCAGGGTGTGATATTCATCCCCATCCCCGCCTGGAAAGTCTTATTGCCTCCAGAGGCTTATCCGGGGTTCCTGCCATCTCGCTGCCCCAAAAAACATTTTTGAACGCAAGTCTCGGCTAACCGATTCCCGACATCCCCTACCGCACTCCAAGGGCCCTATATGCCCATCCGGGACTTTTGTCACCGCCCCCCCAATCATCCTGGAAGAGTTCTCTATGCCTGTTTTCTCTTCAGCACGGATACTTTTCAGTACAAGCAACCAGATTGAACGTACCGGCCCAATATTTTCCCGCGTATTAATTCCCCCTTTGCTATCACCTCCCATTGATATTGATTTTTCAGCCTTTTCAGTGCGCTTGAAATCCTGCCAAGTGTACCCTGCTGACAACCAAATGTTGCTCACGCCCGCTATGGTCCTCATTTGCAGAGAGCTATTGATCAGTCTGTGATCAGCCCCTGCCGTTACATGTTGAAATTGATGTTTCACCTAAGTTGCTGCAGTGACTCGTTGCATTTTGGGGGCGTGCTTGCTTTGGGCTGCAATGAAAACGCTTTCAGATATTTTTCTTTTGCACTATTAAATGAATTTCGCTGTTTTGCCAACCCTATTTCATCCCAATACCCCCTGTAATTTCAATACATTCTGCTATCTCATCCTTACCAGTGGACTATTGCCCAGCTGGTGCTGTTTTTTATCTACGCTCATACGAGATCGCAACAATCGGTACCGTTATATTGTTCCAATCATGGCCGACCAAGACATCGGCAGCGTATTGGGGAGCGTTCTGCGATACACGACAGTATCTCAACCACGGCTAGGCTGATCTTTTCCTCCTGGCAAACCGGTTTGAACACACCCGCACCCAAACAAGCCAGGTTTGGCGCGCGTCATTTTCAAATTCTCAATTTTTATACTGGCATGCTTTTATGAATACTTTGTACTATGACTGTTTTTGCGGCATCAGCGACGACATGAATCCTGGAGCCCTGATAGATCTTGGCGTGGACCCCGACCACCTGCACGATGAACCCAAAAAACTCAATATCGATCAGGAGGTCCGGCTCGATATACAACGCGGAATGAAAAACGGCATTTCCGGCACTGAGGAGTCTGTCAAACCGCTCTCAACCGCCAAACCGGCGGAAGACGGCAGGGCCATAAAGGGGCGCAACCAGACGGCCCCCCAGTGTCACCAGACTCACAGCCTTAACCAATCTCACCATCACAAAGGTGATGATATCGCCGATAACACCCTCTACCGGAGCGGCCATATTCAAAGCGAACGCGGATCTTTTCTCCGACAGTTACGCTTAAAAGGTGAGCAAGATCGGTTCCGGCCTTGGCAAACAAGACCTTTCCATCCTCAACGTGCTTAGAGTCTATCTGGGAGAAGATCTCTCCCGCCATTGACGATCCCCGATTCTTTGGCACGAACAGAACCGAGACAGACAGATGACAGACAGCAAAAAATTCCTCGACCTTGAGAACTATTGTAAAGAACTTGGCAGCATAGCAGTGGCATTTTCCGGCGGCGTCGACAGCACCTTTGTCGCCTGTGTAGCCCACAGAGCCCTTGGTCAAAAAGCGGTTGCCATAACCGTGGATTCCCCCTACATCCCCCAATGGGAGATAGAAGAGGCGAAACAGTTGGCGGCATCGATCGGCATCCGTCATGAACTGATCGAGGTGGATATCCCCGACGAGATAGCCAACAATCCCTTCAACCGCTGCTACCTCTGTAAGACTGCCCTGTTTTCACTCGTCCAGGAGAAAGCCCGCAAACTTGGATTCAGTTACGTGGCCGACGGCTCGAATTTTGATGACACCAAGGATTACCGTCCCGGCTTGAAAGCGCTGGCTGAACTGCAGGTCAAAAGCCCGCTGATGGAAAAGCAGTGGACCAAGGAGGAGATCAGGGCAGCCTCCAAGCAGCTCGGACTGGCCACCCATGACAAACCGGCCTACGCCTGTCTGCTGACCAGGATCCCCTACGACACCAAAATCAGCCTGGCCGATCTGGTAAAAATCGAGAAATCTGAGACCTACCTGATGTCACTCGGTTTCCGGGCTGTCCGGGTTCGCTGCCATGGTGAGGTGGCACGGATCGAAGTCAACCGCGAAGACCGCCCTAAACTCTTTGACGAACGGTTACTCGACACCATTTCAGCACAACTGAAAGGCTACGGCTTCACCTACGTCGCCATAGAAGCTGCTGGTTATTCCATGGGCAGCCTCAACAGGGAGCTGCCGACCGAATAACACCGCCTCACCGTTTCTTGCCCATAACATCCCGGGCAAGCATTCTTTTTGCTCATTTCCAGGATTGCATCTCAGGCAACATTCGGCTAGGATTCAGCCTGTCAGGTAACAGACATGCCCTGCCATCCCTCAAACCACCAGGTATGGCGGGGCAGGCTGCTGCACAGTCATTCACAGTTGAACGTTGTCACCTTCCACTCTTTTCTTTTCAGCAAAGGAGATGAATATGCGAGAGTTCACCCTGTATGACCTGTTTGTTCGCAACGCCAGAAACAATCAGGATAAAACAGCGCTGGTTTCAACCGTTGCCGGCCATGAACAACTCACTTTTCAGCAACTTCTCAACCAGTGCGATCGGCTGGCCAGCATCCTGTGCGATGAGGGAGTACAGAGCGGTGACCGTATCGCCATGCTGGCCATGAATCATCCCGGATTCTACATCCTGGTCGGTGCCCTGGCCAAGATAGGCGCCATCCTCGTACCCTTGAATTGGCGGCTGGCCAATGAAGAGCTCTCCTTTATCCTTCGCGACTGTGAACCAGTTCGACTCTTTACCGATGAAACCCAGCTCGGTAAGGCACGGGAAATCGCCGAACCGGCCAATATCCCGGTCAGCAAGCTCGACCAGACCCTGACAGAATCCACGACAACCCTGCAGCCCAGAATCTCCCTGGAACCAGATCATCCTGCCTGCATTCTCTACACCGCCGCCGTTGAGGGCAAACCGCGGGGCGCGACCTTAAGCCATACCAACCTGCTCAGCGCCAACCTGCAGGTCATCGCCTCCATGGGCCTGAATGCCGATGACGTAAACCTTGCCATGCTGCCGCTGTTTCACATTACCGGTATCAACCTCGCGCTTGCGGTACTGCAGATGGGCGGCAAAAACGTGGTCCTGGAAAAGTTTGAGGTAGCCTCCACCTTGACCAGCGCCGAGCGGGAAGACGTCACCATCATGGGTAGTTTCCCCCCCATTCTGACCCGACTGACCGAGGCCATGTCCGAAGGGGGGAGTTCATTGCCAAGCCTTAAGTATGTGGTGGGCCTCGACGGGCCTGACAACATCGCAGGCTTTGAAGCTCTTTGCTCAGCGAAATTTTGGATACTTTACGGCCAGGCCGAAACTTCCGGCTTCGTGACGTTTTCCCAAGCCTCAGACAAGCCGGGAACTGCAGGTCAGCAGGGGCCTCTCAGCAACTTCATGCTGGTTGACGAGAGTCACACACCGGTCAAACAGGGGGAAACGGGTGAAATAGTCGTACGCGGCCCTCTGGTATTTAATGGTTACTGGAATCAGCCAGAGGTCAATGAATTCACCTTCCGTAGCGGTTGGCACCATACCGGGGACCTCGGTGCACTGGATGAAGACGGCTTCCTCCTCTACAAAGGAAGAAAGCCTGAAAAAGAATTAATCAAGCCAGGAGGCGAAAACGTCTATCCGGCAGAAGTTGAGGCCGTCATCCTGCAACACCCTGAGGTGCAGTCAGTTTCGGTAATCGGTGTACCTGATCCCAAGTTTGGCGAGGGAGTCAAAGCCGTCTGCGTGAGAACCGAAGGCAGCAGCCTCGAAGCCAAGGAACTCATCGAGTTTGTCGGAGCCAGAATCGCCCGCTACAAAAAGCCGGCCTATGTCCAGTTTGTCGAAAATCTGCCTACCGTGGGTGAGGATGGCCCGATAGACCGTGATAAAGTCAAGGAACTCTATTCCTGACGAAGTAGGCCCAGGAAGGGAAAAAAGAAAAAGGCCGTACAGGGTATCATGTCGATACCCTGCACGGCCCTAAAGAGCCTTGTAAAGCTGTGTAGCGTTTTCCCCAGTTCAGCAGGTTGAGTGAAACAGCCCGCCTACAGGGATATTCTTCTCGACATACTCATTATAGAGTTTCACACCCTTCTTGGTGGAGGTTACAATCACCTCGACATCGTTATTTTCGGCAAAATGCAGGGTTTTATCGGGCACCTTCAGCCGCATCAACACCCCGCGGGTCAGGATAATCACTTTCGCACCATGGGATATTATCTCCTTGACATCATCAACCTGGATACCTCTGGCGTGACCGGTACCACTTTCGCCCCAGTCCCACTCACGGCCACCACCCGGCCAGAGCTTGAAGTCCCTGCCGCTGCCGAGCTGCTCAACTTCCATCTTTCCCCACTGGCTTGATAAAATCTTTGGCGAAGCATTCCCATCTTTGTGCATATATCCACCCCTGTCATCTGTTAACGCGTGAACCTACCTTGCCTCTGCCTGCAATCCCCCTTAAAAAAAACTACTCTATGAAAAAAAACCGGGCGTAATGTCCCAGAACTTGACTGCGTACCTACAACAAGGAAGAATTACACCAAATATACGAAAAAGACCAGAGCATGATGGTACATTCTGGCAATGTTCAGAATGGTGCGGTGAATCAATGCCGGTCACAGCCCCTGACAACTCCAGGCATCATATACCTGGTTTGGGCGGCAACAGGCACAGCTACCAACGGGCAAGCACCCGCCTTCTCTTTACTTATTGTGGATTCAGCTATGGCAATCTCCAAACATTTACAGGCCGTATTCTTTGATTTCGATGGAGTATTGGTCGATTCCACCAAACTCAAAACGCAGGCTTTCTACACCCTTTTTGAATCATATCCCCTTGAGGCTGTTGAGGAAATCGTTAACTATCATCGACAGCATGGCGGCGTGAGCCGGGTGCTGAAGATCCGCTACGCATTCGAATCAATACTCAAGCTGCCGCTTGTTGATGACCAGCTCAATGAACTGGCCAGACGTTACGAGGAGCTCGTAGTCCAACAGGTAATTTCCGCCCCCTGGATTGCCGGCGCCCGGCAGGCGTTGGAAGCATTGGCTGGCACTTGCCAGCTTTTCCTGATCTCGGGGACACCTCAGGCTGAGCTGCGACATATCATCGACAATCGTAGCATGGCTCATTACTTCAGAGAAGTGCTCGGCTCTCCCGTCACAAAAATCAAACACCTGCACAACCTGCTGCACGGCTATTCACTCCAACCTGAACGGTGTGCCTTTGTCGGTGACGCACATACCGATATACATGCGGCCAAATGTCACGGTATTCCCTTTATCGGAATCCAAGGCGAATATACGTTCCCCGAAGGCATAAGGGTGGAACCGGACTGCCAGCGACTCATCGAAGCGTTGAGCAGATTACACTAACTACCTTCCACTTCCGGGTCCGAACAGCTCCACATAGCCATGTATCGGAGTTTGTCATCTTTACCCCAAAACGAAAGAGGCGGTGCAGGGACTCGATAAAAATTGGAAAAATGGAGGGCCTCCTCCGACTCCTTCTCGGCCTTGCCCCCAGCTGACAACCGGGCAAAACATGCCCATCCACTTCGCCACGTACCAGGTCAAAGCGGACGAGGCATCTTTATCCTAAATTTAATATTTCTTTTCCTGTTGCCTGCTCCCACCGGTAACTCTTATTTCAACTGACTGAGATAAAAACATATTCCAAACATCCTGAAATTTCGCCATCTCTGACTTGCCACGCTGTGTTAGTTGGCGTTTGAATTCCGTCTTGCATTTCCCCCGGCTTCTGCGATAGCAATAATTTTCACAGGATCATTTCCACACCGGTACCAATACATGGGTTAGCCCTCTGTATCATAAAGTCGAGGTTGACTGTCCACAGCCCGCGGTTTTCCCAAGAGCAGCGCAGCAACCAGGCCTGGAACCGGAAAAAACACACTGCAGTTCCCAGCAACACATCCTGCACCTCTTCAGCCAATGAGATTGATATGCGTTATACAGTGATCTTACTCCTCTATGTTTTGCTGAATTGTCCCTACGGCCATGCCGAAACCAACATTCCAACTCCCCAGGATGCCATGGCGGTTCCCAGCACTGCCTCCAGCGAGTCTGCACAAGACAGTGCCGAGGAATACTCCGTCATTGAGGTATTTTCCTGGGCATCCATTTTGCCTGAAGAATTTCTGATGTTACATAAGAATGTCCAACAGTCAGACGACCTGCCCGACATCGCAAATGACCTTGCCGCGGTTGAAAAAGATCTTCATGCATTACATGATGAAGTCATCTCCGCAGGATTTTACCCCCATCTGCTGCTGATGCAGATTGATTCCCTGCAGCTCAGGCTGAACCGGATTTCCAGCCAGATCGACCATATTTCAAAACTGCTGGAAAAATCCGTCTCAGAGCTTTCCGGTCTGAGAAAGGAGTGGGAAGAAAAACAAGCAACCCTGATCAGGTTCGCCGAGCAGGAAGAACTGAAACTGGTTCTCACCATGGAACAGCGGGAAAAACTCGGTGCCATCGTCACGAAATCGCTGGACCTCATCGACGACCATTTGACTCCCAACCTTGACATGGGAAAAGATTTGGCAAACCTCAAGGCCCAGGCCTTCACTATTGCCAACACCCTTGAGCTCTACGATGAGAAACTGAAGATGGCCAGCGTGCAGCAAAGCTCGCCGCCGATACTGTCTGGAAAATTTTACAAGCAAGTCAACCAGGAATTGTTCATCTTGACATACCGAAATATTGAGCAGTTCGTCGTAAGCCACATTCAGAATCTGAGGCACAACACAACTCCCTGCCTGTTGCTCATCGGGCTGTTCATGCTGCTCATGCTGCTCATTTCCGCAAGCAGGCAGTTTGTTGATGAGGCCTCCAAATGGTTTGACTTTGCCTCATCACCCGCCTCAACCGCAATCTTCGCACTCACCTCGCTGCTGGGAGTCATCGTAGTCCAGTCAACCACGCTCAAACTTGATCTGCAGTGGTCTGAAGTGCTGAATATTTTCACCATGCTCTCCACAGCTCGATTGATCAAGGTAACCAACGGCGCCCTTTCCAATCAGCTGCTCTTAAGGAGGATAGCCATTTTCATGGCCATCACTATGCTGCTCATTGCCATAGACCTGCCGCGGCCGCTGATGCTCTTTTTTGTTTTCTACGCCTCGATTGCCACCCTGATTCTCTATTTCCTGCAGCTGCGCCATCGGTGCGGATCCAACCTTGAGAGCTTTCTCCGCAAGATCTGGGGAATCATCCCTGCCTCATTTATCTTTTCAGGGATTGCCGGTTACGACCAGTTCTCCATTTCGGCGTTTACCATGGTGATCTACACCCTTGGCTTTTGCCTGGTGATGTCCATGCTCTATCGCTTCAACCGGGGCTTACTTGATTTTCTGCTCCTGCTGTTGCCGGTCAGGTTGATACGGGAAAACCACACCCAGATCCTCAAAGCCTTACAGCCCCTGCTGGCCTGCTTCCACATTGTCATACTGATTGCGGTTATCGAAGTTATCTGGAATATCTATCCGTCCACAGAAGTTGCGATTAATAAACTCAGCGATCTGGGCTTCGATGTCGGCACGGTCCACATATCCCCCGGACTTTTTCTGACTGTGGCGCTCATAGCCTATGGCATTCGCCTGGTATCGAAATCGTTGCAGGCTCTCCTGCTGACAGAGATCCTGCCGCGATACAACACTGAAAAAGGGGTGCAGACCTCAATCAGCCGCCTGGCAAACTACGTAATTGTCACCATCGGCGTCTTCCTCCTGCTGAGGGTGGTCGGCTTTGACACCCAGAGGCTGGCAATCATCGGCGGTGCCCTCGGTGTCGGTATTGGTTTCGGTCTGCAGGCAATAGTCAATAACTTCGCCAGCGGCCTGATACTGCTTTTTGAGCGGCCAATCAAGATCGGTGATACTGTACAAATTGGCGGGGATCTCGGGGAAGTCAAAAAGCTCGGCCTGCGCAGTACAATTATCGAGACCTTTGACAATGCGGAAATTGTCGTACCAAACTCAAACCTGATCACTGGCCAGGTTGTCAACTGGACGCTGGCCGAAAGACGTGTTCGAGTGGTGGTGAGTGTCGGTGTTGCCTATGGCACCGATATTTCCCTGGTCATCGCAACCTTGCAGGGGTGTGCGGCCAAGAACTCCAAGGTGCTCAACAGTCCCGAACCGCAAGCTCTCTTGACGGCCTTCGGCGCCAGCTCGCTTGACTTTGAACTGCGGGTTTTCATACCGGAGTTCTTGGATAAGGATATCGTCAGAAGCGAGCTCAACCAGAGTATTGAAATCGCCTTCTCCAGGGAAGGAATCGAGATGCCCAATCCTCAGATGGATATCAACCTGCGCACCGCCAGTATGCCGGAGACAATCCCGGTGGACTTTATGGAACCCTTCTGGGGAGTCAAGGGGCACGGAGAATTCAGGAATCTGCCGACCTAGATGTCGACATCAAGGAGCCGTTGCCCCGGCAGGCGCTGTCTGCTGACAGCGCCTGCCGGGGGTATCTGCGATGAAGGGCTCAGTAACGGATATTTGCCTCAAACTCATGCAGACGTTTGTGGATTGAGCGAAGCTCGGTGATGGTGGTCCAGTTCGAGATAAAAATGGAGAAGGACTCCCGCACCTTGCTGAAGGCGTTCGATACCTGGACCAGAACTCCAAGCGTAATCAGGCCGGTGAACAACCCTGGGCCCATGATCAGGTAGGGGACAATGACCATCAGCTGCTCGAAAAAATTGATCCATACATCAAAGTAGCCATAATGCATGAACAGTCTGTTGTAGTTGAACTTCAGGCCGGTGAACAGCTCCACCAGGGTCGCGGTCTGCCCATAGTTGACTTTGTCATCTTCAGCGTAGACCAGTTCTTTACGAAAAGCAGCCTCCACTTTCTGGTTGTTGTACTCAAGCCCAGGCAGCTTGATCCCCACAAACCAGGAGATTACCAAACCACCGATGGAAACCAGCAGCGCAACCCAAACCAGGCTACCGTTGACGTCTCGGATAATCGGCAGATCCACGCCGCTGCTGAGCCCCCAGAGAATCGGCAGGAAGGCCACAAGCGTCATGATCGCACGAACCACCTGCAAGCCGAGGCTCTCCAGGATTTTGGCAAAACGATAGATATCTTCTTGAATACGCTGGCTGGCCCCCTCCACCTCTTCATCAACCTTCTGCCATTTCTCCACATAGGAAAACGTCATGGCCTCCCGCCATTTGAAGGCATAGATCCTGGCAAAATAGGCGGTGACGGTGGCGATAAAAACGTATGGCAGGGCAATGTACATGAAATCCATCAAGCCGGCCCAGAACTCCTCAACCGTGTGTTCTGTAGCTTTCTGCAGCAAATTGTAAAACTGGCCATACCATTTATTAATCTTTACAGTCAGCTGCACCTGGCAATACAGGGAGAACAGCAGCACAACCATACCGCCCCACGCCCAAAGAAACCACTCCCTGCTTTTGAAAAATGCACGAAACATACTGATGCACCTTTTTTATGTGAGTAAGAAATTGCGCCCCAAAAGGGGCGCAGGTATATGCAATTGAAATTGGAAATAAAAGAAGTCTACCTTAGCATGTTCCGGCGTATGTGGCCAGAGGGAACAAACTGGAAGGACAAGACAATGGCGGCAGGAGTAAATTGGGTTCGCGACCAGTGGCTGTCGTTGAGGTCACGACTCTTTCTTTCTCGGCTCATCAAAGCTTTTCAAATCCAGAACGAATTTTTTCAGGGACTTCTCCACCCGTGCGTTCAAAGAGTTGAATGGGTAGGAACCACTCGGCAGTCGGCTTCCGGCCGGTATGCCGGTCAGGACCTCTATGGCGTCATCAACGCTATCCACCGACCAGATGGTGAAGCTCCCCTGCTCTATCGCCTCAACCACCTCATCTTTGAGCATCAGGTGCACGGTGTTGGCTGCGGGAATGATTACCCCCTGCTCCCCGGTCAGGCCACGGCTGCTGCATAAATCGAAAAAGCCCTCTATCTTTTCATTCACCCCACCTATGGCCTGCACCTCCCCCTGCTGGCTGACGGAGCCAGTGATTGCCACCCCCTGTCGAATAGGGGCCTCCGCCAGGGAAGACAACAGGGCACAGAGTTCGGCGCAGGAGGCGCTGTCGCCATCAACACCGCCATAGGACTGTTCAAACACCAGGCTCGCCCGTAAACCGATAGGCATTTTCCGCAGATAACGCGAACGAAGGAACGATTCGAGGATCAGCACCCCCTTGGAGTGAATCGGCCCCCCCAACTCAACCTGTTTTTCGATGTCTATCACTTCACCTTCTGTTCCTGGCCGGGTCAGCGCTGTAATCCTGGTCGGCACCCCGAAATAGGATGAACCAAGGCTGATCACTGACAAGCCGTTGATCTGGCCGATCTTTTCACCGCCGGTTTCAATATGCCGGATTCCTTTTTCAATGGATTCAAACATCCTGTCACGGATTCGTCCGGAGCGCCGTTTGGCCGCGTCAAGCGCCGCCTGGACATCATCGCCGACAATGAGCTCACCCGCTCGCTTTCTGGCCAGATGATCCGCCTCCTGAATGATGATCAGCAGTTCCTCCAGGTAAAGACTCAACTTTTCACCATCACCCGCCACCCGGCTGCTGTGTTCGATGATCCGCGCCATACCGGTTCGATCCATGGGCAGCAGATTTTCATTTTCCAGCATTCCGGCAACCAGGGCCACATACTGCCTGAGGTATTCGTCGCTGCGATCCATGGTGTGCTCGAAATCGACCTGCACCCGGAAAAGTGAGTCAAACTCAGGATCGTAGAATTTCAGCAGGTAGTAGAGATAGCTCTCACCAATCAGCACCACCTTGGCGCGTAAAGGGATTGGCTGGGGCTCAAGGGACACCGTGTTGATCAGGCCAAGCAGCCGTTCCAGCGACTCAATCCTGATCTGGCCGGAGCGCAGGGTACGCTTCAACCCTTCGTAGGCATACGGCTGCATCAATAACCGCCGGGCATCGATAATGATGTATCCGCCGTTGGCCATGTGCAACGATCCTGGCTTGATCAGGGTAAAGTGGGTGGAGAGCATCCCCATTCTGGCCCAGTTCTCAATCCTGCCATGGAGGTTCTGGTAGGTCGGCAAATCCTCGTAGACCACGGGTGCCGAGGTTCTGTCATTGCCCACCAGAACATTCACCTCATAGCGGTCAAAGGACGGTGTATAGCCCGCCATCATGCTCATGAAATGTTCCCTGGCATCTTCCGCATGCTGCAGAAAATCATCGGAGTGTTCGACTATGTCATCCTCCACCTCCTTCAGGTAGCCGCTTAACTCCGGCCGATCTTTATACTTTGCTTTCAGCGTATTGGTAAGGCTGCTTACCGCCTGGCTGGCTGTTTCACGCTTCAAGTTCAGCTTCAGGGCTTCAGCCTCTCGCTTGGCCTGGGTTATCTGGTGCATGCCCTCCTGCAGCTGGATCTGATATTTTTCAATGAGCTCGTCTATTTTCTGCCGTGTGGCTGCTGGCAACTTCAGGAACTGCTCGGTGTCGAGGATATTGCCCTCCCCATCCATGGGAGCGACCATGATCCCCTGCTCACTCTTGACCACGGCGATGGACTCTCTTTTGGCATTCTCCTCAATATGGCGATATATCCTGTCTACCCTCCGCTTCAGATCTTCCTGAACCGCTTTCATCCGCGTTTTGAACCCTTCACTTTCAAAAACGGTGCTGAGCGTCACCCTCATCATGGCGATGAGGTCGCCCATCTCCTTTTTGAAGATGGCCGCCTCTCCGTTGGGGAACTCGATGGCCAGCGGTTTATGGTGCTGCTTGAAGTTATGGACATAGCACCAGTCACTGGGGGCGTCACTGACCATGGCCTTCTGATCGATAAAGGAGCGGATCACCGTATGCCGTCCGGTGCCCTGCGGCCCCACCACAAACAGGTTGAACCCCTTGTGCTCGATGCCAATACCAAATTCCACCGCCTCGAGCGCTCTCTCCTGACCAACAATCTGCAGGGTCTCCTTGAGTTCGCTGGTACTCTCAAAAGGCAACGATGCGGGATCACATCTCATAACAGCCTCTGACGCAGGTACTGGTCGAATGGTCATTCGTCACCTCATTATTGGCTGGCTCAAACGCTATTGGTTGGATTTCTTGCTCCACCAATATGATAGCACGGCTGACCGGAGGCCGACAATTCAGGCAGGAAAAAGGAAGAGGATAATCCGGAGATCAGCAGTTGTAGATCTCCGGATTCAGGGTGAGGTCAATCACGGTCAGCGATAGCTGATCCTGGCTTGGTTGCGGGGCGGGATACGGCTATAGCTGAACTTCGGCACGCCAACCATGGCGGCGCCGTGGATGATATGATCTTTGGGAAGATTGATAAAGTCCTGCAACGGCTGCCACTGACTGGCGGCAAACATCACGTACCCTGCCCAGCAGCTGCCGGCACCAAGCGCAGGCAAAATCAATTCCAGGTAGGCAAGCGCAGTGTGACAATCGGCGGCGGCAATACCAATTTCCTTTGAGGCGTGGGAGATAACCAGGTGTGGCGCATCCCTGCAGATGCGGTCAATTCCTTCCTCCCACCCAGCAATGATGCGCTCCATATTGTACATCTCGGCGACCTCGGGCTTATGCTGTACCACGAATCGCATCCAATCGATTACATGGGAGGCAACGGTCCGCACCTCATCCCGGTCATAAATCACCAGCCACTCCACCGGCTGCCGGTTACTGCCCGTTGGTGCTCTGGAAGCGATCTGTAATGCCTTGTCAAAGGTTTCCCGGCTTATACCCTCGCGCCGATAGGTCCTGATCGAGCGGCGCGAGCTGAGAAACAACTCCGCCTGGTTTGCATCCGGCAGCTGGGATTTATCCATCGGTCGGCAGCTCTCCGGTGTAATCTCTCCAATCGATAATGCCGCCTCGGGACAGACGGCCACACAGTGCCCGCAGCGGATGCACAACTCCTCGCCCCCTTCAACCAGCACCGGACCGTCCTCTTCAAGTACCAAAATACGTGCGGGACATTCCAGAATGCAGAGCGAGTCGCGCAGACATTTTTCGTTATCAACAGCCAGCAACATAATGTTCTCCCAAGAATTAACTCAGCTCGTACTACCAGGAAACTGAGGTACGGTTTCGGAAAAAACCGCCTGTCAACTTCTGGGAAGCGTCCAACGCCAGCCAGACTATGGTGTCCGCTCCCTCTTCTGCAGATTTTGGCGCATTCTCTCCACCCATTGCCGTTCTCACCCAGCCAGGATCAGCGGCATTGACGGCAATTCCGGCATCCTTCAGATCCGCGGCAAGACTGATGGTCAGCATATTCAAGCCGTTTTTTGACAGGCTGTAGGCAGGAGTTGCACCGGTGAGATTCTCAATGGCACCGGCGCCGCTGGAGACGTTGACAATCCGGGCATTCTCTCTGGATTTCAGCAAAGCGATAAAGCTGTTGCACATTCGCCATGGCCCCAGCAGGTTGACATCCATGGTGTATTCCACCTCCGCCATGGCCACTTTGGCGACTCTCTGCCAGCTGTCGTAGTTTACCGCCGCATTGTTGACCAGGATATCGAGATAACCGTATTTCTGCCGCACATAATTCAACAGCGCTTCCACGCTCTGGTTATCACTCAACTCCAGGGGGTGAAAATCAAGCAACCTGGCATAAGGGGCCATCTCCATCATCGCCAGCTGGCCGTCGTGGGGATTGCGACAGGTGAACAGTGTTCTCACCCCCCGTTCGCACAACCCCCGAACTATGGCATTGCCGATGCCCCTGTTGCCTCCGGTCACCAATGCAAATTTATCAAACTTCATGCGGCGCCCTTTACGTTCATCCCTACTCCATTCCGCCTGCGCGGCCACCGGCCCACTCGGGCAGGTGAAGGATCATTTCATCATGCAGCATTGCGGTCTATCCCGGCCATCAGAAACAATAGCACAGGATAACTCAGAAAAAAGTATTTTGTTCCGGATTAGGAAAAAATTGTCCGGACCTGCGGCAGATACAGGCCCGGACTGAGGAGAGAATGGTGAGGTCGTGCTAGAAGAAGGTACTGTGAGATTTGTACACCATATTTCCGGGGACCATTTGCTTTTCTCCTGCACTTCACCTGGCCAATTATCTCCGCACGTCACAGACGATCCAGGCCGGTTAGCCAGGGCATCCCTAGCAAACGCTCCCCTTGAGGTACGATACCAGTAAACATCAGTTTTATGAGAACAGCGACAGGAGTTGATTAGCATTGGGTTAACCGGATATCCTTAATTATCCGATTGTTAAATTTCAGCTGGTTCTGCCGGTTGCCTGACATGTCTTCTGTTCGCTGAAAAAAATCAGCTTGCCTTTTAAAATTGGAGTGACTAAAAAAATCAGCTGTGTCTTGAAGTTGAAACACTACATACTGAGCGGTTTTTATTGAATTCTCCAAACGCTAACCACTCCCTGGGTGGGATAGCAGCCGCCACATCGCTCAAGAATGCGATCAAATATTACAAGGAATATAATGGTCCATACCGTTAAAAACACTACTGTACTTCCCCACGGCTATCTTGATCTGCTCTCGCAGATGGAAGCGCACCGCCTGCTGACCGCCAGCCAAGGCAAGATCCATGAGCTTTTCCGCAACTGCTCCCTGGCCGTCCTCAATTGCGGCGATGATCTGGATGACAGCAGAAAATTGTACGAGCGTTATCCTGACTTTGATATCGCAGTGGTGCGGGACAACGGTGGTATCGCCCTGGAGTTGCATAACGCACCCGCCACCGCTTTTGTCGGCGACAGGGTCATCCAGGGTATCCGTGAACACCTCTTTGCCGTCCTCCGCGATATCGTCTTCGCCGAAGATGCCATCAACTCCAACCCCGGCCTCGATCTGACGACCTCCAGGGGCATTACCAACGCAGTCTACCATCTGCTTCGCAATGCCGGGGTACTCAAACCCGAGCAGCAAGAGGGGTTGGTTGTCTGCTGGGGCGGTCACTCCATTTCGAGGGGCGAATATGATTACACCAAGGAGGTTGGTTACCAGCTTGGTCTGCGCAACCTGAACATCTGTACCGGATGCGGGGCCGGAGCCATGAAAGGACCGATGAAGGGTGCCGCCATCGGCCATTTTAAACAGCGGGTCAGTGAAGGGCAATACCTCGGCATCACCGAGCCGGGTATCATCGCCTCCGAATCTCCAAACCCTATTGTCAACGACCTGGTCATCATGCCGGATATCGAAAAGAGGCTGGAGGCTTTTGTCCGTATGGGCCACGGGGTTATCGTATTTCCCGGAGGGGTCGGCACCGCCGAGGAGATCCTGTACCTGCTGAGCATCCTGCTGGACCCGGCCAACAGCGATATACCCTTTCCCTTTATTCTCTCGGGCCCCACCTCTGCCGTCGATTATTTCGGCGAAATTGATGAATTTATCGGCATCACTCTCGGTCAGAAGGCCCGAAGCAAATATGAGATCATCATCGATGATCCTGAACGCGTGGCCCGGACCATGGAAGAAGGTATCCATGAAGTGCGAAAGTATCGCCTACAACATGGTGACGCGATGTTCTTTAACTGGTCGCTTAATATCGATTATGAATCCCAGCTCCCCTTTGAGCCAAGCCACGAGAAAATGCGGACACTGGACCTGACCCTGGGCAGGGCCGCCGAAGAACTTGCCGTCGATCTCCGCCGGGCCTTTTCCGGCATCGTGGCAGGGAACGTCAAGCCTGCCGGAATTCAAGCCATCGAACAGCATGGCCTGTTTCAACTTCGCGGCCAAAGCGAGATCATGGTGCCCCTGGACAGTATGTTGAAAGGCTTTATCGCCCAGAATCGAATGAAAATACCCAGCGATCAAGAGTACCTCCCCTGCTACCAAATCGTGCAGGAAGAGGAACTGGCCAACCTGAAAAATTGAGACCTGGCCGGAGCCCACTCTGCTCCGGCCAACCCCCTTTACAGTCTGAAATAATCCCTCTCTGTACATGGCCATCCCTCGTATCATCTGGCTAGTACATTTTGCTTGAAATTCCAGCCAAACACCGTATCCTTGTCAGCTCCACTCCACGCTATCGGAGTGCTTATTTATGAGGTATCACAGCACGTAAAGTCAGGAGCGACTGGCCTACAGAACGACCGGGAAAGGTTTCGGCATATGCCAGTGCTAATTGCAGGAAAGCCTTAGCAATAAAGGAGTAATGAGATGACTAAAGATATCAGTTCTATCGAGATGCCTGACAAGGAAGGTTGGTTCGGCGAGTATGGTGGCAGCTTTATTCCTCCCCAGCTGGAACAGATCCTCTCCGAGATCAACGAGGCATATCTTGAGATCACCAAGGATCCTGCATTTCATGAAGAGCTGAATATGCTCTACCGGGACTTCGTTGGTCGCCCAAGCCCGATCTTCCACCTGAAGAACCTGTCCGCCAAAATCGGTGGTGCCCAAATCTATCTCAAGCGTGAAGATCTCAACCACACCGGTGCCCACAAGATCAATCATTGCCTGGGAGAGGCCCTGCTGTGCAAGAAGATGGGCAAAAAGAAGATCATCGCCGAGACCGGAGCAGGCCAGCACGGTGTTGCCCTGGCCACTGCCGCGGTGCTAGTCGGCCTTGAGTGTGACATCTACATGGGAGAAATCGACATCGCCAAGGAGCACCCGAACGTGGTGCGCATGAAGATCCTGGGCGCCAATGTCATTCCGGTGGATCGGGGCACCAAGACCTTGAAGGATGCGGTCGACGCCGCCTTTGAGGCCTACCTCGAAGACCCGGTCAACCAGCTGTACGCCATCGGCTCGGTGGTGGGGCCCCACCCTTTCCCGATGATGGTTCGCGACTTCCAGGCCGTGGTTGGCGACGAGGCCAGGGAGCAGTTCCAGGAGAAGTATGGCAAGCTGCCCGATAATCTGGTGGCCTGCGTCGGTGGCGGATCCAACGCCATGGGGCTTTTCAGCGCCTTCCTTGCAGATGAGACGGTGAAGATCTGGGGTGTTGAACCTTCCGGGCGTGGCTTCAAGGACGGTGATCATGCCGCCACCCTGACCAAAGGCAGCCCTGGCGTTCTGCACGGCTTTAAATCCTACGTGCTCCAGGACGAAAGCGGTGAACCATTGCCAGTCTATTCCGTTGCCAGCGGTCTTGACTATCCGGGTGTAGGTCCGCAGCATAGCCTCTTGAAAGATATCGGCAGAGCGCAGTATGTTACCGCAAGCGACGCAGAGGCAATCGATGCGCTCTTTGAACTCTCCAGAACCGAAGGCATCATTCCTGCCATCGAAAGCTCCCATGCTGTCGCCTATGCAATCAAGCTCGCCAAGGAGCTGAAAGCTGATGAGACCATTCTGGTGAATCTTTCAGGCCGCGGCGACAAGGATATCGACTTCGTCGTTGAGAATTACGGCAAAAACTACGGCGTGTAGTATACTCTCCGTACCGTCGGCCACTGCACGGTGCAGCTGCTGGCGGTACAACTCAGCGGGATGCTGCCGCTGGTGGATGCCAGCTAATACGGGAGAAAGGAGTATGTTGGAAATAACAGACGAAGCACTGAAATTTTTTCCGGACCTTCGCCAGGAAGGAGATAACCGCCCAGCCATACGTATTGCCGTGATGGGCACAGGCGGTGCCGACTCCGGGCTGGGGTTGGTGCCTGATCACATCCTTGAAAACGATCTGGCCTTCCAGCATGGTGAATTCACCGTGATCATCGACAAGCAGCTGATGGAATACTGCGCATCGATTAAAATCGATTTCAACCATGGCGAACCCAACCGCTGTGCCTCCCTCTCCAAGCGAGGCTTCTCCATTAAGGCCGAAAATTCGATAAAACTCTGATCAGAACTGCCATCGGTCAATACACCCAGACGGGGCTTTTCGCCAATTGGCGGAAAGCTCCGTTTTTCATCGGAAGATCTGTACTCGCAAGAGCGCAACACCTTTCTCACTATTGCTCCAGCCCTCAAATCAGGTTGCCACAAACTCACCCCACCAGCGATGCTCGTAACCTGATCTGTCGCCTTGGTTCTGCTACTTTTCCATCGATTCAGACCAAATACGTTTCTCATCGTGTGAACATGAAACTGTTGCCAGTCAAGGAGTGACTCTTACCTGAAACCAGTAGCCAGTCTTGTCCAAAGCACAGAGTTTTTAACAGACTAACTTCACCTTGCTTCGTAACGAGCCTTATTTCCTCACTCGCAACTGATTGACAAAATACGTAAGACCGTACACTCTACATGGAATATTTCACCCCAGCCATCCAGACACCAGACGGATCTTAGATGCCACAGCTAAATATATTACCTGATATTGATGTAACCGATTTCGCAAAGCTCCTATTGACCTACAGTACCGATGGAATATTACTCGCCGATTCCACAGGCCTTGTTATTGCGATAAACAACAGGTTTAGCAAACTTTTTCAAATCCCAGCCTCTGAGGTACTTGGATCCAACCTATTGGAACTTGTCAAACAGGGGGCGTGGTCGCCAAACCTCTTCCAGCGGGTAGTACAAAAGAAAAAAACCCTCTCCATCATACAGACCACCAGAAGCGGTCGGTCAATCCTCGCAACAGGTACCCCAATTTTTGATAATGGAGGTGAACTTCTTTATGTACTCTTTAACGACAGGGATATGTCGCTCCAGTCAGTTCTTGAAAAAGACTCCACTGAATCTGTTGAGCTGGCCATTCACGCTGCGGCCAAAAACGAACACTTCGTCGCAGAAACTCAGCAGTACACATTAAACGGGATCGTTGTCAAAAGTAATATTATGAAAAACCAGCTCAACCTGGCACTGCAGGTTGCAAAATTCCCCGTACCTGTACTTCTTACCGGAGAGTCAGGGGTTGGAAAAACAATGTTTGCCCGCTTTATTCATGACCGATCCCCGAGAAGAGAGGGACCTTTTATTGCCATAAACTGTGGGGCTATCCCGGATCAGCTTGTGGAATCAGAACTGTTTGGACATACTGGTGGGGCCTTTACCGGGGCCACAGCTGGGGGAAAAAAGGGGCGCATACAGGCTGCAGATGGAGGGACATTATTTTTAGATGAAATCAGTGAGCTTCCCTACATTCTCCAGGTCAAACTGCTCCAGTTTCTTGAGACGAGTCAGATATACCCTGTGGGCGGGACGAGTGCAATCACTGTTGACTGTACTGTTATTGCAGCCACAAATAGAAATTTGGCATCCATGATTGCCAATAAGCAATTTCGAGACGATCTCTATTTTCGACTCAACGGTATGCCGATCGAACTCCCACCTCTGCGAAAGCGTACAGAAGAGATTCCACCCCTGGCTCATTTTTTTCTCGAACAGTACTCAACCAGGTTCGGGATTGAGGCTTCTCTTAACCCAAAGGCCCTCAGCAAGCTTACGCAACTCCCTTTCAAAGGTAACGTACGGGAGCTCTCCCACCTTATGCAGCGTCTACTCATTGTCACTGGAGGAGGAGAAATCACCGTGGAGCATGTTCACGAGTGGGCATCCACCAAAACAAATGCCACCCCAGGCCAGTTACCACACTATGACGGCACGCTCAGCCAACAGGTTGCTCAGTTTGAAAAAGATATTATCCGACAGACAATAGAGGAGTGTGGGAGCCAGGTTGAAGCTGCAAAAATTTTAGGCGTCCATCAGTCAACCCTCTCCAGAAAACTCTAGCTTTATGCAATAATGCATTTAATTTGCATAACCGCATCCTCCCTGCCAACTCCGCAACCTCTAACATACTGTACATACGCTACTTTTAATTTAGGCACGCTCTTTGCTTTGACTGATGTATCAAAACGCAAACACCAATACTTCCAAAGCAAGGAGCCCCCTCATGAGCCACAACACCAGTCAAATACCCCAGGACACCTCGACCAGCAAAAACCGTATCAAAAGAATTCTCTACGCCACAGACCTGACCAAATCCTCACCCAGGGTGTACCAGTATGTACTCTATCTGGCAAAGCAGTTTAAGGCCGAAATCGTCTGCTTACATGTGATAGATAATCAATCAGCAATGATGAATTTTGCTATGTCGTACCTCACCAAAGAGGTGAGGCAGGAAATACTGCTTCGGGAACGCAACACAGCACTCGAGGAGATGGCACAGAGAAATCGCCAGACTTTTATTCGTCAGCAACTCGGTATAGAAGATGGACTTTATCCAGAACAACTGAGCTTAACAATTGTAGATAAAGTCGTGTACGGCGATGTCGAAGCCGAGATTTTAAAACAATCAATTCACTCGAACTGCGACCTCATTGTCATGGGAGCACACGAGAAACGTTTTTTCACCTTTACGACAACCCTCTCAAAACGAGTGATGAAAAGATCAAAAGTACCCGTCACGGTCGTCCCTATTCCAGGTGAAAGGAAGGAGCAGTCAACTGGTTTTCTGCCATCCTTTTTCCCTCAGTTTTCTGCTGCTCGGTGTAAATGATACTTGAAAAAGTGGATTTCCCCCCTGCTGTTTGGCTCCATTTTTGATTGCAACCGTGAAATGGAGCCTTTTTCTTTCACCATTTCCCCTCCCGAATTCTTGAAATTCCCACGATAGACATCCTCCTCCCTAAAGGAGGATGTCATCAGCCATTTTTCAAAAAAAGTGCGCCTAGAGAGAAAACAGCACAAGACCTTTTGTACCTCTCCGAATCCAGGACGTGCCTCCCTGTATTTGATCGATATACTGTGAAAGACCAGAATGGAGGTGATTCTTTCCCCAAAGATTTATCTTCGACGAACCTATTTTTTTTTGTGGCTTGCGCCAGATGGAAAAATAGGGTCATCATTTCCTTATGAAAATTCTTCACCTTATCAGTCAACATCCAGAAAGCACTGGCAGTGGCTTTTATATTCAGAACATCATCCGTCAGGCTGACGCTGCAGGACATCAAAACGTTCTGGTTGCAGGCATCTCTGGGGAGAGCAGACCGAAACTGGACTGCATTACCCCGCAATCCTGTCGTTTCGTCCGTTTCAACTCCGGCAAACTGAACTACACCATTCCCGGTATGAGCGACGTCATGCCCTACCCGAGCTCAGTCTTTGGGATGCTCTCTTCAGCTCAGATCGACATATATGAACTGGAGTTTTCAAAGATTATCGCAGATGCGGTCCATGCGTTTGGGCCCGACATCATTCACAGCCATCATCTCTGGCTGGCCAGCGCAATCGCCCGCAAACGGTTCCCAGAGATTCCAATGGTGACATCATGCCACTCTACCGACCTTCGTCAGTTCCTGCAGTGTCCCCATTTACAAGAAAGGGTTCTGCCACATTGCCAGAAAATTGACCACATACTTGCACTCAGCAGGAGTCAACTCAGCAAGATCAGCCAACTCTACTCTATCCCATCGGACAAAATCGACATCGTAGGCGGAGGTTTTGATGAACAGATGTTTAGTGTGCGGGAAAAAGAAAGTTCTTCTCAAATCGAAATGCTCTATGCCGGCAAACTGAGTTTTGCCAAAGGAGTCGATGTTCTCTTACGGGCTGTTCAATCAATGCCTGCAGGATCAATTCATCTCCATCTCGCGGGGTCAGGAACAGGGGAAGAAGAACGCCACTGCCTGGAATTGGCCGAGAAAGCAGGCGCCTCTGTCACAGTTCATGGTCGGATAAGCCAGCGGGAACTGGCCCGGCTGATGGGGCTGTGCCACCTCTTTATTCTGCCGTCATTTTACGAAGGCTTGCCGCTCGTACTCCTTGAGGCTCTTGCCTCCGGTTGTCGAATCATCACCACGGATCTAGCCGGCTGCAAAGAGTTGCTTGTCAAAGCGGAGTCAGATCTGGTCGAATTTATCGAACTTCCACCCATGAAGCGGATAGATTGTCCTGAACCTGAAGATGTACCATTAATTGAAGAGCGCCTGGTACGTGCAATACACTCCATGGCCGCCAGGGTGGTTGTCTCGCCCACTCCGGATTCTGATAAAATAAAAAAAATAACCTCTGAGTATGGCTGGAATGCGGTCTTCAGCAGGATCAACAAGGTGTACGAGAAAGTTCTCAGCAGTTGATCGACACTGCCGCGATGTCATCGTGGATCTTGAAGCGAGGGTATATTCGGCAATCGGGATCCTGCCGTTGCAGATGCCGCACATGATCTCGAACGGCCTGAAGGCCGCCCTGACGGTAAAGCTCAACAAAAAACTGCCAGTCATGCTCGGTACACGGATTCTCCCGGGGGATATGCAAGCCGTCGGTAAAAAGCAGGACATCGCTGACATCGGTGAGATCCTCATACCCATGGCGGATAAATGCCAGCGCCTCAGGTTCGCCGTTCAAGACACCATACCTGACGTTCATTTCCAAGCGAACCTTACGAATCTGTTCGGCGAGAACCTCCTGTATCCTCGCATCCGGCGCAACCTGCATCTCTTTCCATAACTGCAGCGTTTCACCATCAACATCGATATCCGGAGTAATCACCCGGTGGGTGCCGTCATTTAAGACAAAGACAATGAGGGCATCACCGGTCTGGCAGTATTCAAGTCGCGTTCCGGTCAAACGCACGACCGCACAACTGGTGGACCAGAGCTTGTGCCGTTCCTGCAGACCGGCACCATCATGGAGCTGTATCTTGCCGATGCGATGATTCGCTTTTTGAGCAAGCTCGTTCAGTGAGAAGTCACCGTATCCATTTCCCAAAAACGACTGTGCGGCTGTTCTGGCGGCAAGCAGGCCACCGGTCAAACCATCCTGAAAGCGGCGACCATCCAGACTCGTCGCCCCATCAAATACACCAAAAATATTGTCATGTTCGAGCAGAACATCTTCATTGATGTCCCCGCTGCCCTTCTCCAGAATCGACCTGACATTAGGCCGGTGAAGAGGTCGGCTGAGACGTGAAAATTCGAGTTGTTCGGTTGACAGGTACATATAGGCTAGAAGTCCCGGGCGGTAATGATTTTCTTCATAACGACAATAGCAGTGAATATAATGGTAGATGCAGGATATTACCAATACGTAGTTATGATGAAGAAATCGCCTTGTATCGTTTTTCCCTATACCGGAACAGGCTGTTTCGTAATAGATGGATAACTGCTGGTAAATATGATCGATATTGTAGCAAATCCCGATAAAGAACAATGGAATGGATATACCGCTGAAAAGAGTGCGGCAAAGTGTTCACACCTTGCCGACTGGGGAGAAAGCTTATCCAGAACCTACTCCCTGCCGTTCTTTCGACTGGCTGCAATAAACACCATGAGCCACCGCATCAGCGGCATCCTGCCCCTGATGCTGTTTAGCCCGCCAGCCAAGGAAACTCGCCTGATATCTCTGCCATACACCGATGTAGCTGGAATAATTGCAGATGATTGGGAAAGTCGCCGGGCCCTCCTCACCGCTGCCTTAAAACTCGCCGATAAATTAGGAGCCAATCACCTGGAGTTACGTCAAGATGGAGCCCTGCACTCTTTTTTTCCCCAGCTTGGGCCCAGCGAGACATGGAGCTATACCAACCATAATTTCAAGACGAGTCTACTCCGTCCACTTCCCGCATCGGTGGATGCGCTCTGGTCGGCGCTCTCCGCCAAAGTGCGCAACCAAGTCCGTAAGGCCAAGCGATGCGAGTGTACCGCGAAAGCCGGCGGTATCGAACTCCTCCCAGATTTTTATGCGGTTTTCTCTGAAAACATGCGTGATCTTGGTTCGCCGGTCCATGCGAGAGAACTGTTCCAGGCCCTGATGGACAGCACATCACTTCAGACCGCAATCATTTGCGTCTCCCTGCATGGCGAGCCTGCCGCCGCAGCATTTGTTCTTCGCCATCATGAAACGCTCTTTAATCCCTGGGCTTCATCCTTGCGGATTTACCGACCGTCCTGCCCGAATATGCTCCTGTACTGGTCGATGCTCCAGTATGCGGTTGTCAATCGTTGTCGATGGTATGATTTTGGCCGCTCCAGCCCCAATGCACCAACCTGCCGTTTCAAACAACAGTGGGGCGCAGAACTGTCGCCACTGGGCTGGCATGTTTTTTCCAGAAAGCCGTATACGTGGAGCCCCGAGAACGAGTCCCTTGAAGACGATAACTGGAAGAACATGGACCTGACATCTTCGCGGCAAAATGGACCGGCCATCCGACGCTGGATCAGCCTGTGAAACAGCCGATGAACCATATTGCACTCAAGCATATCGAAGTGTTTCTACCAATGCCGGTTTTTCCGGTTATAGAGGATGTCGGCTGGTGGCAGGGAGAAGACGGCTCAGCCCGGCAGCAGCCGTATCGCAACGCTTTTCCGCGCCGCCACTGTCTTGCAGATTACCAGGCCCTTGTCCGATTTGCCGACAGGCTGAGAGTGCGCCTTGGCATAGGCATGGTACTCTGTGAATGGGACAGGAACAATGTGCTCAGGGACATTCCCGGCGCCACCTGGCTGGGCAGCGAGTGGGACAACCGGATCAATCAGGGGCCATGGCTTGACGAAACGGCTGAATTTTTAAATGACAAGCGCGATTCTCTTGAGTTGGGCTTCCACGCGCTGTGCCATGAATTCTGGAATGAGGGGAAAATGGAACGATCCGAATTCCATGACCAAGATGGCGTCATGCGCTCACCCCAGCTCATCCAAAGTCATCTTGACGCATTTAGGCAGATACTCGAACACAACGGATTTTCAGAGTTTCCCCGTCTCTTTCTCCCTCCTGCCTTATACCACAGCTTCGGCAACGGCGAGCAATCCATACAGGCTATCCTGTATAAGAACGGCATTCGCCACGTCATAACCCGCTTTGCCAGGGCACGACGTTATGCACCTCCCCTTCATGCCAAGATCAGTTGGGAGTGCGGGGTGGGACTATTAGAGCGCGGTTTGGCGCCTGTTCCCTGGCATGCGCCTGCAAGTTCACCAGGTTGGGATTTTGGAGGGCCGATACTGCCGCTGCATTGGGGAAACCTGCTGCACCCTGATCCCGCAGGCAACAACGACATCGTTGACGGCTGGGCAGCAATGTTGCGCACGAGGGCCACCGGACCAGAATGTATTCTCGCCGAAAGTCTTGATGCCTGCTGGCGTCAGGCCGCAGTTTTCTATTTCGGCAAACTCGCTATCGAGGCTCAGTCCATCGTCATTGATCTTAGCGAACGGCCGGAGAATATGCCCTATTGCAATGGGACGTTCTCCATCAAAATCCGGGCCAACCAGCCGGTGCCGCTCCATGTTCAGGGAGCCCAGATACTATCGGACCAACCTGCTGGAGGCAAAATCCGTACAGTGCAACTCCTGCCCATAAAAGGAAAAAAGAGGATACACTTGCATCTGGTGGGGTAGCGCAGTACAGACGGCAAGGTGAAGAGAAGAGGTGGAACGGTAAAGACAGCCAGCCTCCGTTCGCATCCGTTGCGATGGTGCCTGGACCTGCTTTGAGCAGGGTTTGCCGACTCGACTTTGGGGTAGGGAAAGTACATCGGCCGTGGGCAACTTCCTTGCAAATATTTTTATTGATACGTAGTACTCGTAGTGTTCACCGGTCTTAGTAGACAACCCAACCTAACAGTTGATTACTGCCGTCCATAATGGCTCATTTCCGCAATGCAGGCAAACTTAGATTCGCACAGCCCATTTCAAAACATACCCTGAACCATCTATTTTGATATTCTTCATGACGCTCTGATGCTGGAAAAAGCAGGGAGTCAATCGGCGCCGCCAGGAGATGGAAGCCTGTGATGAACAGTCGAGTCTTATCGTCAGGATTGTTTCAGGTCCTTGGAACGTCTTCTAAGGTGAGGATTGGCGTGTTCTCGGAATCTCTGGAAACATTACGACCAAAAAACTGCTTGCTATCTTTGACAGCTTAGATCCTGTTTTTTAAGCTATTTCCAAACAAACAAATAAAAAGCAACGGCACAACCACCCATGGCAAGCAGTATATACGGGTGCTGATAAAAACTTTCTTTCAGATGGAACACGATACCAGAGAACATCTCGGAAGATTTAGATGCCAACAAGCCATATTCGATCATTGTTCACCTCGTGTATTTAACTAAGAAGTACGCGGATACCCGACATGATTTGAGGTATTTTCTGGACAATCATAGACGTCACAGCAGCTGGAGCTTCGTCGACTATGCCAAGCATCGAATGGCAAACACGTCAGTCAGCACAAAACAATTGAATTTCCCATCACAGGTGTTTTTGCAGCAGTAGCGGCAAGGTCCACGCATAGCCTTTCCGCGCTATAACATTAACTTAGGACATGAGACAGCGTGGGTCAAGGGATTAATCACTGCCTTTAAATGTTAGGTATAGATTAAAACGTTCCATGCACTTCTCAGCCATACCAGGGCCTGGCACCCACCTAAGTTGAGAGAGCACACAGAACAATCCATATCAGGCAATCAAACATATTTCAGCCCGTACTGCCGAGATGATGTATTCGCAAACCTAGCAGGTGCGTTACCGAGTTCATCTGCCTCGCGCCCGCCAAGGTTGGAGCAGTGACGCCTGAAGTGAAAGGCAGTAGCACGCTTACCATCAACATCCTGATAACATTTCACTATCCGTCTTCACTGGAAATAGTTTTTTTTGCCCCCCAGAGCAGCTTCTTCGCCTTACTCCTTTTAACGATCACCTGCACTGCTCGTAATCTATCTGATTAAGAGCTGACAGTGCCGCGATCTTGAGTGCTTCGGAGTAGGTAGGATAATTAAAGATATTTTCTATAAACAGATCGATCTTGGCGTTATGAAAGAGCGCCACCAGCGCAATGTGGATAATCTCGGTGGCTCCGCCGCCGAAGATATGGACCCCCAGGATCTCCCTGGTATCCTGATGGACGAGCATCTTCAACATGCCCTCGGACTCGCCGGATATCTGCCCCCTGGGCAGTTCCTCATAGTAGCAGCGCCCCACCACATATTTGAAATTTCTTTCCTTTGCCTCTTCCTCGGTCATTCCCACATAGGAAATCTCCGGTATGGTATAGATGCCGATGGGGAAAATGTTTGGGAAGCCCTCAGAGCGTTTCTGCATGGCGTTTAACGCCGCAAGCCTGCCCTGGATGATAGAGGTCGCGGCTAAACTCGGCCACCCCACTACATCGCCCACCGCAAAAATATGATCCACCGAAGTCTGATAGAGATCGTTTACAGTGATATAGTGGTTTTCACTCAGCGCTACATCGGTATTTTCCAGCCCCAGGCCCTTGACGTTTGCCTCTCTGCCGAGGGCAAAAAAGAGCGTATCCGCCTTGTAGACCGTTCCGTCATCTAGTCGTATCTTTGCCTTGTCGTCTTCGATGGCGATCTCAAAATCCCCCACGTTGTGGATACATTCCACATTGCCGTTAGGGAAATGCTCCTGCAACTGGTCTGTTATCTCATGGTCGATAAACTTCAGCAGGCGCGAGCCCTTATCAAGCAGGATCACCTTCACCCCCAAAGCGGCAAAGATAGTAGCATACTCCGAACCAATGACCCCACCGCCGAGGATGATCATTGAAGACGGAACGCTGCTGATATCGAGCACGGAACGTGAGTCAACAATACGTTCGCCGTCAAAAGGTATCTCAGGAGGATTACGCGGTCTCGATCCGGTGGCAATGATGATGAACTCCGCCCTGGCTTGAATCGGTTTATCCCTGCCGAGCAGGGAGAGTTCCACGGTGTGATTGTCGATAAATGAGGCCGTGCCCCGCACCAGCTGAATGTCGTTGCGCTCCAACTGACTGTCGATGATGGCATGCTCTTTAAGCCGCACATACTGAAGACGCTTCTTCAGCCTATCCATGGAGATTTCGGAGCTGCCAAGGGAGCAGAACTCTTCACCGAATATCTGCTTTTTCAGATGGCCGGTCAGATGCAGAACCGCCTCGCGCAAGGTCTTGCTGGGAAAGGTACCTGTATTGACGCAGACTCCCCCCAGAGAGTCCTCCTTTTCCACCACCAGTACCCGCTTGCGACATTTGGCGGCAGTCATTGCCGCGCTCATTCCGGCCGGACCTGTTCCGATAATTATGAAATCGTACTGTTCAGGATTCATACCCATCCTTGCGATGTATGTTTTATAAAAACAAAAAATTAGCTGCCACCCGAAGCTGCTCCACGAACCTCCATTAACTATAGCATACCCGAAGCAAGAACGATGGCCATCACACCTCTCATTAAGGCTATCATATGTACTGTTGAGCAATCACACAATGTAACACTACCCTTTGATTTTTAATAAAATTTCCTTCCAGGACTGCTGTTGGACCGCACCGATCCGAAAGCAGAATGTGATTGTACTTCAAAGTCTGCTGTATTAAGAATGAGATCGTACTATTCACGGTTCAGTCAAGTCAGCTAACAGGCAGGAACGAACATGCCCTCTCGCGCAGAAAAGAAAAAACGTCAGGAAGCCCGAAAGTGGGCTGAAAGACAATACATCAAGCATCGCAGGCACAACATGGTCTACGCCGAGCCCGGCGTGCATGATTTTGTGATCGTGCTCGATAACCTCAAGCCTTCATTTAATATCGGCAAGATCTTCCGCAGCGGCGACGCCTTTGGCGCCAGGGCAGTTCACCTGATCGGCACCGACTATTTCGATGTCAAATCTGCCAAAGGCTCATTCAAGTGGCTGCCTGCCCATTTTCATGCCACCTTTGACGAGTGCTATGAGCAACTCATAGCCGAAGGATATACCCTGTTCGTCCTGGAACCTGATGCCCCTCAACCGCTGCATAAGATGGAGCTTCCTCAAAAGAGTGCCTTTGTCTTCGGCCATGAGGAGCACGGCATCAGTTTTGACAAGAACAGTTACCAGGGCATAGAAACGATCAAGGTCCCCCAGGTCGGCAGGGTGGAGAGTCTTAATGTGAGTATCGCCGCCTCCATCGTGATGTACGAGTATTTACGTCAACACGGAGACTAACCATGTCGACGGAACTGGCAAGCAAAGAGCTCCCGTTCTCTACCTCCATGTTTGCCGTTTTCCTCTGCATGCTCTTCGGTGCCAACCCCGTCGCCGTTAAAACCACCCTGACCGGGATCGGCATTTTCACCTCGGCCGGAATCCGCTTTGGCATTGCCGCCGTCGTTCTCAGTTGCTGGGCCGGGTTAACCGGGGTCTCCCTTACCCTCAGCCCCAAACAGCTCAGACAGATGGGCGTTCTCGGGCTGATATTTTTCGTGCAGATCTCCCTGTTCTATTTTGGCCTTAATCGAACCACCGCCTCCCACGGCGCGCTCATCGGCAACACCGTCCCCTTCGTGGTGATGCTCCTCGCCCACTTCCTGCTTCCCGATGACAGGATCAATACCAAAAAGGTGCTTGGCCTGCTGCTTGGCTTTGCCGGTGTCTGCCTGCTGTTCAGGGAATCGCTGAACCTTACCGCCGAGGCTTTCTCAGGCGACTGCCTGCTTTTTCTGGCGGTTCTGGTCTGGGGGTGCAACGTGATCTATGTAAAAAAGATCATCGCTGAGTTCGAACCATTACAGATCACGCTCTTTCCCATGATCTTTACTGTTCCGCTCTATCTTCTGGCCGGTTACCTGCTCGATGGAGGGATGGTGCGGGAGATCAATCCGGTGGTGATACAGGCAGTGCTCTATCAGTCCCTGGTTACCGCCTCTTTTGGCTTTGTGATGTGGAATACCCTGATCCAGAGATACGGCGCCACCAACCTGCACTGTTTTCTCTTTCTCATGCCCGTCTCCGGAGTGGTTCTTGGAGTCCTGCTGCTTGGTGATCCCATCACTCACAGCTTGATCGGCTCGATCATCCTGGTGACAGGCGGCCTGATAGTCGTCAACTGGAAAAGCTCCAGCAGTCCTGACTAAGCCCGGCAGCTCTCACCTGCTGGTCCCGGATCGGCGTATCATCTCTCCAAAGGCATTGCAATATACTGACATTACTGATATATCAAGGCTAATCCCAACCACAGTCCAACAGATGTTTTTCTGGAAACCCGCCTTTTTGACATCCTGGAAAATCATTTACTTACCGCCAATAGATAAGGAGAACACCCAGTATGGTACTTTTACGCACAACATTAGCAGCAGTATTCTTCGGTATCTGTCTTACAGCCCTCACCGCCTGTGCACCTGAAGTGGGCAGCGAAAAATGGTGCAACCAGATGAAAGAAAAGCCCAAAGGTGACTGGACGGCAACTGAGGCAGCTGACTTTGCCAAGCACTGCGTTTTCAAGTAGAGTTGTAATCACCCCAGTGGTCATGACACCATCGGCACACGTTGCCGCTCATGGTGACATAATTGGATGACGCTGACAATTGCCGTCCTTCTTCTGAACAGGCGGCAATTGCTTGCTCCCCATCACGAACCCAGCCTTCAGGTGGAACCAATGCCCATATCAGCAGAGTTTCTTCTCACCTCCCTTGTCATTGTCCTCATACCGGGAACAGGTGTAATTTATACCGTATCCAACGGCTTGTTTGTTGGCGGCCGGGCAGCCACCGCTGCTGCTATCGGCTGCACCTTTGGGATTGTACCCCACCTGCTGGCTTCGGTCTTTGGCCTGTCGGCGATACTGCACATGAGCGCCCTGGCTTTTCAGTGCATCAAGTATGCCGGAGCCATCTACCTGCTCTACCTCGCCTGGGGCATGTGGAAAGAGACCGGAGGTATCAGCTTCAACAAGCCTGAAGCCTCAGGTGGTCTAATGCAGATCGCCGTCAGGGGAACACTGATCAATATCCTCAATCCGAAACTTTCGATCTTTTTCCTGGCCTTTTTGCCCCTGTTCATCTCCCCGGAATCGGCCCGACCAACACTGCACATGCTGCTGTTGAGCGCAATTTTTATGCTAATGACCTTCGGGGTATTCGTTGTCTATGGCATCTGCGCCAACGGTTTGAGGAAATATGTCACAGGTTCAGACCGGCTGATGACCATAATCCAGCGCTCCTTTGCCGCGACCTTTGCAATCCTGGGCATCAAGCTTGCTGCCACCGAGAGATAGCTGGTCTGTAGAAAATGCAAAAAGCACAGTGTAACCAAACACTGTGCTTTTTTTTTGGTTCGGAAAAAATGTGCTTTAGGGAGGCCGGCCTACAACTTCTTTCTCAACCGCAGACCGGAGATGCCTGCCAAACCTGCACCCAGTAGCAGCATCGTCATCGGCTCTGGTATTGGCTCACCGTTGCCACCATAATCGCCAACAGCAAATCCGCTGTCTGACTGACCATCAGCTGCAACAAGACTCTGCAGATGGGCACCTAGCTGGAATGAACCAAGAAGAGCGTCGCTACTCGTGGCATCATCTGCATTCAAAAAGAAATCCACATCCCAGAACCCTGACGCCAATATGCCTTCGAAGGTAAGATCCTGGCTATTGGTAACGTCAGTCGCAGGATTAGAGGAGTCCGCCTCAAAGAGAAAATCGGCACTGCCGGAACCTTGAGCGTTGTTTGCGGGGCTGGTCACCGACCAGCTAGAAGGATCGAAGTTAGTGAAACTCACATCGCTTGAATCCAGATCGATGTTGAAGAAAAATGCATCAAGCTTGATATCCGGATGAGCAGGTGAGTTGATATCCACTGTCCAGAATGTCGTGTCGGAGGTGGTATCACCAGTTATGGTGACATCCACTATAAGGTTATCCGGATTGTCCAGACGTGGATCACCTGTCAGTTGAGACGTTATGGTAAATGGGTCTGCCACACCCTGGGTAGCATATAGCATTGCACCCGAGATAAAAACAGCATAGGTGAAGGTCTTGAAGAGTTTAATAGCCATTTGTAACCTCCATCACATCAAGATTAAGACCTAGATTCTCGTAACGGGGGGAGTAACCTGTTTACGTGAAACACAAGCTACAATGAACTGCGACAGTGTTACTTTTTTTAACTTATCAATACGATAGAAGACGGCTTGAAATCAGCCCGAACTCTAATGGCCGATGCCATGATAAAATCATATAGCGAATAGGACATTAAGGTCAAGTTAGGTCTGCCAAAATAGGCAGTATTTACTAGCCATTCAATCAATTGACAGCCGGCATGTTTTTCGCCTTTGATATCAAGTAAAATTATACAGTTAACACGGTAACTGACCGCTCAACCGTAACACCTCCAACACTACTCTCCCTCTAGGAAACTGGGTATGTCCGTGCCGCAGGCTCCCTGTCTACTCTTCGATTTTTAGTAGGAAAATAAGGTTATTATAGATATGGACGTACGCCAGATTCTTACGCTGAGTGAATGCCGATAAAATAAATATTACCGAAAAGACTAGTACAAAAACTGTCAGCCGGTATTAGGCATTGTCAGGCTCAGTATTATCTCAGCTGCTTGCTCGTCAGTTAGCGCAGAGGTGATCCGACCCTTTCACCTTGAAACACGGGTCAACATTGGCGTGATTGATCTGCTTGTCGGTTCGAATAGGAAGTTGGGAGATGAAAAAGCGATATAAGACTACAACAGGTGGAGGTTTCCTTGTTTTGGTCACAGCGATTGTTTGAAGAACTCGATTTCACATTGGAAAACTCTGGCGGTAGGTTTGAAGTACCTCATAATCCAGCTGATGCGTGGCAATTTCTGGTTCTGCGCCACACTGATGCACAAGTTCTCCCTGAGGATCAACCAACAACGATCCACCGGCATAACAGAGGCTGTTACCGTCCTTGCCGACTCTGTTGACACCGACCAGATAAATCTGATTTTCAATGGCTCTGGCCAGCAGCAGCGTATGCCAGTGCTTTTTTCTGGTCTCAGGCCAGTTGGCAACATAAATTCCCAGATCGTAGTCGCCGTGTATGCGGCTGCTCCACTCAGGAAAGCGTAGATCGAAACAGATGAAGGGTCGAATGCGCCACCCTTTCAGGCTAACCGTCAAAAGCTTTTCCCCGGGGCTGTATACAGAGTCCTCCCGGGCAAAACTAAACAGGTTATGTTTGTCGTAATAGCGAAGGACACCATCGGGCGTTACCCAAAGTAACCGATTGAACAACTTACCCTCCTCGCCGATGATGCAGCTGCCGGCAACAGCAGCGCCGGTGTCGGCGGCAATCTCAGCCAGCCAGTGGACAGTAGCCCCCCCGCCGTTGCCATCCATTGGTTCGGCAAGGTGTTCGCCGGCCAAGGTGAAACCGGTGGTGAACATCTCCGGCAAAACGATCAGGTCGGTCTGACCGGCAAGACCACTTAACGTGGCACGCAGGCGGGCTCTGTTTGCCAGCGGATTTTCCCAGACGATATCCGTTTGAACCAATGTCACCTTCAAATCCTGCATGACGACCTCCCCTATTTGTCAGTGTTCCTTGGAATCATGCATGATAAGAGAAACCCAGTCAACATCCGGTCTGTGATGGGCGATCACGAAGAGGTGATCATTCGGGTACACCTCAACATTTTCTCCCGGGTTCATTATGATGGAACCGTCCTCATCCCGCTTGATACCTACCAGTAAAGCGTGGGCGTCTGTGGACCGCAACATCTGCCGCACCTGGGGAACCGGAATACATTGATCAAAGCCTGGCCAGGCCTTGATCGAGAAGAAGGTATCACCGGAGGAGCTGTCCACCAGCAGTCGCACCACTTCGGACAGATCCGGATTGGAAATCTCCCGCGCCAGCATCAAGTCGTTGAGGCGGGTGATAACCTTGATGCGGTTATAGTGTTTGCCATCGATCAGGCGGTGGGCGATACGGGCCTTGTTGATGCGGTCGATATGGCGGATATTAGCGCGATCTCTGATATAAACCGTGGTAAACGCCTGCCGATTCAGCTCATCGATAGCAAGGGTGGTGAGAATGGTTTCCTCGTCGGTATAGCCGTAGATGATGACAAAATCGGCATCGGCGATACAGGCCCTGCTCATGACGTCTTCACTGCCGATACTGCCGCGCACATACTCCACCTCATCACCAAACGGGTTCTCCTCATAGATGTCGGTACAGACCACCAAGTCGGTACGACAGTAGAACGGATCGTTGCGAATCTCCTTGATGAGGGTGGTCACCTTTTGCCTGGCCCCGCCTCCGAGGATAACTATGTGATTCTTCAAGTTCAGCTGTTTGAGTCCACGCACGCGTATTTTCCTCCGTTCTATGAGCTTGTCTGCACCGGCGCCGATGGCGGTGGCCATGAGGCCGATACCGAAAATCATATCAAAAATGGCGATAACCTGCCCCGGTACACTCTGGGGCACCACATCACCATAGCCGACCGTGGTCGCGGTCACGAAAAACCACCATGTGCCCTTCCAGAGAGTTTTGGCCAGGGTCTCCTGGGCGAAGGTCTGGTAATCGAAGACGAGCAACAGCCCTGCTGAGAGCATGTGCAGAAGCAGCAGGACAATGATTATGGTGAACCAGTCGTATTTCTTGTAAAGATGACGGATTTTTTTAATCAGCAACAGATACATAAATTACCCGGTACCAGAGAATGACATTCAGCTCAGGCAGACAGCAGCCAGAGAGAACAATTCGTAAAGGCTCTTATTTTAACGAATTTTCGAATAGAGGTCTTGGAAATTTTTTGGCTGCTTACCGTTGACAGGGATTCGAGGCCAACGGCGGGGCTTGACGGGAGAAAGAGGTGTTTGGCAGGGCTCCGCCTTTAGCGAATGCGACGGGCTGGGGATATGGCTTGCCCCGCAGCCGTGGGGACAGCCGGCTGCGGGGCAAGGGGTGGTACATTTTCGTCGTTTATTTGAATGAAACGACAATCTCTTCTCTGGTTTTTCGCCACTTGGCCGGGTGAAGCTCAAGGCCGGGCTTTTTGTAGCCCACGGCAAGCAGGAGCGGGATCCAGAAGTTATCCGGAATGTTGAATTCCTTTCGTACCGCCTCATGATTAAAACCGTCCATGGGGTGGGACTCAAGTCCCAGACTGGTTGCGGCATACATGAGGCTCATACCGAAAAAGCCGGCGTTCTTGGCGGCAAAGGCCAGGTTGGCATCGGAGTTCCAGTCGTAAAGGGATTTGGCGGCGTTTAAAAACCAGTCCCGCTGCTCCGGCTGCATGGAGCCTGAATCAAGCATCTGCTGCCAGTTTTTCTCAACCGTGGGGTGCCCCTCCCGCCAGCCGTTTTTATCCGCCAGTACAATCAGCACCACCGGAGCCTCAACCACCTTGGGCTGATCCCAGGCCAGTGCTTTGAGCGTCTCTTTTTCGGCCTGCTCCCTGAGGACAATGAGATTCCATGGCTGGAGATTAAAACTGGAGGGGGTCCTGGCCGCCAGGCCTATCACCTCACCCAACAGCTCTTCGGTAACATCTTTGTCTGGATCGAAAAAATTTATTGCCCGTCTTTTTTCAACGATATCCTTGAAGCTCATGGTGACTCCTTCTTTCTCAAAGGGTGAAAAGCCGTATCTGCGATTTTTTGCAACCGCTTCTTCAAACAACTCGCTGTAGTTCTCCCTCCATCCACTGTCCGCGACAGGAAAAGGGACCGAGACCATAATGGTTTGATGTTAAACTATATCACATTTAAGCAAGGTCAAGAGAGGCCTGAAAGTTTTCTGAGAAGTTTTCCTAGAAATCTTTTCAACGTTCGCGAACCTATCAACAAGGTAAGATAAACGTTATACATAACGATACCACCAGCACGGTATCCGGTGACCGTCAGTCAGCTGACTAATCCGTAGCCCGTTACTTTCACTGGTAAATTCACTATGCCCCGAGTATATTGGCCGCAGGTGCATTACTCTTTTTTTGTCAAAAAATCAGGTTTGTTGTGGAACTGCTGCATAATCACATTTTTCTTCTGCTACTGATAACTATCCTCGGTACAGCATTCGGAAAACTCCGGCTGAAATCCTTCTCACTCGGCTCTTCAGGAATCATTTTTGTCGCTCTCCTGTTCGGTCACCTGGGCTATACGCTGCCCATCGACTTTCAAACCCTGGGACTGGTACTCTTTATCTACTCCATTGGCCTGCAGGCCGGACCCGGCTTTATCACTACCCTGCGCAGTCGCGGCCTCCGGCTCTCCCTGGGTGCCTTTGTGATCATCGCCGTCGGTTTTGCCACCACCCTGGCCATGTCCTGGTGGTACGGTTTTGATGCCGACATCAGCGCAGGTATCTTTGCAGGCGCTCTCACCTCCACCCCCGGCCTCGCCGTCGCCGTGGAGATGGCTGGTGACAGCGGCGCTGCAGCCAGTTACGGCCTGACCTATTTCTTTGGCGTCACCGGGGTCATACTTTTTGTGCAGCTTCTCCCCAGAGTGATGAAGATAGATATTCAAAGGGAGGAAACTCGTTTAAACGAAGAAGTGGCCAGTACCCGCGAGCCCTTGAAGATGCAGCATATTGAAATTACCAATCCCAATATCTTTGACCGGAAGGTGAAGGACCTGCGCTTGGGCAGCCTTGCCCCGGTGGTCATCACCCGCCTGCTGCAGGTCGGTGCAGACCAGCCTATTCTTGTCAGCGGCGAAACCATCTTACGCCAAGGTGACCACATTCGCATCGTCGGCCGGCCTGCTGACCTGAAAAAGATCCAGCCCCTACTCGGTTGCCTGATCGACAAGGAGATCCAGTTTGACAGGGCGCTGACCAAAAAATCGATCATCGTCTCCAAAAAGGAAGTCGCCGGCATGAGCCTGACCCAGCTCAATTGCCGGGAGGTGTTCAACGTCCAGGCCACCGGAGTCACTCGAAACGGTTTCGATCTGCCGGCCACCCCGAACCTCCGCCTGCAGATGGGGGATATCGTTCACGCGGTGGGAGAGCGCAGCTCACTTGCCAATATCATCAAGATCTTCGGCAACAACACCAAGGAACTCTACAGCATCAACCTGCTGCCAATTTTCATCGGCCTGTTGTTCGGCTTTTTCATCGGCCAGCTGCCGCTCTATCTACCCTATGCCGGCACCTTTACCCTGGGCACCACCGGCGGCGTTCTGGTTGCCGGCATCGTGCTCAGCAATCTCCACAAAACCGGGCCATTCGTCTGGGAAATCCCCAGTACCGCCAATAGCTTTATCCGCGCACTGGGGCTGACCCTGTTCATGGCCACCGTCGGCACCAGGACCGGTGAGACCATTGTGACAACGATCAGTGAACAGGGCATCGACCTGTTTGTGGCCGGTGTGGTGGTTACCCTGGTGCCCCTTCTCGTCTCAATTTTTCTCTGCAAATACCTGCTGGACTTACCGTTTTTGCGAATGCTTGGCGTGGTAACCGGTTCAATGACCAGTACCCCAGGTCTCGCCGCAGTCAGCGAGTTATCGAAAACCCACTACGCCTCCTCAGCCTACGCCACCGTCTATCCCGTCGCCTTGATCGGCATGATACTGTTCACCAAGTTGCTGGTGTTTATCCTCGGCTAAGCGCCTCCTCACCTGGTCACTCCAGACGCCTGGCAAAATTCAGCCGTTTCCACTACCCTGAAAGAAAAACTTCACAATAGCTTATACCTTTCAGGGTGGTGCCATGTCCGCTAGGAAATCTTTTCGCCGTACTCATCTTGGTCAACGCAGACTCTCCCCTGCCACCCAGATGACAGCTTATGGCTACGATCCGCACTTTTCGGAAGGCTCAGTCAAGCCACCTGTCTTCCTGACCTCAACCTTCATCTTTCAATCAGCTGAGGAAGGCGCGGATTTTTTCGATGTGGTCGCCGGCAGGAAGGAGGTCAAAGGCGCAGATGGGGTTGGCGGGCTTGTCTACAGCCGTTTCAATCACCCGAACTGTGAAATAGTTGAAGACCGGTTGGCCATCCTCGACGGTGCCGAGGCTGCACTAATCACCGCCTCCGGTATGGCCGCCATCAGCAGTCTTTTCCTCACCTTCACCCGGCCTGGAGACAGCGTCGTACATTACAGTCCGCTCTACGGCGGCACCGAAACCCTGCTTGGCAAAATCTTTACCAGCTGGGGTATATCCCCCATGCCTTTTTTCGACGGTCTCAATGAAAATCCGCTCTATGAGGCGCTTACCAAGGCCTACGCTAAGGGGCCGGTGAAAATTGTCTTTCTTGAGAGCCCGGCAAACCCGACCAACAGCATGATCGATCTTGAGATGTGCCGTCAGGTGGTGGACAGGTGGAGCAAGAAGCGCGGTATAGAAACACCACTGGTTATCTGTGACAACACCCTGCTCGGCCCCATTTTTCAAAAGCCGCACCAGTTCGGTATAGATCTCTGTGTCTATTCCTTGACCAAGTATATCGGCGGCCACAGCGACCTGATAGCAGGTGGTATAACGGGGAAGAGAACCTTGCTGCAGCAATTGCGGCTTACCCGGGGAGCCTTTGGTTTCCAGCTTGATCCCCACTCCTCCTGGATGCTCGGCCGCTCCCTGGAAACTATCTTTTTGCGTATGGAACGGGCTGCCCGGTCGGGGACCAAAGTGGCCGAATGGCTTGCCAGCAACCGGACTCTACCCTGCCGGGTGCTGCATCCGAATTTTCTCGATGACCAGACCAGGGGTGTTTATGAGCGCCAGTGCACCGGGCCCGGCTCCACCTTCTCGTTTCTGGTGGAAGATAATCGTCAGCTGGCCTTCAAGATCCTCAATGGGCTTCAGCTGTTTCAACTGGCCGTAAGCCTTGGCGGTACAGAATCACTGGTCTGCCATCCGGCATCGACCACCCATTCGGGTGTGCCGGTTGAGATCAGGGAAAAGGTGGGAATTCGTGAAGGACTTATCAGGCTGTCGGTGGGGCTCGAGGATCCGGACGACCTGATAGAGGATCTGCATCAGGCTTTTATTACCGCAACAACATAACTGCAGCAAAGCTCGTTCTGCGCGCCGGGTAAGTAAATTCTGACGCGCAGAGAAGAAGAGAGAAAAAGAAACGGTAAACGTCAACTCTCTACCAGACGGAGTACCCTTTCGCACTGGTGAGTGGCCCGCTGGACAATCTGTTCCGCTTCCGCCAGGATAACTCTACGGTACTCTTCGTCGGTAATACCTTCCATATTGATCAGTACATTCTGATATGCTCCCCAGATACCGGTCTCGAGGGAACGGGCTCCAACCTGGGTATCTGACTTTGAGGCCGGATTGCCAAACTCAGCCACCAGGCAGAGCGCATCCCAGGCGGAATCCGCCACCCGCATGGTGGTGAGCGGCACGTTGATCGCCGTTTTCAATCCCGCCTGCATCTTGGCTGTCCTGGCAGCCTTTTCCGCCTCGGTGGACCTCGGCATCCGCAGACCTTCCATGTACTCGTTAAAGGCAGAAGTATCCGCATCGATCATGGGAATCAGCTTCTGGGTGACCTCATGGAGCACAGGGATAGCCTCCATCATCTGCGGCTGCACATCCTCGAACTTGCGTACCCCCCAGGTGAGTTTTGCCACCATCGAACCAAGCCCGGCTCCGATTGCTGCAACGGCCGCCGAGGCTGACCCACCGCCCGGCGCCGAGGTGCGCGCAGCAATTTCCTCGATAAAGGAACGTACACTCATGCCGGCCAGGGGTTCATTGGGTTCTTCCGCGACGATATATTCGATGATCTTCTCTTCAGGCACAAACGGAGCCACCGAGTTCAAGCCCATCCGTTCCACGGCCAGCCTGATCTTCTGGTCCTCCTGATAGATAAACAAGCCCTCTTTTTCGATATAGTAATCCGCCGCCATCAACATCGCCTCCAGCGGCACTACACCAACGATCTCAGAGCCGGTGACGGCAAGGTTTAAGGCCGCAGCCTCCTTCCTGGCCTCCTCATACATCACATGGATCGGTGTGACCTGATAATCATTGAGATTCACCGTCACCTGGGCCAGGTTATACTCATCCACGTACCAGCCCATCCCCTTCACCTCTTGCAACCGGCCCGGCTCCTGTTCGCCGCGTCCTGCTTCCCTGAGGTTAAGAGCAATCCGGTGGGCCTGGTTGGACGTACCGAGGATATTGACGTTATAAGCGATCAGGAACTTGCGGGCACCGGTGGCGGTAATGCCCCACTCCGGCACAAAGTCCGATGGCCCGAAATCGGGCCGCCAACGCGGATCCTGCAATTTTTCCGCAAGCCCCTCATATTCACCGGCCCGCACATCCGGCAACCTGCGCCGATAATCATGCTCAGCCGCTTCCTCATAGAGATAAAAGGGGATATTCAGCTCCTGGGCTGCCCGCGCCGCAAACTTTTTCGAGATCTCCACACATTCAGCCATGTTCACGTTGGCCACCGGCACGAACGGACAGACGTCCATGGCTCCAAAACGAGGATGTTCCCCGCTATGCCTGCGCATATCGATCCTCTGCCGCGCCACCCGAGCGGCCGCCAGGGCCCCTTCGATGATACTGTCCGGCCCGCCCACAAAGGTATAGACCGTTCTGTTGGTGGAGCGACCCGGGTCCACGTCAATGAGGGTACAGCCTTTCACATTTCTGATCGCCTCGGCGATAGCTTCTATGATCTCCGGATCTCTTCCTTCAGAAAAGTTCGGAACGCACTCAATTATCTTCTTCATGGTATCCAGTACCCTGATTTTCTATTATCATTATTTACCGAGCATCGATTTAAGGGACGTTTACTCCTCACCCCTATCACCTCACTCCTTACAATATCTTCTCACCTTACACACCCAGCCTTTCCTTCCCCCATCAAACATCCGACGTCCAACATCCAACCCGTTGTTCACGCCGTCACACCACCTGAACACCCTTTTTATAGACCTGTTCGACCGACGAGACTCCAGCGTGGTAGGCAAGGATTGCCGGCGAGTCCCCATCTAGAACCAGAAAGTCCGCCTGCTTGCCCACCTCCAGACTGCCTACTTTGTCAGCCAGGTCGATGGAATAGGCGGCATTGAGGGTGGCGGCCACCAGGGCCTCTGCCGGGGTCATATGCATATTGAGTACCGCCAGCCCGATAATAAACGGCATCGATTCGGTGTAGCTCGAGCCAGGGTTGCAGTCGGTGGCCAGCGCCACCGGCAGGCCACTGTCGATCATGAACCGGGCTCTGGCATAGGGCTTTCTCAGACTGTAGGCTGTTGCCGGCAGCAGGTTGGCGACCACCCCTCGGGCCGCCATGGCCCTGATATTCTCGTCGGAGGCCGCGAGCAGATGATCCGCGGAACAGGCTGCCAGTTCCGCGGCCAGTCCCGCCCCGCCGAGGTCGTGCACCTCATCGGCGTGGATCTTCACCTTCATGCCCAAAGCCTGCGCTGCCCTGAGCAGACGGCGTCCCTGCTCGATGGAAAACACCCCCTGCTCACAAAAGATATCGCACTGGTCGGCAATCCCCTGATTCTGGACTGCCGGCAGCATCTCCTCGATCACCAGGGTAATGAAATCATCAGGCTTGTCCTTGAATTCCGTAGGGATGGCATGGGCGCCGAGAAAGGTCGCCACCACATCCTGAACCCCGGAACGGGCCAGTTTGCCAATCGCCTTCAACTGCTTGAGTTCGTTTTCGGTATCCAGTCCGTAACCGCTCTTGATTTCCAGGGTGGTGGTACCGGTTTTCAGGGCAGCCAGGGCATGTTTTCTTGTCACTTCATACAGTTCTGCCTCTGTGGCTGCCGCCACCGCCCGCACTGAAGAGAGAATGCCCCCGCCCTGTTTCAGAATCTCCAGATAGGGAGTACCGGCAAGGCGCAGCTCAAACTCTGCCTCTCTGCGCTCGGCAAAGCACATATGGGTGTGGGGATCGACAAAACCGGGTATCAGGCACTTGCCCTGCATGTCCCTGGTCTTTATCTCATCAGAGGCCAAAAGTGCTTTAACAACCTCGTCTTCAGAACCGATTGCGACAATTCTGCCGTCATCTCCTGCCAGCAAGGCGCCATCCGGGTAGTGCACCAACCGGCCCTGCTCCATGCCGCCACATGGACCACCGCGGTCCACTGGGCTGTAAATATTACAATTCGTGAATAATGTGTACGCCATTTCAGCCTCACTCTATAGTTCAAATCCCAAAAGCCGCTTTCTGCCCCGATCATTGGCGTGGCATCCGTTTGAACCACACCATCCCCCCGAGCCAGAGCATGAGATGCCAACCGGGCACTAGTCATCGAACTTGTCGAATAGACCGGCAACCGCGCTCTCAACCGCCTGTTCATCACTCATATAGGGGATGGTTATCTGGTCACCATTTGTGTTGTCACGGTTATAGGCCATGGCAACTTCCATGGCGTTGGGATTACGGGCCCAGTTCCGGCGGGCAACACCACCCATCACGTCCCAGCTCATGGCAGAACGAAGGATCTCGTCCACGCGGTCGCTGCCATCGAGCACCATACCGAACCCGCCGTTGATTGCCTTGCCGATGCCGGTACCGCCACCATTGTGCAGCGCCACCAATGACATGCCCCGCGCCGCATTGCCGGCAAAGCAGTGCGTCGCCATGTCTGCACAGACGTTCGAGCCATCATAGATATTGGCGGTCTCTCTGAACGGGGAGTCAGTGCCGCCAGGGTCGTGGTGGTCGCGGCCCAAAATGATCGGCCCGACGTCGCCCTTTCGCACCATTTTATTGAACTTGAGAGCGATTGTCGCCCTGCCAGCCGCATCGGAATAGAGGATTCGCGCCTGACTCCCCACAACCAGCCTGTTCTGTTCGGCATCACGGATCCAGATATAATTATCGCGATCTTCCGCCCTGCGATCAGGATTGATGCAACCCATGGCCGCCGCATCCGTTTTCTGAAGATCCTCCTCCTTGCCGCTCAGACACACCCAACGAAAAGGGCCGTAGCCGTAATCGAAGATCGGCCCCATGATATCTTCGAAATATGAGGGATAGATAAAACCGTCGCGGGCATCGACACCGTTTTTGGCAACCTCGATCACCCCGGCATCAAATACCGCCTTGAGGAAGGCGTTACCGTAATCGAAGAAGTACGCTCCCTGTTCCTTGAGCTTCTGGACAGCCGCGATGTGACGCCGCAGGCTGGCATCGACCAGCTCCTTAAAACGGGCACGGTCATCAGCCAGCATACGGGTTCGTTCCTCAAAGCTGATTCCGGCAGGACAATAGCCGCCATCGTAGACCACATGGCAGGAGGTCTGGTCGGAGAGCAATTCCACGGGGAATTTCCGAGTGGCGATATACTCAAGCAGATCGACCACATTACCGTGATAGGCGATGGAGAGATTTTCTTTGGCCAGTTTCGCCTCCGCCGCCAGTTGCAGCACCTCCTCCATGTCGCTTGAGACCACATCGACCCAACCCTGCTGGTGGCGGGTATTGATACGGGAAATGTCCACTTCTGCGGTAATGGAGACCGCACCGGCAATCTTGGCCGCCTTCGGTTGCGCACCGCTCATCCCCCCCAGACCGGAGGAGACGAAGAGCAGACCGCGCAGGTCCCCATGTGCCGGTACCCCGCACATCTTGCGCCCGGCGTTAAGCAACGTATTGTAGGTTCCGTGTACAATGCCCTGGGGTCCGATATACATCCAGCCACCGGCAGTCATCTGACCGTAGGAGGAAACGCCCATCTGAGTGGCGATCTCCCAGTCATCCGGATTGTCATACAGGCCCACCAGCAAACCGTTGGTAATGATCACCCGGGGCTGATCGGGACTTGATTTAAAGAGCCCCAGCGGATGACCGGACTGCATGACCAACGTCTGGTGCTCGGTCAGCGCTTCCAGATATTTCTTGATCAGCCGGTACTGCATCCAGTTCTGACACACCGCTCCTGTCTCGCCGTAGGTGACCAGCTCATAGGGGTAGAGGGCAACCTCAAAGTCGAGGTTGTTGTCGATCATCACCTGAAAGGCTTTGCCCTCTAGGCAATTGCCTTGGTATTCGTTTATCGGTTTTGCATACAGCCTGCCTTCAGGCCGAAAGCGATACCCGTAAATCCGCCCCCGAGTTCTCAACTCTTCCAGAAATTCAGGGATCAATTCCTGATGATACTTCTCGGGAACATAGCGCAGGGCATTTTTCAGGGCAGTCGCGGTCTGGGACCGTGTAAGCCTGAAACCACGATCCGGTGCCCGGCGAACACCTGCTATAAAATCCTTTTTCGGGGGGAGTTCCTCATCGAGTCGTATAGTCATTGCCTCGGCGGCCAGTACATTTGTCTGCATTGCAACCTCGTCGATTTGCTTGTCATGTTGAATTATACCGAAACTTAGGTCCAACCTCACCTGCAAGCAAGGCCTGTCGGGACGATGAGGCACCAAGAGCTCCACTGAATTCATTGTCATCCTATGTTAACCGCCCCTGCTTGTATATACAAGTGGCTTTTTTTGATTAACACCTAAACCTAGCACACATGACCTTATTGCAACCTCACAGCACATTTCCACCTTGAACTGAATCTCATTTGTATATACATTACCTGCAAACATGACTATTATTCATCTGAGATTACAGATGCAACCTTTCACACGGGGTAAACTCGACAATCCTCCATTACTTCACCAAAGCGAACTATGAGCACATTTGAAATAGATCCGGGAAAACTCACCCTTGAGCAGCTTCGCTCCGTCTCCAAGGAGGCTGCCATCATCAGCCTCAGCCCTTCCTGCCGAAAAGATATCGATGCCTCCGTGGCAACCGTCCGCAAGCTCATCGACAATGGCCGCGTTATCTATGGGATCAATACCGGCTTCGGACTGCTGGCCCGCACTGTTATTCCACGGGATGAATTGGAACATCTTCAGGAATCGATCGTTCTCTCCCACGCCGCCGGTGTCGGTGCCCTGATGAGCGAGTCGACCACCCGGCTGCTGATGGTACTGAAGATCAACAGTCTGGCCCGGGGGTATTCAGGTATTCGCTACGAGGTCATCGAAGCGCTGGTGCAACTGGTCAACCATGGGGTGTACCCCTGCATACCGGTCAAGGGCTCTGTGGGGGCCTCCGGGGATCTTGCTCCCCTTGCCCACATGAGCACGGTACTGCTCGGGGAGGGAGAGGTGATGCACAAGGGCAAGCGCTTGAGCGGCAAAGAGGGTCTGGCCATCGCCGGCCTTTCCCCCTTTACCCTGCACCCCAAAGAGGGACTGGCGCTCTTGAACGGAACCCAGGCTTCAACGGCCCTCGCCCTGGAGGGGCTTTTCGCGGCAGAGGATCTCTTCACCGCCGCAGTGGTCACCGGTTCGCTGTCTGTGGAGGCCGCCAAGGGCAGCCGCAGGCCCTTTGATCCGCTGATCCATGAGGTTCGCGGCCACAAGGGACAGATTGACGCCGCGAGGATGTATCGTGAGCTGCTGCAGCACAGCGAGATCGAAATCTCCCATCTCGACTGTGAGGCGGTGCAGGATCCTTACTCTCTCAGATGTCAGCCCCAGGTGATGGGCGCCTGTTTAACCCAGATAAGAAACGCGGCCGAGACGTTGCTGGTAGAGGCAAACGCCGTGTCTGACAACCCGCTGGTCTTCTCCGAGGTGGAGGATATTTTTTCCGGCGGCAACTTCCACGCCGAACCAGTTGCAATGGCCGCGGATAATCTGGCCCTGGCAATCGCCGAGATCGGTTCCCTTTCCGAGCGCAGGATGGCCCTGCTCATCGACTCGAACATGAGCAAGCTGCCACCGTTTCTGGTGGAAAAAGGTGGCCTGAACTCAGGCTTTATGATCGCCCAGGTCACCTCGGCTGCGCTCGCCAGCGAGAACAAATCCCTGGCCCATCCGGCATCTGTTGACAGCCTGCCCACCTCCGCCAATCAGGAGGACCACGTTTCCATGGCCACCTTTGCCGCCAGGCGACTGGCCGATATGGCTGAAAACACCGCCAACGTGCTGGCCATTGAACTGCTGGCCGCCTGCCAGGGGTTGGACTTCAGGGCGCCGCTCAAGAGCAGCGAGCGGCTTGAATCCGCCAAAGCTCTGGTAAGAGGACGGGTGCCGTTTTACGACCAGGATAGATATTTTGCCCCGGATATTGAAAAAATCTGTGACCTTATCCTGCAAGGTGAGTTAAATCATCTGGTTGATTCCACACTCATACCAAGTTTTCACTAAACAGGGAACACCATGAGCAGCCCCAAACCCGACCGCCCCCTGTATCAGCAGGTTAAAGAGTATATACTTGGGAGAATACATTCCGGTGAGTGGCGCGCCGATATGAAGATCGACTCCGAGGCAGAGCTGGTGGCTGCAACCGGCGTCTCCAGAATGACGGTGAATCGGGCGCTGAGGGAACTCACCGCCGAGGGCCGGCTGATTCGTCGCCAGGGGCTCGGTACCTTTGTCGCCGAGAAAAAAAAGCAATCGGCCCTGCTGGAGATCAACTCCATTGCCAGGGAAATAGAGGCGCGGGGCGGTAAACATTCCTGCTCCGTGCACCTGCTGCAGGAGGAGAAGGCCCGACCGGAGCTGGCTGCTGAAATGGAGCTTCAGCCCTACTCCAGCGTCTTCCATTCGGTGCTTGTCCATCGCGACAACGATGTACCGATCCAGCTCTCGAGCAGATTTATCAACCCCGCCTTCGCCCCAGAATACCTGCAGCAAGATTTTACCACCATCACCCCCAATGAGTATCTGCTGGGCCTGGCACCGATAACAGCCGTTGAACACGTCGTGGAAGCGCTTATCCCGGAACCATGGGTGCGTGAGCTTCTTGAGATCAACTCCGCCGAGCCTTGTCTTGCCCTGTTCCGTAAGACCTGGGTGGGAGACCTGATGGTTACCTATTCGGTGTTTTACTCCCCAGGCTCCCGCTACAGGCTGGGTTCGAGATTTGTGCCCCAGGGGGCTGGGACAATAGAGGTTAGCTGAAAGCTTGACGGCTCAGTGAAGGTTTAGGATTCAAAGGAGAGTTACTCTTTGCAAAAAAGGGGAAATTTTCCGTTATACAAATTCCCCCTCCTGCTGATCTACTCTCGGCCTCTGTCATGGCTACATCGCCAGATCCTCAGACGTCATATCGATAGTGATCATAAAACCAGTGGTACCTTTAAACTCAAAGGCTTTATCGCCGACCTTCCAGGTCTCGATCTCATTGGGCATCATGGTAAACCCTTCATTTCTCGGGGCCCCGAAATAGGCGATGTTGTTCAGGGTGGCGGCATGCTCCTCCATCCCCTGCCACTTGTTCAGGATGATATGGGCATTCTCACCGCCGGCCAGCTTCGCCTCGGCGCGCTCGCCGGAAGCCACCCACTCTATGGCGGCATCGTCCATTACCTCGAATGACTGCCACTTCACCGGAAAGACGCCTGCCAGGATGACTTTGATTGCCTCTTTCTGGGCATCGGTGGTCCCTTTTTCAAAGGTGAGTATGGCCCAATCGGTCTCCCCGTCTTTCCAACTCTCACCCAAGTCCCCGGCAATCCAGAATTTTACTCCGGCAAGATCTGTCTCACCGTGATGCCCTTTGTTCACCTTGTAGGCCATGTTGAATTTGCAGAAATGCTTGGCACCATGCTCGCTTTTATGCAGGGCAGGCTCGGTGTTGAAGTAGCACTGACAAAACATCGGACAGCTGCACGCCTCAATGACAGTACCATTGAAATGCCACTTCTCCGTCTCTGTGCCCAACAGCTGATACGGCCCGAGCAGCATGAGGGCCGCGGCCAATATGCCGGTAATAAGGGAATAGTTATACGATTTCATAGCACGATCCTCCATATTTGGAATTCTTCTTATCCCAACGTCTTTAACGGAGGATCAACTGAAATGGCTGGACTGATCTAGAAAACTGCTTGAAAGGTCAGGCACCCAAGACGCTCCTCGCAGGTAGAGACGTCAAGGATTGAGGTAAATATATGACTGGCGGTTGGCTTGTCAAATGCCAGAGAAACACCATAATACTAGTTAATTGATTTATTATGTAACGACCTGGCAGAAAACCAGACAGATAAGTCCACCGTAGAACAGAACACGTTGCAGCACGACCTGCCCCACGGTCGCCCTCCACCATGGTCGTCAATTAGTCCCTATAATTGCCGGGGCGATATGATAGAATATTTTTTAATCCACTTAGTCATTGAAAGTTCTGCTGAATTACCATGCAATGAGGGTTAAGCAATAAAGGATACGGTTCCCAATGTCCCATGATGAACTGACCAAACTGAAAAAACAGATCACTCTGCTCAAAGAGAGAATCCGTCAACTGGAAGACGCTTCTCATGAACGGGAAGATCTATTATTGCTCGACACCATAGATACCCACGTCTTTTCCCTCACCCAGCCAGATACCTTCGGCATGGTTAACCGGGCCCATGCCGAGTTTTTAGGCCTGCGCAAAGAAGGTCTGATGGGCCAAAAGCTCTCCAGCATCCTCGCACCCCATGAGGCTGCTGCCCGCATCGCAGAAAATGCCAAAATCTTCGCCAACCGCAGACAGGTTGTCACCGAAGAAATACTGCTACGGGCTGACGGGGCCAAGAGATTGTTTTCTTTCACCAAGTCACCCAAGCTCAATACAACCGGCGAGATCGAATGCGTCGTCTGCTCCGGTGAGGACATCACCGAGCGTCGGGAGGCAGAGCTACTCCTCGCCCTGACAAAATTCTCCATCGACAATGTCGAGATGGCGATTTTCTGGTGCCGTGCCGACGGCTCGTTTTTCTACGTCAACAAGACCGCCTGCAGGTGGCTTGGGTACAGTTTTGACGAACTGAAGACCATGCATGTCGCCGATATAAACCCTGAGTTCCCAAGGGAAAAATGGGCGGAGCACTGGCAGGATATCAAGCGGCATGGAATGTTGCAGATGGAATCGATTCACCAGCGAAAATCCGGAGAAGTATACCCGGTGGAGCTTTTTTCAAACTATGTACAGTTTGAAGGCAAGGAGTACAAGCTGAGCTTCGTCAACGATATCACCAATCGTATCCAGGCCAGGGAGGAACTCAGGGCAAGCCAGCTCTTTCTAGCAAATGTGCTGGATAGCATCCAGGACGGCATCTGTGTACTGGACAAGAAGTATACAATTCTGCATACCAATCGGATTATGCGAGAGTGGTACGCCGACAGCGCCCCGCTGGTAGGGCAAAAATGTCACAACGCCTTTCACGGCTCTGCAAATATCTGCGAGACTTGTCCAACCCGAAGAGCCATGAGGACCGGCTGCTCTGAATCGGATGTTGTTCCCGGACCTGCCGGTTCAGAAATCGAGTGGCTGGAACTCTTCAGTTTTCCGCTCAAGGACCAGGAAAGCGGCGAGATTACGGGAGTGGTCGAATTTGTCCGTGACATCACTGAACGTGTGCGGCTGGAGAGACAATTGGCCCAGGCTCAGAAGATGCAGGCCATGGGTACCCTCTCAAGCGGCATATCTCATGATTTCAACAATCTTCTGCAGACAATTCTTGGCAGCATCCAACTGTTGATTCAAAGCAAAAGCTCAGCCCACCCTGACCAGAAATACCTCGGCCTGATTGAGGGAGCGGTCACCAGGGCCCAGGAGTTGACCTCCCGGTTACTCTATTTCTCCAGGAATGTTGATATAAATCTTGAACCGGTTGATTTGAATGCTGAACTCCCAGGACTAGTCAAGCTCCTGGAACGTTCGATCCCGAAAATGGTCCACATCGTGCAGCAATACCAGCCCGGCTTAAAAGCTATCCAGGCTGACCTTGTCCAGATCGAGCAGATTATTCTCAACCTCGCCATCAATGCCAGCCAATCCATGCCCAACGGTGGAGAGTTGACCCTGAAAACGGAAAACGTCCTGGTGGATAGTGCACACATCCAGAGCAAGCCGGAACTGCAGGAAGGGGAATATGTCACCCTTACCGTAAGCGACACCGGAATCGGGATGGACGAAGAGACTCTTGGCCGGATATTCGAGCCGTTCTTCACCACCAAGCCTACAGGTGAAGGCTTTGGGCTGGGCCTGTCCATGGTCTACGGCATCGTGAAAAGCCACGGAGGAACTATCACCTGCTACAGCACCCCCCAGGTGGGAACAACCTTTAGAATTTACTTCCCTGCCGTGACAGGTGAAGTAACGGTCGCCCCCCAGCTTGCCGTAATGAGCCCCCCGGAAAGCGGTGTTGAGAGAGTACTCATCGTCGATGACGAGCCTGCCTTGCGGCAGATTGCCTGCGATATCCTCAAGCGGTATGGATACATCTGCCTGCAGGCCGGTAACGGAGAAGAAGCACTTCAACGCCTGAATCAGGACAAGGAAACCATTGACCTGATCCTTTTGGACTTAAACATGCCTGGAATGGGCGGCCTTAAATGCCTCGAGGAGATCGTCAAGATGGAGCATCGGCCCAAAGTGATAGTTACCAGCGGTTACGCTGCCAATGGCAGCACAACGAAGTTGCTTGAAATCGGAGCCAGTGACTTTTTGCAAAAGCCCTACCAGGTAGTTGAACTGGCGAAAACCGTGCGCAGAGTGCTCGATGATGCATAAAAAGTATGGCCCGCCAACGGTGCTGGAGGTTCATGACCGCTTCCGGCATTGGTAGCATGGCAAGCTGAGTTACCTCCCCAGAAATTCAGACCAAGAACTTAGTCACACCTCTTTTCAGGTGTAAAAATCGAGATCCAACACAACACCATCGGGTAGCCAGGCCCAGCTTGATCTGACCTCTCCTGCAATATGCACTTAGAAGTTTACAGGAATTGTCTTACCCCTTACCTCTGGCTGCCAGCCAATAGCTTCACAGTAGACATATCAAGCTGTGCCGGTATGGCTCTTTTGAGAGGTCTTACCGGGCAATCTCAAAAATGGACTGGTAATCGATATGAAAGTGGTATCTGTCATCCAATCCTGGAAGGATCGAGCAATTCTCTTGGTTGATATTCTGGAAGAATCTTCTACGCAAGAAACAATAAAAGCAGAGTCATTTCTGACCCTGCTTTTATATTCCGGATAAACGAAATTTTATTTTTTCTTCTTTCTAAACCTTGTTCCGGCAAGACCTGCTAGGCCAGTTCCAATAAGGAACAAGGTTGTCGGTTCGGGAATTGGTGCATTCGTATAGGATTTAGACCTGATCTCATTGATTGATCCGGAAAAGTCTATTTGTGTATCAAACGGTCCAGCTGTAAACATAGTTAACGACCCATATTCAAAGAGATCAAATGATTTTGGGAGCAGTAAAGAATCATCTAATGATTCGCCGGTTGGATCAAAAAAATGAAGGTAGACATCATCAAGATAGCTGGAGGTATTTGGAATCTCCTGAGGCATTAAGTCATGAAGAAAAAATTCATCGGTAGTTAGACCGGTTGTTAATGAAACAGCACTATATCCAGACTCTACCGCGAAGGAGTTAAAGAAAAGATTATATTCAATTGTGAGATCAATTGTATAAGCGGGATCATAAACGTAGGAAACACTAGGAACTGACTTGGTATTATCAGAAAATGAATAATAAAGAGCACCGCTGAAAGTGTCTCCAACTTCGACTTGGCCCCATTCTGCTTGCCAATTGCCATGCCCCGAGACAGATGTAAGTTCGCCGCTAAAAGTGATAAAATTGTAATAAGAATAAGAATAAGCAGTAGTTGGAATTGACAATACAGCCAGCAGGCCATACATGATACATCGCATCATAAGTATTCTCCTGTTGATATTTGATCTGATTCTTTTTTAAGTAAGATATGGTCCGTTCATGTTGGGTGTTTTAGGCTTGGAGATTTTGGCTATAAAACTGTAAATATAGTGTGTGATAAAAATAAACCCAGAAAAATAGGTAGGGAATGGTTCCACGCCTCTCCTATATTATTCCGGGATGTCACAATTTTTTTTACGGAATTCTTGATTTTTTTGATTAAATATCAGATACCTGTGCTACTTTTTTTTCGCACGGCGAAAGAATGAAAATCTAGTGTTTTCAATGAATTCATACCAGGATCTAGCATCTCCTGTTTCGTACTGGCACAACCACTGAAGTACATTAGAACCAAAAATCAAAACAAGTTATTACAATGCGTTTGATACAATTTTTCATTTTCATAACCTTCTCCTCCTTGGTTTTAAAGTGCAGTGGTAACAATGAACATTATGCAATTTGACAATTTTCGATTAAGAGTGCTCTCCTCTGTAAAAAAAATCAGGTAAAAATAAAAAAGCCGGACGACCTTGATGTAAGGTAGTCCGGCTATCTTTAAAGACCCGTGACTTTCCGTCCCTGTCTTACGACAAGTTTGGCTTTGTCTTGCATTAAAAAACAAAAATATTTATTAATTGTATGATATCTCCTTGCATTTAGTCAATGGAACAGCGTGGCACAAAAAAAAACAATTTGATGTGTAAATGTAGGAACAGCACAAGCAACCAATGGGAGTCATTGATGTTTCCAGATTATGTTTGCAGGTCACTCCGGCGAAAGTTTCAGGCAGCGAGCAAGATAGTAATCGAGAATTAACCTGCAGCGGGGTTGCTCCCGCTGCCAGCTTTGAATGAGTTGTTCGCGAATGTTTTTACGTGTATTGATTATGAGTTATTTTTAGTATTAACCCCTTACTCCACCACCAGAATTCGATCTTCCTCCACCGCTATCTGAATCACAATCCTTGAGTTTATCATCTTTGGAAAGCCAGTTGTCTAAATCCCAGTTTAGAGAGTTGGCATCCATGAATTTATTAATTTGCATTTTTGCTCCCTGTTGTTTATGTATCCAAACTCCTATTGTTTAAAAATTTTTTTTTGAACGTCCCTTTAGTATCATTATTTTTGCACTGCTAACAAGTTATTCTCAGTTTTCCTTATAGCTCCGGAAAGCAGAAATTATTGATAACGTAAAATCAGCAAGTTAGCTTAACATCTGCTCTATATCATTGAAACTTCACTGGATATCGAGTTAACAGTATAACATTCATGTTGCAAAACCATGATCAACTTGCAAACTAATTCACGGCCTATATCGGTAAAATAGGTTGTTCTGCAGGACAACACAGGTAGTATGGGTCGTACTAGAAATGGATGCGATACTATCTTGATTTTAGTCATAAGTATTACTTCAAGCAAGGAACTGGTGTGAGTTTGTCTGTCTTCCTGAAAAAGCTCGGCCAAAATAATCAACCAGTACAACTACAAAAGCAGGCAGAACAAGCTGTTATTAATAAGTACATTAACTAGCCGACATTGGTAATACTCCGTCCATGAAAGATTCTGACGGAAGAAAACTAAACAGAAAGGCACTTGAAGAGATTCGAATCCGAGCTGTTCAACGTGTAGAGGCCGGTGAAAGTCCTGAGGTTATCATTAAGGCATTCGGTTTTACCAGATCTTTGATTTACGAGTGGATTGCTAAGTACCGTGAAGGAGGGATTGATGCCCTGCGAAGTAGCAAAGCTCCCGGCAAAATTCCAAAATGTAATGGCGTACAGCTCCAGAAGATTTACCGACTTGTTGTCAGTGTAGATCCACGGCAACTCAAATTCGAATTTGCCCTCTGGACCAGAGCAATGATTCGTGAACTGATCTGGAGGGAGTTCAGGGGCAAATTGAGCGAAGTGTCGGTTGGGAGGATGCTTAAAAGCTTGGGCTTAGTCCGCAACGCCCCACCCATAGAGCGATTCAGCGTGATTATCTTTCTGTTTACAAATGGATGGCTGAAGATTTTCCAGCAATTCAACGCGTGCGAAACAACAGAAAGCTGAGATTTACTTTGGAGATGAGTCGTCTGTGAGATCTGATTACCATTCCGGTACAATCTGGTCTCCAATTGGTAAAACTCCCATTGTAAAGACAACTGCCTCCAGGCACAAAGTCAACTTGATCTCTGCAATAAGTCCACGAGGTGCAATGCGATTTATGGCAACTGAAGGCAGTGTGACCTTCGCGGTGTTTATAGAATTTTTGAAACGCTTGCTGCATAAAGCCAATCGACCTGTATTTTTGATAGTCGATAACCATTCAGTTCATAGAGCCAGAGAAGTTCGCGAGTTCGTAAGAGTAAGAACGGTAAGTTACGGTTGTTCTTCTTGCCACCCTACTCTCCAGAACTCAACCCTGATGAGCATGTCTGGAACTATCTCAAAAATCATAAAATTGGACGCCAAAGCACGAAAAACGGATTTGAGCTAACAAGCGTGTTCAAAGTATCATGTACTCCCTGCAGAAGAGGCCTGAAAAGGTATAATCCTTTTTCCGACATCCTTGGACCAAGTCTACTTTGATGTCGGGTAATCAACGTACGGCGTAATAGGTTGTATTGGGGTATGCCCGGTCCCCAAAAAAACAATTGGTAATAATACAATTATTTAGAGCTGCATAGCAGGAAATCAGAAGCCCCTGTAACAAGGTTGAAAGGAAACAGATCTATTTATACTTTCAAGATACGTCCAGAATTTAACTATTTGAGATTTGCAAACTATATACTAACAAATTCTCAATGGTCAGAATTGAAGACCACTACTGTTCATCTGCAGTCGAGTCTTTCCCGATTCTGGCCTTAAATGGTGTTAGACAGTGGGGTTGATTGCACGACACAATCATGCAAGGCTGGACTGAAGATTTTCATAAGCAACCTAGTGGGGTTGGCAGTTAGAACAACTGAAGATTTTTCCTGAGAATACGTAACAAAGTGACAAACGAATAAGATGTTATAATTCGGTCATTAATATCCTGTTTTTTCAATAAAAGAAAAAGGAGGACACAATGCCCGAAACAAGAGGTATACACCAAGACGA
>Ga0207717_100071_pt1 | contig 55146 bp, 33 predicted proteins | sample TtanPargueraPR_2_FD_187745 | JGI IMG/M metagenome (GOLD analysis project Ga0207717, IMG submission 187745) | Aerobic enrichment media microbial communities from Bioluminiscent Bay, La Parguera, Puerto Rico - Tt and P2 (2) (SPAdes) | ecosystem: Environmental > Aquatic > Marine > Unclassified ...
ATGAAACACCTGATCGTTCTGCCATCTCTTTTTGAGATAGTTTTGATTGCTTTCGCAGGGTACGAAATCTTTGTGCTAACTTTTTACTAACCTCGGTAGGTGTTTGTTCTAATGAGTACATATTGTGAATAAGATATTAGCTAAAAATACAAAAATTAAACGAAAATAGATAATATATTATCTGAAAAAGAATTCTGATGTTATTGTTTTTGCAGCATATTCCCGTGCCGCGGCCATTTCCCCTGACCGGCTGCAATACTCCCTTATCCCGTTCGCTCACTCACGGAGAACGGTCTCTTTTCCACCGTTACAGCGAAAAACGCCTTCAGGCACCGCACGCAAAAGAGCCATCCTTTCGTTTCACTGCAGTCCTGCACTTTCCCTTAGCCGCCCACATATACGACCTTACAGGTTTTAATGACCTTACAGGTGGAAAAACAAAAAAGAAAACCAATATCGCCGGCCTCCCCACAGAACCTTTCCTGGGAAAAATGCAAGATCAAGATGAATGCCCCGGATTATTAATTTTGCAGGTAGTTCTAATATTCTTACAGGTCTCCGTGGCAATCCTGCATTTTATCCACGGCCGACAACTACTAGGCTTTCTTTTCTTTTTTTCCCTTTTTTCGTTTCTTTTGAGGAATGTTTTATTTGTTCAAATAAAATCAATTCAGATTCTTTGTTTCACAGGTATTATTTATTGGATGGAGTAACAACACTCAAAATGCACATACATCTTTTGGATTCAATTTTCATTTGTTACCTTGCAATAGTTAGAAACACATATCAATAATTAGATTCAATAAAAACCAAGGAATTACAGAAGTTTGTAGTCCTGCATTTAAAAGTCAGCTGAGAAAGAGATGCACTCCAAATATTTTGAAAATATCGTAATTTATTTATCCGTATTACTGGCGTGTATCATTCTGGGTGTTGTTGCAAGAATGTTTGTAATAGGTATTGGCGCAGATGAATTTACGGCGAATATTGTTTTTGTAGCCGTTACTTTGTTTGGTGTTCTTGTTTATGTACTGCTGTCTATTTTTTTAACGGATCTTTATACTGTAATAGCCAGAATATTTTTTCCTAAAAAGAAACAATCAAAAGATCCCGCTGAAAAATCTAATGATTCAGCCGGGATCAATAAAATCAGGACTGAGCAAAGACAGTTGATCACAGATCAGGAAAATAATAAGATTGCCATTGCAGTTAAATACACACAAACAGTTTTTGCAGCCTATACCTCCGAAAATGATTTGGTTCTGCTTTCCAGGAATATAATATCCTATGCAGAAAAGAAGCCGGCAGATGAAATTCAATCGGTAGAAGTCACCGAATTAAGCAGTATCGATGTTTATCATTTTGGCTGGAATATCTGGAACCATTTCAGGATTGGTAATCAGCTGCAAATGGTAGCCTTTCTTAAAAAAGTCTTTCCCTCAGTTCTTGGAAATGTGGAAACCGAAACCATCAAACGGCATTTAAAAGATGACGAGCAAAGAGGTATTATTCAGATTCGGAAAAGCCTTTCCGAAGAATAAGCACAAATAAAAATCATCATCCCCTGTGTTTTTGAAGTGTTTCTCCTGTGTTTTTGCAACACAGAAAAAACACTGGCTTTATTTGCTTCATAACGATTAAAAAACATAGTTATGGATGTCAATGAAATTTCTTTCGAAAACTTACCCAAAGCAGTAGCCCACCTGGTTACCGAAGTGGCAGAATTAAAAGTTCTGGTTGAAAAAGGCCAGACACCGGTTGAAGTCAACAAACGTATTCCGATCGGAATCGACCAAGCCTGTAAGATCATCAAAAAAGCTAAACCAACCGTTTACAGCCTTGTGCGCAAACGTATGATTCCTTGCTACAAAAACGGAAAGCAACTCTACTTTTTCGAAGACGAATTACTCGAATGGATCACCAGTGGTAAAAAGAAAACACTGCAGGAGATTGAAAACGAAGCAAAAGCCGGATTCAGAAAGCGTTCGCAAGTGAGAGGATAATGAATCTGTTTGAGTTGATTAATAACTTTTGGCGACTGGATGAACAGCTAAATTTTACTGGAAATGAAACCCGATTGTATTTCTTTTTGCTTCATGTGGCCAACCGATCACGATGGCCGGAATGGATTGAATATGCCGACAAAAGACTGGCGGCCAATGCCAATATTTCGTTGCAGGTACTGAAATCGGCCCGGGGACAATTGAAGGAAGCAGGATTGTTAAACTATGTTCCCGGGGGTGGATTTAGGGTTAAAACTAAGTATCAGATTCTGACACCTAGGTCTACACTTAGGTCTGACCTTAGATCTACACCCTATAATATAAAGACTAAAGACAATAGTACAAATACAAAGACGAATGGAAAAGGGAAAGGATTTGTCCATACAGGAAGTGATTTCGACTAAGCAAAAATTCTGTGATGTATTGCTCAACGATGCTCAAAAGATAATTGCCGGTGAAAAAGAAAAGATGCGCCGCCGCCGATTAATTTTTCCTTTTGAATATGCTGAATTTCAAAACCTGATAAAGGCATTCGGGAACACGTGCCTGGCTCAACGAAATCAGGACCGGAATTTTGTGATCGATAAATTCAACGAGCCGGTGATAAAACAACTTTACTTGTACGTTACTGGCAATTCTTCTTTCACCGGAGATCTCGCAAAGGGATTGTTATTGCAAGGAAAATACGGATGTGGCAAAACAGTTTTGCTCGAAACCTATTCCATGCTTCATAACCATATCGTCAGAAAATTGAATCTGAATTATCCCGTACTTCGGTTTGTCAAATCCGTTCAGCTCCAGGAACAGATTAAAGAGCAGTCCATGGAAATGTTTGTCAAAAGGCCTTTGATCATCGATGAATTCGGAAGGGAATCAAAAACAGTCATGGATTACGGAAATATCAGTCGGCCAATTTCTGAATTATTAAGCCTCAGAAGTGATGTGGGAACCATAACTCATGCCACTTCAAATTTTACATTTAAGACTCTTTCTTCCGATGAATTTTACGGAGGAATGATTGGCGACCGGCTAAAAATGATGTTCAATTTTTTCACTATGAAGGGAGAAAGCAGAAGACAATGAATCAACAATTGACTTTTTCAGGGATACAATTTGGGAATACTCCGACCAGAGAAGACCTCGAAAAGTCACTACGAAACAACTACGGGGGGAGGGGACTGCAAGATGTGTTTTTATTACCATAAAAACCTTCGGTATCTTGTCTGGCAGGAGCCCCTGGTTTTGACCAAACCAACTTGCAGTCCCCTCCCCAAAAAAGCAAAACGAAAGTATATTATGCGACCAAAATTACCGGAAAACGAAAAACGAACCGAGATTATCCGGCTGCTTCTTACTAAAGAGGAAAAGCAGCGATTGGATAGTATGGTGCGTACCGGGAAGTTTGGCTGCCGGAGTGATTATATACGCTTTGCCATATTTCGGAGATCAGTTAAGAAGGAAGTTCACTTGGATTCGGAGACAAAAGAACGGTTGACTAATTTGGACTATGAATTAAATAGGATCGGTGTGAACCTGAACCAGCTCTCTAAAAAGATGAATTCATTTTCTACTTACAATGTTGGAGATAATGACCGGCGTCTGCTAAAACAGACTTTTCAGATGGTGATGCAATGTCTGGCTTTTTTACAAAAACACCTGCGCTAAATTTTTACTATGGTCATCGTAATCCATCAATCGGGCAATACCCAAAATGCTTTGTTCTACAACGAAAAGAAAGTAGAGCAGAAAAAGGCACACTTTTATAAAAGCGGCAATACGCCAACCATAAATCCTTTTGCCGGAACAAAACACGATCGGCTGAATATCCTGAAAGAAATTGAGGAGAGAAACACACGGGTGAAAAAGAAAGGCTTGCATATTTCTGTAAATCCAACAGTAACGGATTTGGTAAAACTGGGAGACAAAGGAATCCGCTCAGAAATCGGAAACTTTATGGGACATATGGGTTATGGAAATCAGCCTTACTTTGTGTATAAGCATTCAGATCTGGACCGGACACACTTTCATATTGTTTCCACACGGATTGATTGCGAAACCGGGAAGAAAATTAAAGACAATTATGAGAAGGAGAAAACACAACGTTTCATCAAATCCCTCGAACAAAAATATGATTTGTCCCAAGAGCAGAACCAGGTACAATCCAATTTGAAATTTTCTGCAGGTAGTAGAAATCTGAAACAGAACCTGGAGAGTTTATTTTATCAGCTAAACCAAATTGAATCCATATCGACAAAACAGTTATACAACAAATCGCTGGAGCTTTTTAATGTGGAGGTTAGGAGGTCGGGAAGAGGACATGTTGTTTTTGTCACGGATGAAATAGGGAATCCGGTTCGTTATCCGATCAGGCTTTCTGAGTTTAAGGAACGGCCAAAGTTCTACTTAACGGCCAAAGCTGAACAGGAAATTCAAATTCCGACACAGGTAATTGATCAATTTCAGTTGGCACAATGGGCAAGAGATCTGAATCGATTGGTGGAGAAAAGTAAAGGACGTAAAAAGGAGCCAAATATGAAATATAAGGTGAAGAATAGAGATCGGGGAATGAGTCTTTGAAGCTAATTGTCTTGGGATTTAAGGAACCTTTCAAAATAAAGATTTATTTTATCTGATTCCCATTTTATCAACGAAAGGTTTAGTAAGGTGGAAATCAGTGGTGAGAAAATGATGGCGATTTTTATGAGCTAATTAATTGAAAATACTATAACTACCCTTAATCATAAATAATTAATCTAAAACTTTTAAAGTAGCCATAATCCTCTTCATCGACCTCCTGATTATATGCCATAATACAATGAAGTGATGCAAACTTGTATTTATATATTCTGATAATTTTGATTATTGAGTTAATGTGTAATTTATGGATTCTCAGGAAACTGGGGATCTTTTTTGGACAAATGAAAAAATGGCGAAAATAAGAATAATTGGCTCAAGTGTTTTAATTAGTGAGTATTAGGAGGGAGTTGTGGTGAAGACATTTTTGAATTTGAAAAAATGTAATTTGATTAAAAGTTATAGAGATCGCAAAAAAAAGGGCATTTAAATTCAGTCGTCCAACAATTAAGAAGAATGTAGGTTTCTCAAAAAGGAGCAATCTTTTCAATGAAACATTTCTTACAATTTGTTACATAAACTAAAATGCCCATAAAATCGACTTAAAATGTAACATTTAAAGGAGCTTTTGTATCGTTGATGGAAGCGAAACCAATAGGCGCAAAATATCTTTGATTCATGATAAACCAATAATTCTGAATCGAGATGAAACAACAGAATGTTTTTACAGTTGCAATTATAATCGCCTTGGGTGGTTTCCTATTTGGTTATGATATTGCTATGATGTCAGGAACCACCACTCAATTAGAAACTTTATACAATTTAAATAGCTTTTGGCTGGGTTTTACTGTGGCTGTTGCTATTATTGGGACCATCATTGGTACATTAATAATAGGTAGGCCTGCAGAAAAATATGGTCGCCGCAAATCATTAATTGTATTATCTGGTCTTTTTGCCTTATCAACTTTAGGTAGCGCTTTTGCAATAAACTGGACAATGCTTCTGGTGTGTCGTTTGATAACAGGTGTGTTACTGGGGTGTATAACAGTAGTAACTCCAATGTTTATCGCAGAGATTTCACCGGCAAAGAAACGCGGACAGCTGGTACTCATGAACCAATTTTTTGTTGTAGCTGCCATATTCTTGGCATTTGCAATTAATTATCTTCTGGCAAATATAATTGAAAGCAACTCTTGGCGTTGGATGATTGGAATTGAAGTCCTGCCTGCTACACTTTTCTTTTTATTACTGAATTTAGTTCCTGAAAGCCCACGTTGGCTAATCAATAAAGGAAGAAGCAAAGAAGCTTTAGGTGTTTTTCTACGTATAGGAGCAGAAAGACCTGAAGAGGAAGTTCGAAATGTAAAAGAATCAGTAGAACAGGAAGAGGCAATGGGACATGGCAAATTATTCGTTAAGGAAAACCGTTTCCCAATACTAATAGCGGTTCTAATTGCGGCCTTCAATCAGCTGGCAGGTATCAATGCCATAATGATTTATGCACCGCGTGTTTTCGAGATGGCTGGCTTTGGGACCAATGCATCGCTCTTACAGTCGATCTCTGTTGGTGCAACCAACTTACTTTTCACGTTCGTAGCATTATTTTTAATTGACAAATATGGCCGCCGCACATTGCTAATGGCGGGTTCGATTGGTATGGTATTTTTCCTCGGAATGTTATCAAAAGCATTCTTTACCGAAAACTACTCGGAACTGGGTGGCTATGGTGTCATGATTTATCTAATGGGATTTATCGCCTTCTTCGCATTTTCACAAGGTGCTGTACTTTGGGTTGTTATCTCAGAAATCTTCCCAAACAAAGTTCGCTCACAAGGACAAGCGCTTGGCAGCTTTACCCATTGGATTTTTGCAGCTGCCTTAATTTGGGGCTTTCCAGTACTGAACAATACTGTTGGTGGAGGTATTTCATTCGGTTTTTTCACAATAATGATGGTTTTACATTTCGTCTTTGCATGGAAAATACTTCCTGAAACTAAAGGAAAATCATTGGAGGACATTCAAAAAGAGCTAATACGATAATAATCACTTTAAAATGGAAATAAAGAATAACGAAATTTTGTGTATTGGAGAGGTGCTGTGGGATTGTTTACCATCGGGAGCAAAGCCTGGAGGAGCGCCAATGAATGTAGCACTTCATTTAAATGCAATTGGGTTAGATATTGCTATTGCGAGCAGAATTGGGAACGACGAGTCAGGTAAAAAACTGAAAGATTTTCTAAAAAGGTCTGGTGTTACTACGAAATACATCCAAACCGATGAATTTCTTTCAACCAGTGAGGTTTTGGTCCATCTGGATGATAATAATAACGCTACCTATGAGATTTGTGAACCGGTTGCCTGGGACAGTATTCTTTTAACTGACGAATTAGTCAAAAAAGCAAAAAGTTCAGGCTTGGTTATATACGGTTCCTTGGCTTCACGTAATCCACTAACGCGAAAGACCATTCTGAAAATGTTGGATAATGAAGGTATTAACCTTATTGATGTAAACTTCCGTGAACCTTATGATTCGCAAGAAGTCGTTGAACAGCTACTGGAAAAAACCGATATAGTAAAATTAAACGATGATGAACTAGTGGTTTTTGCGCAGTGGTACAACAAACATAAAGACGATGAAAAAAGTCTGATAAGGTGGTTTGTAGCACATTACAATATAAAAATGGTTTGCTTAACGAAGGGCGAAAATGGTGCTTTGTTGTATTGCAATGGCGAATTTTATGAACACCCTGGTTTTAAAGTAAATGCGGTTGATACCGTTGGTGCAGGAGACGCATTTCTTGCAGGATTAATTGCATCTCTCCTAAATAAAAAAGAACCTGCCGATGCATTGGCATTTGCTTGTGCAACAGGAGCATTTGTTGCATCAAAAGAAGGAGCGACTCCAAGGTACGACATGGCTGAAATTAATGAAATTTTATCAGGAAACTAAATAGGGAACAAAATGAAACTAATCATTCTAATTATTTCATCTTTATTCATTGCTGCTTTTTCTTTATCGTGTAGCGATGATGATGGACCACTTCCTCCGGTAGTCACTCCTGTAGAAACGATTGAGGAAGTAGTTGCGTTTAAGTTTAATGAAACCTCCGGGAATACCACCGTCGAATCGAATACCAACAATAACTACGAAATATTGGGTAACGGTATTAACCGAATGCCTGGCGTATTGGGTAATGGATTGTTTTTCGATGGCTTGTCAAGCCAGATAACCGGGACATTATCTAGCAGTATTCTTCCTAAAAGTCAGTTTAGTTTGTCTTTATGGGTTTCACCCAGATCGTATCCTATACGCACTTCTGCTATGTTGGCACTGACTTCTGAGGGCTCGAATACTGGAGTGATGGTAGGTATAAATAAGTTTGGTCAGATAGTAGTGAACTACTTTATAAATGGAGTCTCGTATGAACATGTAACTGCCGAAAGTCTGCCAAAAAATGCATGGAGCTCTGTGATGGTAAGCATCAGTCCCAAAAACGGTTTATTGAAGATCTTTCTTGATAAAACGATTATTAAAAATACTACTATCCCGAACGGAAACATCTCATGGCCAGCAGGCAACACTTCGTTCATTATTGGGAAAAATACAAAAGGTGAGCAGATTGGCATTTATGATATTGACTATTTCTCAGGAGCAATAGATGAGTTAATGATATTTTCTGGTCAATTAACTCAAGAAATTGTAAATTCTGAATATAGTAAGTATAGCCCACCATCGCCTCCGGTATCCTATCAATTGGATATTAATTATTCTGATAACTTTTATCGGCCGATATATCACGCTCTTCCCGATTATGGATGGGCAAATGAATCTTACGGACTAATATACCATCAGAATAAATACCACATGTTCTTTCAGAAAAATGAAGTTTTTCTGGGAATCGCTCAACAAAATTGGGGGCACTTCACAAGTTCTAACCTTGTAGATTGGGATGAACAGAATGCCGTTTTATGGCCTGATGAAGGATGGGATAATTTTGGCATATGGTCAGGCTGTGCAATTATACTTAACGATGGTACTCCCGCAGTTGCATATACAGGTGTTGATGGGGTTAAGGCAGGTATCGGTACTGCAACATCCTCCGATAATTATCAGACACTTGTTAAAGATTCGTATAATCCCGTAATTCCTTTCGCACCATATCAGGTAGATATGGATTTTAGAGATCCGTATATCTGGAAAAAAGATGGTACCTACCACATGGTAGTTGGCAGTGGAATATCATCAATAGGTGGTAATCTTGTTTATTATAAAAGTGAAGATTTTAAGAATTGGAATTATGAAGGAATAGCCTTTCAGGGGCGGAAGAGTGAAGGAGAAGGAGCTTTTTGGGAAATGCCTGTTGTTTATGAATTCCCTAATGGAAAAGAAATGCTTTTAGTTCAAAAAACTCCCGATGCGACTCCGGCCATTACAACATATTGGATCGGACAATTCGAAAACGGTGTATTCACTCCTGATTTCGAAAAGGCTAAAAAATTAGAGGTTGTTAATGGATTTTTGTCACCGACGGTAACAGAGGATAAAGAAGGGTTAATAACAGCCATAGGAATTATCCCAGACGAGGTGGATGCACAATTCCAAATGGAGCAAGGATGGGCTCATTTATTCAGCGTACCACAGGTTTGGGAATTAGATGAATCGAATACAATTGTAATTAAACCTCACCCTAATCTGGAGACCTTAAGGGGAGACCAAAAAACATTCACTGGTCTTACATTAGAAGCCACTGGAAGCAACTATCTAAATAATTATAATGAACGTCATTTTGAACTGAACGCAACTATTAATACTGGCGATGCTAATCAGGTAGGATTTATTTTCGGAAAATCTCCTGATGGTAAGGAAGAATATAAAGTATACTACGATTTTACAACACAACAGTGGGTGGTTGACGCTTCAAAATCATCACTTAGTTCATTGGTTCGAAAAGACATTAGGACTGGTTACTATCCTGTTAAACAGGGAGATGTAGTTGATGTGCGTGTTTTTGTTGATGGATCGGTTTTGGAAGTATTCGTAGATAATCAATCACATTTTACAGGACGTTTTTTCCCAACACTTGCTAATGCAACCGGGGTCGACATGTTTGCCAACGGAGGAACTGCAACGGCCGATGTAACAGTTTTTAAAATTACTAACTAAAGATAATTAAAATGAAGAATGCAATGAAAAGCTTATGTTTTACATTAATGTTTTTTACTTCGCTGTTATCTTTTGCGCAACAACGCACCATTTCCGGAACAATAAAATCCGGTGATGGTGAGCCATTGCCTGGCGCTACTGTTGTCGTAAAAGGTACAACGAATGGGACAATTTCGAATTTTGATGGTAACTATCAAATTCAGGTTGGTCAAGGTGATACTTTACTAGTTACCTTTATTGGTTTCAAAGAAGTATCCGCCGTTGTAGGCTCTGAGAGTATCTATGATTTTATTTTAATAGAAGACACCGAGCAATTGGAAGAAGTGGTTGTTACGGGGTATGCAGTTGAAAAGAAATCAGACATAACGGGAGCAATTTCGATCGTGAAAACCGAAGAATTGGACATGGTTTCTACTCCTAATGTGATCTCGAAACTACAGGGTAGAGTACCGGGCTTAACCCTCACTTCTTCCGGAGTTCCCGGAGGTAACGACACCCAAATTTCTATACGTGGTTTAACTTCAGTATTTGGAGGAACTGGCCCGCTTTGGGTAATAGATGGTGTACAAACAACATCTCCGGCAGGTTTAAATCCTAATGATATTGGCAGTATTCAGGTACTTAAAGATGCGGCTTCAGCAGGTATTTACGGTACAGAAGCAGCTAGAGGTGTAATTATTGTGACAACCAAACAAGCCGAAAGCGGAAAAGCCAAAATAACATTAGACAGTAGGGTGACTCTGAATACCGTCCGTGACAATTTTAGTGTGTTAGGCTCGCAGGAATGGTTAGACGTAAGATATATTGCCCAAGGAAATGTTCCTGTTACCGCAGGTAATATAACTTATACTCCAGGTACGCCTTTACCTGAGTTTTTGGATTCAGATAATAACCTAAGGGTGTCAAATACTGACTGGATAAATGTTATTCTGAAAAATTCCATTTCCACCACTACTGACTTTGGTTATTCAAATGGTAGTGAGAGGTATAAAGTTTTTATGGGACTGGGGTATAGTAAAGACGATGGGGTGATAGAGCATACTTACTACGAACGTACAAACTTCAGGTTAAATTCCAGCGTTAATTTCTTCAATAATAGACTTACAATCGGTGAAAACCTTACAGTATCAAATTTTCAGGAAGTTAAAGGCAACTCGATGGAAGATGCCTTGTTACAAAATCCATTGATTCCAGTATATGGCGAAGATGGAACTTGGGGAGGCCCTGTTGGAGCTGGTCTTCAGGACAAATGGAATCCATTGGCAATTTTATACATTAACAGGAATAATGTACAGAAAACCTGGAGAACCTTTGGTAATATTTATGCCGACCTAACTATTGTTGAGGGATTAAAATTCAGTACGAAACTTAACTTCGATAATAATCGCTTTAGGTTTAACGAGCAGACAGAAGCTTTTAATCAGAATGGAAGTATCTTAGGAAACTTGGTGTATTTGTCTGGTGGAGAAGAGGTTGCTCGTTATTCCCGAAATAGAAATAACATGGACACCTATATCTTTACGAATCTGTTAACCTATGGTCGCGAGTTAGGTGTACATTCATTAAACGCATTTGTAGGTCACGAGGTATATCGAAAAGACCAGGATAACAGTTATTATCGTGTTCAGGTTCCTTATGGTACGGAGGTTGATTTTGAAAATATTGAAGCCTACGATATTCTTGCAGATAATAGTAATCTTGATGCTTATGGAATAGGTGCAGATAGCAGAAGAGAGTCTATGTTTGCAAAAGCATCATACGACTTTAAAGACAAATATTACCTTTCTGCCAGTATTAGACGAGATGGCTCTTCTCGCTTTGGGCGCAATAATAGGTATGCCATTTTCCCAACAGCTTCAATTGGATGGACTATAAGTAACGAAAATTTTCTATTAAACAGTGAAATCGTAAATAACTTAAAACTCAGAGCTTCTTGGGGAGCTAATGGTAATGCCGACATTCTTGAATATGCACAATATTCTATTTACCAGCAAGCCATAGAGAATAGTAATTATGATTTAAACGGTGGTGGTAGTGGTGAAATTGATTTAGGTGTATCTCCCAATCAAGTCGGTAACCCGGATTTAAAATGGGAACAATCCTATCAAACCAATGTGGGAGTAGATGCAAGTTTATTCAACAATAGAATAAGCTTAGTATTAGATTTATACGAAAAGAAAACCTCTGATTTATTATTACAGGTCATTCAGCCTTCTGTATTGGGAGAGGCCGGCAAAACTTTATTTTTTAATGCAGGTGATATGACCAATAAGGGGATCGATGTGGTACTAGGCTATAGGTCCTCTCCACAAAAAGCATTTACTTTTGGAGCCGATCTCACATTCTCTGCTTATGAAAATGAAGTAACAGATCTAAGCAGCTCAGATAATTTCATTTTAGAAGGGGTGTCTTATACAGGAGTTGGACATCCAATTGGTTCCTATTTTGGGTATATCGCCGATGGTTTATTCAGGACTCCGGAAGAAGTGGCTGTACATGCAGTACAACCTGGAAAAGCTTTAGGAAACATCAGGTACCGAGACCTTAATGGAGATGGAGTGATCAACCAGGATGATAGAACAATTATAGGAAATCCACATCCCGATTTTATTTACGGAATAAATCTATATGCAGGTTATAGGAGCTGGGAATTTAATGTGTTTTTTGATGGAAGACAGGGTAATGACATGTATAATGCTCAACGCGAAATGCTTGACTTTGCATACTTTGGTTTTAATCATGGAAGAAACACTTTAGATGCCTGGGCTGTCGATAATGCTAATTCTCTTATTCCTGGATTAAGTACCTCAGATGTAAACGATCAAAAAAGAGCTTCTACATATTTTGTTGAAGATGGTTCTTATTTTAGGCTAAAGAGTGTCAATATTGGGTACAACTTTTCAACTAAAACAGACAGCTTTTTTAAGAAATTGGGACTTGATGCTGGTAAATTCTATGTACAGGCAGAAAACCTGATGACCATAACTTCTTTTACAGGGTTTGACTACGAAGTGCCTGGGCTTAGCAGGACAGGCATTGGTATTGCAGGAATGGGTGTGTACCCACACACTAAAACGTATAGTTTCGGACTTAACCTACAATTTTAAAAAGATGAAAAAATTACTATTAATAATATTTGCAGCATTATTGCTTGTTTCATGTCAGGAAGACTTTCTGGATGTTGCGCCGGAAAATGTAGTTTCTGAGGAAAATTTGGATCCTGAACAACTTGTTGTTAGTGCCTATAGTGGATTAGACTATAGATTTAACACCGGTGAATTTAGAGATAATTGGCCCTTTGACCATGCTCCATCTAATTGGTGTTTCTCCGATATTAGAAGCGGAGATGCTTATAAAGGAGGAGGCGGTGTTGGTGATAATCCTGGAGGCGGAATGCATGCTCTGGAAATTCATCAAGTATTTCCCTCTTCAGAAAATGTTTACAATTTATGGCGAGCCTTGTATTTTGCAATATTCAGGGTGAATAGCGCAATAGTAGTACTCAATAACACATCTGATTTTTCCCAAAAAGAATTAAGGATTGCGGAATTGAAAGTTCTGAGAGCCCATTTCTATTTCGAACTAATGAAAAATTTTGGCTCTTTTGCTTACATAGATGAAAACACACCAGTTGAAGATGTTACCAGTATTGAAAACTCTTTTGATTCATCATTTTTATGGGGTAAAATTGAAGAGGACTTAAATACTGCTATTTCAGTATTACCAGAGACTCAAGAAGACTTAGGTAGAGTAAACAAACTGGTTGCCTATGCATATTTGGCAAAGGCTAAATTATTTCAAGGACAATGGAGTGAGGTAATAACCTATGCGGATAAAGTTATAGCCGGACCATACAGGTTGGTTGATGACCTTGAAAAACTTTACTCAACGCCTGGTTATGGCAATGATGAAAATGTATTCGCTATTCAGTACTCTGTAAACGATGGATCGGAATTCGGGAACTTAAATTTTGGAGATTTAATAAATTCTCCTGATTCTCCGGCTGATGATCCCAATCACCCATATTTAAATGGAGACGATTTTCATAAACCTTCACAAAACATAGTGAACGCATTTAAGGTAAATTCGAGTGGGCTACCGTTATTAGATTCGTATAATAACTCTGATTTGGAGTACGACGATACTTCAACTCCAGTAGATCCAAGACTGGACCACTCAATAGGTAGACCAGGAATAACATGGAAGCATTGGGAAAACATGCCCATGCGAGTTAACTGGAACAGGGATGTGCCAACTTACGGCTATTATGTAGTAAAAAAATATCAAATAGATCCTTACTCTGATTTAAGGGCATCAGGAGGTTTCCCTTGGGCAAAAGGAGCTTTGGATTTTCCAATAATTAAATTTAGCGATGTACTATTGTGGAAAGCCGAAGCAGCAATAGAATTAAGTGACGTGGCTACAGGAATGAGTATTATTAATCAAATTCGTACCAGGGCAAAAAATACACCCCGTGTGTATGACTTTAACAGTCCCTCGCAAGATGCAGCCACTTATTCTATAGAACTGTATCCTACAGAAGTAACACAAGATTATGCAAGAAAAGCTTTACGATTAGAAAGACGTTTAGAGTTGCATAATGAAGGACATCATTTTTATGATTTGGTTAGGTGGGGTATTGCCGAGAGTTGGATCAATAACTACATGTTTAAAGAGAGTACTAAAAGAAGTTATTATGCAGGAGCATCATTTACTTCGGGAAGAGATGAATACCTTCCAATTCCACAAATTGAAATTGATGCATCAGGTGGTGTTTACCAACAACGTTCAGGATATTAATCCATGAATTAGACAAAATAATTAACCTATTTATGAATATTAAAAAGAAACGATAAAATGAAAAATTCAATTAAAAATATATACAGATGGATTCCTGTTCTTTTTTTCGGAATCACTTTAGCCTTATTCACAAACTGTGAAGATGACATTAAATTTGAAGATATGGTGCCTGACTATACTCATTCGATTATGAGGTCTTTCTCTGCTAATGGACAAAAGGCAACTATTGATCATACTAATGGTGTGGTAAATTTAATTTTACCTGCTGGCGCAGATGTCAGTTCTGTTTCCGTTGATATGACACTTCCAGAAGGAGCAACAATAGAACCTGAATCAGGAAGTACACTTGATTTTTCTTCCGGCCCGGTAATTTTCACAGTTACCAATAACGAGGTGAGCAGAGAATATACAGTTACCATCGCTGCCTATGGAGATCCGATGATTATGACTTTTGCCATTGGTGAAAATGTAGGTGTAATTGACCAGGTAAATGGGACAATTGACGTTACGATTGGAAGTGAGGAAGATATTAAAGCATTAACACCTCAGTATACTATACCTGGAGGGACTACTGCGTCTCCACAATCTGGAGTAATAAATGATTTTACAGCCCCTGTTAAATATACCGTTTTATCTGACGACGGATTTACCGGGAAATCATATATTGTTACTGTAACACAACTGGCAGCTCCTGTAATTGATGTTTTTGCTACATCTGAAGATGTTTGTGCAGTAACAGGAGTTATTGATAATGATGCATCGACAATTAACATTATTCTACCTGCCGGATCAGATTTGTCTTCTGTTTCGCCTGTAATTACATTAAACGATGAATTAACAGTATCTCCAACTTCAGGTGAGGCTCAGGATTTTAGTCAGGGGCCGGTAACTTATATTGTTACAAATTTAGAAGGTTTAACCACAGAATACCAAGTTACAATATCATCGCAGGAATCTACCAACAAAGTGGTCTTTTTAGGAGAAGCTGATTGTATAAATACCCTTGAAGATGACGATGCAAAAGCAGCAGCAGAATATTTGAAAGCTCAATATCCGGATGACTTTGCATACATTAAAATTGCCAACATAACAGAAGAGGCCTTGGCGAATACGAATGTTGCCATGTTATATTACCTGACTCCGCTTACAAATGGGACACAGTATTTTGCTACTTCAGATAATGTGATGACATTATTGCCAGCAGAATTGCAGCCAGGAGCGGCTCAGGCAGGTGCTTTAACAAGTTGGGTAAAAGGTGGTGGAAACTTATTCCTTGCTGGTGACCCAACATCATTTATTCATGTTTTAGGTCGTATGCCGGCAGATTATAATGCCGATAGAGGTTTAGGAAATTACAGATATACCGAGTTTGGCTGTGCCGATGCTGGTGGTTGCGTAGATTACGACAAACCGGTAGATGATATTTGGGGATTAGGTGTAAGAGATGCTAACAATTCAGGCGATAGAAGGGGACATCCGATATTTAATGGATTGACATTTGAAGGGGATGGAGAACTTTATCTAAACAATGCCGGTACCCGGGAAGCAAGATTAATTTGGTGGCAGCACATGGATGGTATTTTAACTCCCGGATGTTGTGGACAAGATGCGGCTTTAGTGTTTGAACAATCTGTTAATGCCGTTAAATTGGGAACACTACGTTGGATTGGAGATGGTTTTGGCTACGGTGCAGTAGAGTTTCTACCCACAAACGGAGCAGTTGAACCAAACTTCGACTCGAACATCTCAACAGATTTCGCGGGCAAGGTAATTACACTTGAAAATACAATTATTGGTTACGAGTTTGGCTCAAATGACGGAAGACCTAATGATTATCAAGGCAATATTGAGATGCTTACTTCGAACATTATTGATTATTTAAATAATTAAAGTTCAATAAAATGAAGAGAATAGTCTATATAAATATAGTAGCGATTGTAACCCTGTTACTAGGGTTGCAATCCTGCAACGAGAGGGAAAACTATATGGATGGCCCATCGGTTCTCGATATAGTTGAAGATGTTACAATCAATAGTAAAAGTGCTGAAATTGACCATTTGTCCGGCACCATAAATATCAGTTTGGCAGGTGGTACCGATTTAAGTTCTGTGGTATTTGAGGCAACTGTGCCCGATGGAGTCACTGTAACACCCACAAGCGGCTCAAGTCTTGATTTAAATAGTCCTACTCAGGTTGTTGTAAGTAACGGGTTTTCAGAAAGAACCTATATGGTTCATGCAACGTTGCTGCCCTCGAAAGTAGCTTTTTTGGGTGACGGTACAACTATTGCAGAAATAGCCGATGATGATGTGAAAGCTGCAGCCCAGTGGACAGAAGCAACTTATGGAACTGACTTTATTTACATTTCTTTCGATGAATTATCGGATGAAGCACTGGATGGAGTTAATGTTATAGTATATGTTTACGACAATGTAGGAACTTCAGACCAACCGGCAGCCTTATTAGAAAAACTGAATGTGCTTTCTAAGTTTTATGTACAAGGTGGTAAAATTGTAGCCGGATTGTTGGGGACAGGCCTTGTTGAAGAGTTAGGACGTGACAATTCCGGTTTAAGAAATATAATTGGAACAGGAGAAGGAGGCAATAATCCGGATACTTGGGGAGTTGGTTTTTCCGGTTCTGAGGTCGCTAATATTATTTCTGCTGGTTTAGACTTCTATGCGCCAAATATGGCTTACGTAATCGACGCTGGATATAAAGAAGACCATAATGCTTTGTGGAATTTAGGCTCTATTACCAACGCGCCATATACCACCTTTAATTCGCTTTATGGCGCCGAACCGATTGCTGCATGGGATTGGGCTGTTGGCGGACAGGGTTTTGCAGGTATTATTGTCTGGAACCCATTTGATAGGTTCGAAGGTTATATCATTACAATTGGAATTGGTGGTATGGAATGGAATATGAACGATGGCCGCGACAATCCGTATTTAAGCAATGTGCATAAGATATATAAGAATAGTATTGATTATTTATTGAACAAATAAAATTCATTTTATCTGAATTGAAACATAAAGAGGCTGTTTAAGCAGTTTATTTAGGCAGCCTCTTTTTATGCCTACAATTTTTAACAACATTTCCAACTCAAATCTGGTAAAATGAAACTGAAATACATACCAATATTAATTGTATTTACTTTCTCCTTTTTAATTGCTTGCACCAAACGGCAAAAGTACAACGTCAATTGGTCATTTGAAGAGGATACGAAGAACGAAACTTTAAAGGCGGTTCAATCTTTGAAAGAAAACCTTGAATTAGTGCCTGGAATTTTGGGAAATGGTTTGCGAACGGATGGATATTCCACGTTTTTACAAACAAAACTTCCTGAGAACGTATCAAATATCTCAGTAGAAGCCTGGTTTGCGCTGGAAACTTACCCGACGGATACCGCTGGATTTTTCTCATTTCAACAAGATGCCAACAATTGGATAGCTGCTAATATCAATCAATTTGGAGAATTAATGCTCTCGGTTTGTGTTGCTGGAAAAACAGAATGGTATCCGACAAGTGTGCAACTTCAGAAATTTGAATGGTTCAACCTGGCACTTGGTATTTCCGAAAGCAAAGCTGCTCTATTTGTAAATGGTGAACCTATTCTTAGCACCCCGGTTACCGCTTCTCAAATGGTATATTCGTCTTTATTTATTGGACGTGATTCACGTGAAAGCAAAATTCATATTTTCCCGATTAACTATATTAACGGGATAATTGATGAAGTAAAAGTTTGGTTCAAGCCATTAACAGAAAACGATTTTGATAGACAAGAAATTAAGGAATTCGCTCAACATAAACCAGATTTATCTATACCCTCAAATCGTTTTGAAAGTGATTTTAATCGTCCGAAATACCATGTTTTGCCGGCAGCGAACTGGACAAACGAAACACACGGGTTAATTTATTACAACGGAAAATATCACATTTTCAATCAAAAGAACGGTACGAATGTCTATTTGGGAAGAATAAACTGGGGACATTATAGTAGTTCGGATTTGGTTCAGTGGACCGAACACCGTCCGGTATTAACTCCCGAAAAAGGTTATGACCAATACGGAATCTGGTCGGGGCATGTAGTTATAGATGATAATGGCAAGCCAGCAATAATGTATACCGGAGGTGATGGTAAAGAATTCGGAATGTGCTTGGCAACTCCTAAAGATGAAAGTTTAATTGTCTGGGAGAAATATAAGAATAACCCTCTTGTTCAGGGACCTCCCGAAAACTTTTCACGAATCGACTTTCGCGATCCCTATTTATGGAAAGAGGGGGGCAACTGGTACATGATAGTTGGTTTTGGGTTGGTTGAAGGTGAGGAAGAGAAAGGTACCGTGTTGCTCTACAAATCATCTGATATGAAGACCTGGGAATATTTGCACCCGTTATTTAAAGGAAATCGCTCCGTTGATGATACCGGTATATTTTGGGAAATGCCTGTGTTTTGGAAAATAAATGGAAAATACATCCTTTTGGTGAATCCAACTCCTCATGACGGAAAACCTGCAGTTACTGTTTATTGGACTGGTGATTTTGTAGATGAAAAATTTATTCCCGACCATAAAATACCGAAGCGTCTGGAAGTAATCAATCGAATGTTATCTCCATCCGTAAGTTTTGACGAAAATGGACAAACAACAGCTATTGCAATTATACCTGATTTGATTCCGGCAGAAATGCAGATGCAGCAAGGCTGGACCCACCTTTACAGCATGCCGCGCACGTGGGACCTGGTTGATGGGTACATCTATCAGCAGCCACATCCGGCACTGAAAGCTCTTCGTACTAATGAAGAAAGCATTGCTGAAAAGGAAATCAAAGCGGGTGAAAAGCTGCTTCTTTCTAACGGTAAACAGCAATTGGAAATTATGGCCAAAGTGATTTCGAAAGACTGTGAAAAGTTCGGATTCAACATTGGTAAAAACAAAGAAAACGGGGAAGAAACCCGAATATACTTCGACCTTAAAACCGACGAAATGGTTGTTGATCTAACGAGATCAAGCCAAAACGAGTTGGTTGAAAAGAAAATTGAAAAAGGGCAATATGAAATTAACTCAGATGAAGAGATAGAGATTCAACTTTTTATTGATGGCTCAGTAGTAGAAGGATTCATTAATGGAAAAGATGGTTTTACAACCCGTATTTTTCCAAAATATGAGAATAGCAATCAAGTTGAGTTTTTTGCAGAGGGTGGAACTGTTCTAATTGAAGAACTAAAAGTCTGGGAACTAAGAAGCAGTAATAATCAAACAGACTTTTTACTGAAATAATTCAATAATTTTTACCGAATTGCCACTTAAATAGATAATTGAACGAGAATAAATATTTCAAGAAATATATAATGAAGACAATACTAATTCTTTTTACAGCAGTGCTAATATTTGGTTGCACTACCAAAACAAATAATCCAGAAGTAATCATTGAAGCTAACACTTATTATTCTGAAAACTATCGTCCACAATTTCATTTCACACCAGAAGAAAAATGGATGAACGATCCCAATGGGATGTTTTATTATGAGGGCGAATATCATTTGTTTTATCAGTATTATCCGGATTCAACGGTTTGGGGACCGATGCATTGGGGACACGCAGTAAGTACTGATCTTATTCACTGGAAACATTTACCGGTTGCATTGGCACCTGATGAGAATGGATACATATTTTCAGGAAGTGCCGTAGTTGATTGGGAAAACACTTCAGGTTTGGGAGAAGATGGACTACCTCCATTGATTGCAATTTTCACTTATCACAACCCTGTTTTAGAGAAAGAGGGAAAAATAGATTTTCAAACACAAGGAATTGCATATAGTAACGACAAAGGCCGTACCTGGACAAAATACGGTGAGCCTGTTTTAAAAAATCCTGGCATCCGCGATTTTCGTGACCCAAAGGTGATGTGGTACGAAGAATCCAAAGAATGGATTATGACACTGGCCGTAAAAGACCATATTGAATTTTATTCGTCACCTAACTTAATCGATTGGCAAAAGGAAGGTGATTTTGGAATAGATTTAGGTGCACATGGTGGCGTATGGGAGTGTCCTGACTTATTTGAGATGGAACTTGAGGGAAGCGATGAAAAACAATGGGTACTTTTGGTTAGTATTAATCCTGGTGGACCAAATGGTGGTTCTGCAACACAATATTTTGTGGGCGACTTTGATGGCAATACATTTACTACAGAACAGTCTGACACAAAATGGCTGGATTACGGGAGGGACAATTACGCTGGTGTTACCTGGAGCGATATCCCAAAAGAAGATGGACGTCGACTATTTATCGGCTGGATGAGTAACTGGAGTTACGCTACTGTTGTGCCAACAGAAAAATGGCGCAGCGCAAATACAATACCGCGGGAGTTGGTTTTGGAAATTTACAATGACGAATATATTTTGGCTTCAAATCCTGTAGATGAGTTAAAAGAAATTCGCGGTGAGAAAATTGAGCTGTCAGAGCAAGTTGTTTCCAGTTCGGTTGAACTTGAAATGCCAAAAATTGAACTCATGTGCTCCGAAATGAAACTGAATTTTAACTTAAAGCCGGATTCAGGGGATAATGCGCCCGAAGAGTTTGGTATTGTTTTAAAAAATGACAAAGGTGAGTATTTTAAAATTGGATATTACCACACTGAGAATAAATTTTACACTGATCGTTCAGAAGGAGGTATTTGTTCATTCTCCGATAATTTTGCAGGACTTCATACAGCGGATTATAAAGCCGGTGAAACCATGAACATTCATCTATTTGTTGATAAAGCCTCTGTGGAGGTGTTTGTCGATGGAGGAAAGTTAGTTTTTACCGACATTGTTTTCCCAAAAGAATCATACGATAAGATAGAATTGTTCTCAACAAATGGAAGTGTTAAGCTCTATGAAGCAGAAGTTTGGAGTTTAAAATCTGTTTGGTAAGTATAGTTTGAAGTTTGGTAGGCAAAGGCCCGGTGCATGCATCGGGCTATTTTTTTGCATAGTCGGATGGAGAAATCCCAAATTGTTTCTTAAAACACTGTGCGAAGTAGGAAGGAGATGAAAATCCAACTTCATGAGCAATTTCTGCCATACTTTTTCCGCTCGTCTTAATCAGTTCAAGGGATTCTTTCAGCTTCACTAATCGGACATATTCGCTTCCCGACATTCCGGTTAGTTTTTTTACTTTTCTGTACATTTGTACTCTTGATAGACCTGCCAAATCACTCAGCTCTTCTACCGTAAACTCTTCTTTTTGAATATTATCCTTCACTATCTTGGAAATTTTATCTAGAAAGTTTTTATCCAATCTTGAAATATTATTTTGTTCATCTTCAATAATATACTGGCTTTTGTAACGTTCGTGAATTTTTTTACGCAGGTCAAGCAATTTTCTAATCCTGATTTGTAGATGCTCTTTGCTAAAAGGTTTGGGAATATAAGAATCCGCTCCTTCTTCAAGGCCCTCCAACCTTTGTTCAAGTGAAGACTTTGCCGTTAACAGGATGATTGGAATATGGCAGGTTTTCAGATCATTTTTAAGTTGATGGGTTAATTCCAAACCGTCCATCTCTGGCATCATTATATCGCTCACAATTACATCTGGTTCTTCTTCTTCAATCATTTTTAAGGCAATTTTTCCATTTTGGGCTTCAAAAACGTCGTATGTATCCTGTAGACATTCTTTCACATATGACCGTACGTCATTGTCATCTTCAACAAGCAGAACAACTGGTTTTGGTATGGAGTCCGGTGTTTTGATTGTTGCCCCTTTATCATTGTCCACATTCTGGTTGGTATTACTATAACCCAGCAGATCTTGCACCAACGGTTTTTGACATTCATCCTTTATTTTTTCTTCCTGGGTTAAATGTGCATCTCCCAATGGAAGTTTTACTATAAATGTTGTTTTTTTACTTTCAATGCTCTCAACAGTTATTCTACCGCGGTGCATCTCAACAAATTCCTTTGATAAAGCCAGTCCCAGTCCTGTCCCTTTCAAATTGTCTGTTTTGTCAACCTGATAAAAACGGTCAAAAATATGATTGATATGTTTTTGTGAGATTCCTTTTCCGTTATCCGTGACTTCAATTATCAGTTGTTCTTCCCACAAAGATTTTACAGTGAGTAGTTCTTTTCGAAGTTTAATTATAATAGTGCCACCTGTTGGTGTAAATTTAAATGCATTGGAAACAAGATTAAATACAACTTTGTCTAGTTTGTCCCAATCAAACCAGGCTTTAAGTTGCGATAAATTGGTGTCGAAAATCAAATTAATCTGTCTATTCTCGGCAAGCGACAAAAATGATTCATGAATATCGCTAAGAAATTTAACCACATCATAATGACCTGCCTGAAGTTTCATTTTTGAATTTTCTATTTTTCGGAAGTCCATGAGCTGGTTGATCAACTGGAGTAACCTCAATGAGTTCTTATGCATCAGGCTAACTCGTTTATAAATATTATCCGGTAAATCAGATGTCTTTAAAAGATCCTCAAGAGGGCCGACAATCAGAGTGAGAGGTGTTCTGAATTCGTGAGAAATATTTGTAAAAAACTTCAGTTTTTCTTGCGTAATCTTTTCTACTTTATCTGATAGCTTTTTTAATTCTTTCTTTTGCTTTTTGAGATGAATGTTAGCATCCTTTAATTTATAAAATGATCGAACGAGCAAGAACATTAAAAGGATAACAAGCACGAAAGTGCCTGTAACTAGATATAACATGAACTGTTGAAACTTAAACTTTTCACCCAGGTTCAGTAGCATATCCTTAGATTTGGAAATATCGGTTTGAAGTGAGTTGATTTTATCAAATTGTTTCCTGATTATGTCAACATTTGAGCGGTCTACAAGTGTCGTACTTAGTAGATTTTCTTTTTCGAACACCTCATTGTGCAGAATTTTTGACGCAATCTCAATCGCTTCTTTTCCTCCAGTTGGGTATATTAGAGTGGCAGAGAGAATTCCTTTTTCAACCATTTCTATTCCTCCTCCTGCATTAGGTAATCCGTCGATTCCAATTATTAAAATATGATCTTCGTTTATCGATTGATTAATAACATTCCTGGCCATTACCGCATAATCATCATTGAATGCAAAGATTGCATCAACATCGATGTCTCTTTTGATGATCTCAGATAAACTGTCAGTCACAACTTCAAGTGTCTCAGTTGTATTAATCCTCATAATATTTTGAAGTTGAGGAAAATTCTCCAGAGTTTCATTAAAACCGCGGGTTCGCTCAATAGCTGGTGAAGAAGTTAAACCTCCCATAATTTCTACAATATTACCCTTGTTGTTAAGCCTATTGGCGATGTAACTTGCAGCAACTTTCCCAATCATGTAATTATCACCACCTACGTATGCCGTATAATTATCTGAATTGATTCTTCTATCAACCAATACTACCGGTATACCTTTTTTAAATACCGCATCGATAACCGGTTGTACGGGATCAATTTGATAGGGAGATACAATTAACAAGTCGATACCCATTTCAACCAATTCGTGAATCTGTTGCACCTGTAGGTTGGCATCGTCATAGGACTGTTTTATGATCAAGGATAAATCATCATGAAACATTATTTCACGCTCCATTTCAGCTTCCATATTTAGTCGCCAATCTCCATGTTGGGCACACTGAGAAAAACCTATTAGGTATTTATCTTTGGCGAATCCATATTCTGAAATGAAAAGAAGGAGTAGAATCGTTGATATTTGTTTTAAAAAAAAACTCATTCCTAATATTTGAAAAGCCTGACTAAAATAGAATAAATTTGCTTAACGTTATTACCAAACTAAATAAATCGAGTGCTAGTCCCATTCTTATTCTGGGGACTCATTAACATTATTATCAATAAATAAATTAACGGTCTGAAAATTAGATTCATATTTATAAGAAAAGGTGATAAGCTGTGAGTAATTTTATCATTGGCGGAGGGCATATTAAGAAACAGATAATTATTTCAGTAAATATTGTGGATAAGTTTGGAACACCGGCCAAAAGTAGCATCCTAGACCGATCCAAAGTTTATAGTACAACAATGTACTTCTAAAAAACACAAAAGATGGATACAGTTTATTTTGACGGCTGTCCACATACTAAGAGGCCTCTCGGATGCTGACGGTATAACCTGTTCTCTTGGTGCAGTTTTAAATGTGCAAAATAATCTTCGATATTAGAATATTAATTCAATACATTGCCTTCGAAGGAACCTTATTTAAGTTCTTTTGATTATTGTTGAAGCTATTAACGGTATGGAATGGTACACTGTTTTGTTCCTTTTGCTTTATGTGAAATAAAAAAATACAACAAAACGAAACAGAGAATATATTGATTAATTGTTTGTCGCTATTCCATTTAGAAACCATTGTTTTAAGTTTTGTTAGACAAATGGCACCATGGATATGACGGGCTGTTTGTATACATGCAAACTATACAACAAAACCTGATACTATTCTCCAATATCAGGCTTTTGTAATATCCCTAATGATTCTTGTATTCACACCATTTCTTCATGATTTAGAGTTGATATGGAATTTAAACAAAACGATAAACACGAATCTGCTTTAGAAAAATGGTATTACTCTGTATCGAGTTTTATCAACCTAATTTTATCCAGCATAGCCGTGTTGATTTTACCATCCATGTTGTTATTCCATTCTTCAAAAATCAGTTTAATATTGTTACTACCTTTTAGTAGCTTGACTCTTGTTGAGTTTGACCATCCCCAGTCCGACCACTCATCCTGTCCCCGCTGTGGAAATACCTGAACACCCTGATAATCATTGTTTACATACAAACTACGTATGGCACAATTATTATCTGTGTTCCAAGGGCCCGTCCCGTTGGAATAACGGAGATCGATTAGATAACTACCAGGAGTTTCAACAGTTACAGGAACTTCAATTTCAGTATTTGTTGTATAACTGGTTTCGATAAATCCAGTACCAGAAAAGTTGGTGTAATTGGCACTTGAAGGACTAATATAATTTTCTAACTCAAATACTAATTCATTCTCCGAAGAACAATTTGCTGAAGGTTCACTTCCAAACGATTCACTTCCCTCATCGTCAACAGCAGTTACCGAGTATTCGCTGAAACCTTTTTTTTCAGGAATAAAATATTCTGTACTGGTTGATTTCAAAAAAGCTCCGTCTCTATATATTTTATAAGATTTAGCCTCTTTTACCGGATTCCAGGTAATTTTTGAATTTTCAAATTTGATTTGTGGATTAGGCAAGGAAAATTTGTTAGCGACCAAATTTATACCAAAAGAAGAAAAACTTTTATTCTTCATTTTAATATGCACATTGTGTTTTCCTTCTAGTTCTGAAGGGAAAAATGCGTTATCAATTGCGTGCCCATCAAGCATGAAAAACTCAATTTCATTTCCAAAGCCATCGACTTCAATATCAAGAACTGCTTTCCTATACTTAAAATTCGATAAGGTTCTTGTTCCTTTATACGATTCAGGAATCACGGGATTAAAACGTATACCATCAACATCAAAATGCATCCCGATAAATAAACGATGTACCATGGCAAGGTTACCAGCCATACTCCAAAGCATACGATGAGAGTTTATTTCTGTACCAACATAATCGCCATTTTCAGCTACAAAATTTTCATAGTTTGACAGAAATAAGGCTGCCGCACGATATATTGATGCCAGGCCATGTTCAAGCGCCACTTCGTTACCAACCTTTGCTGCCGCTATATTCCAAAATGACTGCACAAAAGGCCAGATACCGTTATTGTGATAGGGCGGAATTCCGGGGATTTGAGGATAAATACAGGTCGTTCCAAATTCGGTAACCGGTGAATTTGATAAGATACTTTCAGCCTGATTTTTATCGGCAACATCGAATAGTACCGCGAGCGCTTCTCCCAGTGCCTCAAAACGTGGTGATTGTATCAGTGAATTTCGTCCATAAAGATACTGTGCATAATAACCTTTGTCTTCCATCCAAAGGTATTTGTTTATGCCTGTTTTTATCTCGTTTGCTCTCTGCAAATATTCTTCGGAAGGTTTGTTTAAAAGCCTGGCCATTTCAGCCAGAATAATGTGAGCCTGGTAATGAACTACGTTGGTTCCCAGATTCTCAGAAACGTAAATATCCATGTTCGACATCCACTTGGGGTAGGTTTGCTCCCGCCAGTCGAGAAACGACGATTCTCCCTTGTACATTCCGGTGGTCCCTGATCGCAAAGTTTTCATATCATCATCCAGGGTATTTTTAATAACATCGAAAGCGTATTCCAGCCATTCCTCTTCTCCGGTAACTTTGTAGATTTCCCAGGCAGCTAATGCCCAAGTGGTGCGGTCAGACGAAACAGGCCAGGCACCACCGGAGCCTGTATCCTGAACTATTCGTCCACGCTTCACTTTTTTCATTAAACTGATTTTGGCTACTTCTGGCTCGTGATAAGCAAAAGCTAACAAAGTGCTGTAACTCACATCGCGGGTCCAAACTCCTCCCCATTTTGCTCCTGTACGAAGTGTGCTATCCGGCTCGATATTCAATAAAGCTTCTTCAAGGGCCAGATTGTACAGTGCATCAACAATAATCTGCTCCGAATGATAAGCTGGTTTTGCAGCAACATTTCGAGATAAATTCCATTGTTTTGCCTGATGTTCGTCGCTACTAGTAGGATTTAGCAAAACTGTCAGCTCATAAATTCCATCATGGTTTTCATCCTTCAGTTCCAGATTGTTTTCTTCCAGATTGGAAAAGTCCCAGGTTAGTGGCTCAGAACCACCAGCAATATAAACTCCTTTAAAATCAGATTTTGCAATTCTGCTTCCGTCAAAAGCTTCATAATAGCCTTGTTTGTCGAAAGCGTCTAAAACTTCTGACATATCCAGCCTGAAGGTGTACAAATAATTAACCGGAAGTTTGGATCCGTTATTTTCAGCGACTTTACCGTCTGACTCACCAAACTTTATTAATGGAGAACTGTTTTCGTCACCAATCATAATCCAGTGGTCTTCCCCGGAAATCATTTCATTATCCTTTTCATTAATACTGAATTTGAAGGTAATTAGCCGCGAATAATTGTCGGATGCGGTACTTACATAGTTTGAAACCAGGTTTGTCCGGGAATTCGCTTTCGATTCGTAATTTCCCTGAACAACCTTATCCGTAAAAACCGAGAATTCATTTCCTTTATAGAGCATATCTGATTTTTTTTGGCAGCCCGCAAAAAGAAACAGAATGAATAGTATTGCAATAAGTCGTGTCATATTTTTCTGATTTTAAAGCCTATTTATTGGTCACAAACTATTCAAGCTCCAGAACAATTGTGCTCCAATATTTTAGTTGAGGTACTGTAAGTAATACTTCACCATTCTGCTGGGTAAAATTCAACGATACCGATGTTCCTCCGTTTGCATCGGGTGAAGCAAACCAAATACTGCTTACCTTCTCTGAAATATTTATTGAAATAGGAATATTCTCCATTAATGCAGGTCTGGATTGAGTTCCATTGTTATCGCGCCATTCATTCGTGTTGGCATCCTTAAAATTTATAAGATGAACAACCTGCCTGTTTCCCACTTTTTTGCCTACAGATACAATGTTTCCGGTTTGGGCAGGCCATTGGGAGATAGGATATTTGTTTTCTGCCGACTGAATCTCTACGGCATTAAATTCACCTCCGTCGCGTAAAATATTCTGATAAGCAACCAAAAAGTCGTAATAATGTACCATTGCGGTTTTTAATTCCGACTTCATTTTAAGGTTGTTATTTGGGAAATACTCCTTGCCCAGCATGTGTTCGCCCAATTCCAGGTGTGCACCTCCAAAGGCAAAAATTACTGCGTTTGTTAGTAAAACTCCCGGGGTATTGAAATAACCCTGATTTTCCGCTAAATCGTAATTCATGTAGGCGGCTAGTATTGTATTCTTGGTATTATCGCTGTATGAATTATTATTCTGGATAATCATTGCCAAATCGTTGTAGGTATCGTTTGGTCCCCAAACCTCCGTATAAAGAAAATCCGTCGATGCGGAAGCAATATTCTCTTGTCCGTATTGATTCACGGCATTCATGGCGATAAACTTATCCGGCTCGCTCGTCCTAACCGACTCAATAAATGGTTTAAATGTTTTATACAGACTTAACGAATTGCCGTGGTAGGTATAATGTTGTCCCCAATCACCCAACTGATCCATGTGAAAGCCATCAAAATCGAGGTATTGATATACCTTTTTGTTTTCGTTATTGATGTAAGCCTGCCATTCTGTATTTGATGGGTCGAGAAGAAAAATGTTACTTAAAAACGGGGGCTGAGGAAGTGTCATTACCTCTTTGTTTATCCGACCGGCATCTTTAAAAATATACCATTCTGCCTTTACACCATCCTGCTCTGCGTGATCCCATGCTCCATACACCAAATTGTAAAACATGGCTTTCATATTGTAGTTGTGGGCGTTTTCAATGTATTTTTCAACTGTTGAAAAGTAAATATCACGGTTGGCAATATCTTTCCACACCGCTTTTGGAGAGTCACCATCCACAGCCATCGGTTGATGATGTTTATGGTGCCAGTCGTAAAATTGAATACCATTAATATGGTGCCTGTTCAGATTTTTCAACACCGAGCTTATTGTCTCGTCATCAATATTTGAATAGTCTGATAAAAATCCATATCTCGGGAACTTTGTCCAATTGGAAGAAACATCAACTGCAATTGCAGCAAGAATATTTTCGGCATTGTTTGCAGTTGTATAAACTTCAACCATGTAAGCCTTAAAATCCTCTGATGGTACATTCCAAACCCATGAACTGTTTGTTAAAGCATGCTCCAGTACAACTTCCCCAAGATATTTGTATCGTACTTTTGTGTTTTCAGGAACCGATGTAATATCAAGATTGAATTGAACTTCATCGCCCGGATTATAAATTGACTTATCTGTTTCAACAAAGTAATTATTGAAACCCGGTAATGACGGATTTGTAGGAAACTCCGGCTCCGCTACTGGCGGAACTATTTCTTCGTTGCTGCCACATCCCATTTGTAGGAACAGAAGCATTAATAATACTACTATTTGCACTTTGTTTTCTCTCATTTTTGATTAAAATCAGCAGGGAGCAATACACCCCCTGCGCATATTAAAATTTATTGTTTCTCAATTGTAAGAACATCTGCTTCCAGATCGATGGAAATCCGATAAGTTCCAGCGTCACCATCCTGTAATTTCCATTTATTGTCCGGTCCATCGCACCCGTGAGTTGTAATGAAATCGGTATTTGAAATTGACTGGTTTGGATTGGCTGCATTAATCCAATCGCCATTGCACCAATCTCCTTTGAACTTTGAAATTTTAAATTCGCCGGTTGGGTTATCTGCACCAAGTTCACCCTCAAAAACATAAATGCCGTTTACTATTGTCATCGGTTCCGGAGTTCCAATATTCCATCCGTTAGGGCCACCATCTCCAATGATGTAAAGCATTACTCGTTCTATTTTTATCGAATTATTATACAGGTTAACTGTAATCAGGTATCGTCCCTGGGTTTCTTCGGTAACACGCCATTTGTTGTCCGGGCCATCGCATCTGTTGGTTACAATATAATCGGTAGCTGTAACATCCTGATCGGGTTGACTTGGATTAATCCATTGCCCATCACACCAATCGCCTGCAAAAGTTGATATTTTAAATTCTCCGGGAGTTAGCATCGCTTCATAAGTAAATACAAACGGATCGGCTGCGCTTTGAGTAAAAGCCTCCGGATTTCCGATGTTCCATCCCGATGGAGAAGCATCACCAACAATATACAGTTCACCAAATTCAGGACCCGCAAGTTTTTTCATTTCAATGCTTAGGTCCAATAAATTAACCGTGAGTTTATAGTTTCCTCCTTCAATGATTTCCCATTGCAGATCGTCGCCACTACCTCCTTCGTTGTACACCATTTTTGAATCGTCATTTGCATCTTTTGTGTAAAAATCCTGGCACCAGCATCCATCGGTATTCACTGCAAATTTGAATGTTCCGGTTTTCATTTGCCCTTCATAAGTGAAAACCCAGGGCTGAGAAGAATTAGGTATCAAAGGAGTAGCGTTGCCAATATCCCAACCATTTGGAGTGGCGCTGCCAACCATGTACAATTCTTCGGAAACCGGTTTATAAGGCGTTAAAGAAAAAATTAATGTTTCTGACACACCGTCTTCAACCCCCTCTTTAACCACATTTGCCGTAACTTTTGCCTCGAACGAAGCTGTTGAGCCGGGTTCCACCCCCCAATAATTCAACAGTAAATCGTTTAATTCTTCGGCATTAAATTTCTTTTCATAAACACCTTTTCCAAGGTCGTAAATCTGTGCTGTTGCAAACTCATTTCCTTCCATATCCATTTCAAGTGAATATGAAATTGAGCTGGAAGTTCCGTGGTTTGTTCCGCGTGTCCAGCTAAAAGAAAAAACAGATTCAGAAGCTTGTTTTTGAGACAGTGTCAGTTCAGAATTTGATACTGATATTGCTATGGGGGCTCCCAATGCAACAACAACATCTTCTTCTTTTTGGCAAGAATTTAAAAGCGTTATAGCTATTACTACGAGTACAGAAATCCACATCCCGTTTTGCATGTAATTTCGCTTACTGCAGTTATTATTTTTATATCTAAAGTTTTTCATTGTTTACTATTTACGTTTGATTTATTAAGAAACTGCCCGTTAACTTAGTATCCCGGATTTTGGGTAAGATTAGGATTCGACTCAATCTCTTTTAGCGGGATTGGAAACAGAAAATGCTTTTCGGTAGCGTTTACTTTGCCAATTGAGTGTAGGAAATCCAGTCCCCATTGCCCGTTATCAACTCTAATTAAGTCGAACCAGCGCTGACCTTCAAAAGCCAATTCCAAACGGCGTTCATTCAGGATGATCTCTTTCATTTCTGATTGCGATTTTCCGCCTACTGCTTCTAATCCTGCTCTCTCGCGCACCTCATTTAACGGAGCTTCTGCTTCAGAAGTCCTGTTCAACTCGTTCAGTGCTTCAGATTTCATTAACAAGACATCAGCATAACGTAGTACCGGAAAGTTCATTGGGCTATTATCGTAAGTGGCTGAAATTGCCTTGGTAACCAGAAATTTCCGAAGATTAAAACCAGTTATGGAGTAAGTAGGATTGTATTTCTGACCATCAAAATTTGGACAGTCTTCGTAGAATACTGTTGCGTCCTTTCTTAAATCGTTTTCCTCGTAAGCATTGATAAATTCCTGCGTTGGCTGGTTCCAGCCCCAACCACCGGCTACCATTCCTGAGTTTCGTGGCCCCTGAAAAGTACTCAACCATGATGCTTGGTTTTCGTTTGACCAGAAGTCTTCGCCCGCATCTCCGGTATATTGCACTTCAAATAATGATTCTATGGAATTCTTATTGTAAACATCGAAATTATCCGCATAGTTTTCATTTAAACGATAGCCTAATGCAGTAACCTCGTTGCTTAACGAAACCACATTCTCCCATTCGCCTAACGTGAGGTAAACCTTAGCCAACAGCCCTGTGGCAGCACCTTTGGTTGCCCTTCCTAAATCGTTGGAAGAATAACTTGATTTTGTTGGCAATAAATCTTTTGCGGTGGTTAAATCATCGATAATCAGATCGTAAACCAGGCTTTTGTCGGTTCGTGCCGGACGTAAATCATCGCCAGGTACTTGTGGTTCTGTTATTAGCGGAACATCGCCAAAAAAACGCACCAGAATAAAGTAGTAATGTGCCCTTAGGAAATGTGCTTCACCTAAAATTCGATTCTTTAAGGACTCATCAATATCCATTGACGGAATTTTCTCCAGAACGATATTGCTGCGTAAAATACCCGGCCACGGACCACGGAATAAATCTAAAACGCCCGGGTTATCGGTTGTTGTAACAAAGTTGGCCATGTCTTGTGTTTCGCGGCCATCATCACCACCTCCGGCACCAACAATACTGTTTCCAGCCATAATATCCGTTGTCCACATGCGCATGTTATACAGTTTGGGCCATTGTAATGGTTGGTATGCCCCGTTTACAGCATTTATGGCATCCTCTTCAGTTTGATAATAATTATCAGTATTTATCGAATCGAGTGGCGCTTTATCAAGAAATTCATCGCTACACGAAATAGCAATTACAGCCAAAACCGCTATTGCCAGTATATTTTTTATTGTATTCATTTTATTCTGATTTAATTGGTTAGAAGCTAATATTTACACCCAGACTGTAGGTTTTTGTCACCGGATAAGTATTTAAATCAATTCCGTTAACACCAACCTCAGGATCGAATCCCGAGTAATCGGTAAATGTGAAAAGATTCGTTCCTGAGACATAGATGCGAGCAGAACTCATTTTTGCCTTTTGAATGATGCTGGCCGGTAAGGTGTAACCAAATGTTATGTTTTTCACCCTCAGGTACGAACCATCTTCTACAAAGCGGTCAGATGGGCGAATGTTTTTATTGGGGTCGTTAAATACGGCTCGTGGTACTGTAGTGCTTGTACCTTCTGCTGTCCAACGGTCAAGTGCTCCTATAGTTTGATTCTGGGCTACGGCCATACCTTCACTCCAGATTTTATTGGCGTTGTAAATATCATTTCCGTAAACCCCCTGAAGAAAGACTGTAAGGTCGAACCCTTTATAGGTGAAAGTATTGTTTAAAGCAAAAATGAAATCAGGATTCGGGTTACCAATGTACGTACGGTCGTTATCATCGATTATGCCGTCGCTGTTTAAGTCCAAATACCGGATATCTCCAGCCGATGTTCTTGAATACGGGTCATCTCCGGGTACCTGCAAGGCATGTTCGTCAACTTCCTGTTGATTTTGAAAAATCCCATCAGTTACAAAACCATAGAATACATCCATGGGCTGTCCAACTTCCAAGCGGGCAATACTTTGGTTAAAACCTACGCTGCCTCGTGCCATCGGAATGGTGTCGTTCAGGCTTTTAACCTCGTTTCTGTTTACCGAAATATTAAAATCAGTATCCCATGTAAAATCACCCTTTAAATTATGCGAGGTAATACTAAGCTCGATTCCTTTATTCTCAATTTCTCCGGCATTAATCGATGGAACATAAATATCGGAATAACCCGTAGTAATGGGTATTGAAGCAGGAACAAGCATGTCCTCCGTATTTTTGATATAGGCATCGAATGTGATATTCAGGCGTTGGTCTAAAATAGTAGCATCGAAACCAATGTTTGCCTGCTTTTGCGATTCCCATTGAACATTGGGATTGGGCATCACAATAGGCACAACTGCATTTACAAGATTATCGTTTAGGTTATACTTAATGGTATTTAGCGCCGAAGCAAACGAGTAGTTTCCAATTTCCTGATTACCGGTAACACCATATCCTGCCCTGAGTTTTAAATCGTCAACAAATTCAATGTTTTCAAAGAAATCCTCCTCCGAGATCCTCCAGGCTGCAGAACCCGATGGGAATAATCCCCATTTGTTGTTTTGCCCGAACCTTGATGAACCATCGTAACGAACTGTTCCGGTAAGCAAGTATTTGTCGGCAAACGAATAATTTACACGCCCCATATAAGACATTAAAGACCACTCATTTGTATTTCCTCCTATATTTTTTTGAGTTAAACCATTGTCAAGTTGCTGGGTTAAGTCGCTGGCAAATTCCTGAATGGAACCGGTCATATATTTGAACTTATTTTCCTGGGCACTTGTACCAGCCAGCAGTGTTAGCTTATGCTTCTCGTCTATTGTTGTTTTATAGGTAAGCGTGTTGTCCCAGTTCCAGGTTATGGAGCGATTCCAGCCTTCGCCAAGATAAGATTGTTCCTGTGGAGTAGGCTGCCAGTCATATTTTGGTGACCACGAACGTGATTCCCAAAAGTTAGCCTTTATACCTGCCAGCGATTTAAAAACAAGCCCTTTCAATATTTCTACTTCGCCATAAACTGATCCCATAAGGTTGTATCCCAGGGTTGTATTCTCAATTATTTCTGAACGTCCAATCGGATTTACAACATCGCCATACCACATTGGGATTCCAACCGGTCCGGCATACGTACCATCCTGGTTATAAATTTCCTGAGTTGGAAGTGCTCTCATAGCATCTATTATGCTATAGTCGCCGCTGTATTTTTTGTCGTGATTTAGAGTAATGTTATTACCAAATTTCACTTTATCAAGAATCTGATTGTCTGAATTGAATTTTAAAGTGTAACGTTCAAATCCTGTATTGTTTACAATTCCTTCCTGGTCGAAATAGTTGCCGGAAACGTAATAATTTGATTTTTCGTTACCGCCAGAATACGAGATAGAATAATTTTGAATGGGAGCCGTAGAAAACATGGCCCCAAGCCAATCTGTTCCCTCGCCCAGCGATGCCGGATTTGAATATGCCGGATTTTGATTCTGACCGGCATTAGCCATCATTTCATTATGCAACGAAGCAAATTCGGAAGCATTTAGCATGTCAACCATATTGGTTGCCTCTTGCATACCATAGTAGGCATTGAAAGAAATAACCCCTTTTCCTGATTTACCGCTTTTTGTGGTTATAATAACTACACCGTTAGCACCTCGCGAACCATAAATTGCCGTTGCCGATGCGTCTTTTAAAACCTGTATCGATTCCACATCATCCATGTTTAATTGATTTAAACCGGATTGAGTTGGTACACCGTCGATTACGAGTAAAGGATCGTTGTTATTAATGGTGCCAATACCACGAATACGAAAGGTTGGGTCGTTACCGGGAGTACCACTCGAGATAATCTGCACACCGGCAGCTTTCCCCTGCATGGCTTCACCAACGCTCGCCAGTGGGAGCGATTTTAAATCATCGGTGCTTACTGAAACGACAGAACCGGTAAGATCTTTCTTCTTTTGTGAACCGTAGCCTATCGCAACCACTTCCTCCAGGCCAATCGTTTTCTCAAGCATGGTTACATTAAGTTCACTTTTGTTTTGTATACTTTCTTCAACATCCTGCATACCAACAAAAGAAAATACCAGAATACCATCTGCGGGAATATTCGACAAGGAGTAATTTCCATCGAAGTCGGTTGTTGTTCCTTTGGTTGTACCTTTTAAAACAACTGTTACGCCTGGTAAAGGCTCTCCCCTGGAATCAGTAACCGTACCTTTTACTGTTTTTTCGTTTTGCTGTACTGAAGTTTTTGTTGAACCGGATTGTAAGTTCCCGTTTGCATAAACTTCAGAACTGGAATGTACCGTAATTAGAATAATACCAATAGCCAGTACGCTGTTTACAAATTTCGTCATAGTTTACTTTGAATTAGTTTTACAGTGTTAATTTTCATTTCCCGGTTTTGATAATTAAGCTTAACTGGGAATCTGAAAATTTTTGATTTCTAATTCAAAAGTATTTTAAGGCAGTGCTAAAAGGAAAAAGTAAAAGGTTTATATAGATTTATTTTGAGGGTCCTTCTCATACATGTCTATTTGTCAATTAGTTACAATGCATTGATCCTGAAAAAATATAGATGAAATATGATTCAAAAAAAAGGAAATCAGCCCCGAAAACATCCTCTTCAGAACTTTCTATTTAGGTAATAAACTCGTATTTTCGATATTCGCCCCACGAGTAACCAACATGATATCCTGCTCAAACTGGGTAGGATTTTGAGACTTGTTTTTCATTTTCGATTTGTAAGCATAAATGGTATTTACCGAGCAGTCGAGAATTCGGGAAAGCTTTTCAGCATCTTGAATGCCCAACCTGAATAAAGCAATAATGCGCAACTCGGTATTTAAAAGTTGTCCTTCTTTCATGCGAATTTGCTCTTCAGGTTTTAATAAGGCATTTATTTTATTCGGAAACTCTGGAAAAATTTCGAGAAATGCTTTATCAAAGTTGTGGTACAATTTTGCTTTTTCTTTATGTATATTTAGGTTGTCAACTTCAAGTGAAAGTTCATCAAACTGTCTTTTCTTCAACCGTCTGCCAACCAATAATTTTAACTTTTCAAGCTTATCAATAATCTGAGAACTAATTTCGAAATAATAACCAATGTATTCCTCTTTTATCCTGTTGGCAAGCAGTAACTCCTCGTTACTTACTGCCAGCTTTTTATTGGTTTTTTCTACGATTATTTTCGATTTTCTAAGTTTTACAGTCTGTCTTGCAATAACAACAAAAGAAATTCCCACAACGATAATCAGTAAAGTTACAACCAAGGCGTAATTCCATAGTTGTTTCTTTTGTTTTTCAATGGTTCCAATATGCTCTGCTTTAATAAAAGGCAGAAAATTGGAAACCTGCCAAAGCCTGAAATTACTTCCGTAAAAGCGACTATCTTCTAAGGCTATATTTACATATTTGCTGGCACGGATTATATCTCCCTGTTCATAGAGATTATTGGCAAGAAAAAGCAATGCAACAGCTTCCTTTTTGGCTCCCCTTAGATCAGCCATTGCTGCTTTTGCCATATATATAAGCTCCTTTTCTTTGTCTCCAACAATTCCATAGGTAAAAGCAAGAGATATTAACGGTAATGCTAATTCGTCATTTGTAAGACTATAAGTACTTATTATATTTTCGAGCTCAACAATGGCTGTATCGTTATTTCCCAGTTTTAGATTTTTCTGAGCTATTAATGAATGGTATTGCCACGAAGATTGCGGCAAATACACTAAAGCCGAATCATAACCGGCCATCCCTTTTTCCCGGTAATCCTGTGCAAATTCGGGGCTTTGCGAAAAGCTTTCCATATCAAAATATCCCCGGCTCAGTACCTGATAATAATTTGCTTTTACTTTATCCGAAAGGGGGAATAAGTTAATAGAATTCAATGTCTTTAACGATTCATTGAAAATTCCGGCAGAGATAAGAATATTGGCAAATTCAATCTTTGCACTTGCAATCAATTCAGAGTTATTAATTTGTTGAGCAGTTTCATTTAGCTCTTTTGCATAATAGTATGCTGAATCAAATTTAAACGTTTGATACTCATTATAAAGCCTTAAGCAATAGGCATAATAGTTGGTCAAATAATGCTCATTTTCCGGACTTGGTGTAGATTCTTTTAACTCGATAAGACGGTCGAGCTTTTTTGTTACAAAGTATTCTCTTTGAGCGATAACTTCATCCAGGGTTGTCAATATATCTTTCGAAGTCTCCTGGCTATATCCATTACAAACGTATATGATTGAAGTGAAAAGAAAAATAAATTTAAGTATGAAAACTCCCATATAATTTGGATGTAAAAAAATACTACTTCAAAAATACGTTTAAAATTTCAAAATGAATTTCGTTCATTTTGCATAAATATAGAGCTTATTTCAAAATTAGAGGATAATAATTGTTGGCTCTTTATAATTGGAACAATGGAATAAGATGCCTCTTACACAATTGTTACATTTACTTGTAAAAATGTTTCAGGGTTGTTGCTTCGAGTCTTAGTTGCTAAAGAGTTGAAACATCATTGCTTGTATTTGTAACATTCATTAATGCCTTCAAATTGGCGTCCCGCTACTTTTGGTTCAAAGTTTTAAACCAATAATTCTGAATCGAAATGAAACAACAGAACGTTTTAACCGTCGCCTTGATCATTGCTTTAGGCGGATTTCTCTTTGGCTACGATATTGCCATGATGTCGGGGACGACAACACAACTTGAAGAGCTATATAATTTAAATAGTTTTTGGTTAGGTTTTACCATAGCAATAGCTATTGTAGGTACTATAATTGGTACTATAATAATAGGGAAACCAGCTGAAAAGTTTGGCCGACGCAAATCTTTAATCATTTTATCAGGTATCTTTTTTATTTCAGCTTTAGGAAGTGCTTTTTCAATAGGCTGGGGTATGTTACTGTTTTTTAGATTGGTAACAGGCATAATGCTAGGTTGTATTTCAGTGGTTACACCCATGTTCATTGCCGAAATATCACCGGCAAAAAAACGTGGGCAATTAGTGTTACTCAATCAGTTTTTTGTTGTATTCGCTATTTTCCTGGCATTTGCAGTTAATTATTTTTTGGTCAGCACCATTGATCTCGATTCCTGGCGTTGGATGATTGGAATTGAGGCAATTCCTGCCCTTTCATTCTTTTTATTGTTGAATCTGGTTCCTGAAAGTCCGAGATGGTTAATTAACCATGGACGATATGAAGAGGCTTTGTCCACTTTTGAACGTATCAAAGCTGAGGATCCGGAAGAGGAAGTCAGGATTGTCAAAGAATCAGTTGAGCAGGAAGAAGCTATCGGTTACGGTAAACTGTTTGTAAAAGAAAACCGTTTACCGGTGATGATTGCAATAATGATTGCAGCTTTCAACCAATTAGCCGGTATTAATGCCATAATGATTTATGCTCCGCGTGTTTTCGAAATGGCAGGGTTCGAAACCGATATCTCTTTACTCCAATCCATCTCGGTAGGTGCAACAAATCTGCTTTTCACCTTTGTAGCTCTTTTTCTTATCGACAAATATGGACGGCGCACATTGTTAATGGTTGGTTCAGTTGGTATGGTATTTTTTCTTGGGATGCTTTCAAAGTCGTTCTTCACGGGCGATTACTCCGACCTGGGAGGTTACGGGGTGATGATTTACCTGATGGGGTTTATCGCGTTTTTTGCATTTTCCCAGGGAGCTGTTCTCTGGGTTGTTATTTCTGAAATTTTTCCTAACAAAGTTCGTTCGCAGGGACAGGCACTCGGAAGTTTTACACATTGGATTTTTGCTGCTGCACTTATATGGGGATTTCCGGTTTTAAACAATGCAGTTGGCGGCGGAGTCTCCTTTGGTTTTTTCGCGATCATGATGGTATTCCATTTCTTTTTTGCATGGAAAGTTCTTCCTGAAACCAAGGGGAAATCGCTGGAGGAAATTCAGCTTGAGATGAAAAGAAAATAACACCCATCATATAACATCAAAAGAAACTAATCATGGAAATTAAAAACAAGGAAATATTGTGCATTGGGGAAGTGCTTTGGGACAGGTTGCCTTCGGGAGCAAAACCGGGAGGAGCGCCAATGAACGTGGCGCTTCACCTAAATGCTATCGGCATGGATGCTACCATTGCAAGTAGCATAGGGAATGACGATGAAGGCAATAATCTAAAAGCCTTTTTGAATAGGTCGGGGCTCGATACCAGTTATATCCAAACGGAAGATTTTTTGCCAACAAGTGAAGTTATTGTTCAACTGGATGAAAACAATAATGCAACCTATGAAATATGTGAGCCGGTAGCTTGGGATAACATTCGTTTGACAAAAGAATTAATGGATAAAGCAAAAAAGTCCGGTCTGCTGATTTATGGTACGCTTGCTTCTCGAAATCCCATCTCACGGGAATCTATCATGTTTTTATTAGACTATAGTGGAGTAAAGCTCGTTGACATCAATTTTCGAAAACCTTACGACTCGCAAAAGGTAGTCGAAGAGCTTTTGATGAAAGCTGATATTGTGAAGATGAATGAAGATGAATTAGTCGTTTTTGCAAACTGGTACAATAAACATAAATATGACGAGAAAAGCCTGATTAAATGGTTTGCTTCACAATACAACATAAAAATGGTTTGTATTACAAAAGGTGAAGACGGAGCCATTTTGTACTGCGAAGGTGAATTTTATGAGCATCCGGGCTTCAAGGTAAATGCAGTTGATACAGTTGGGGCGGGCGATGCATTTCTGGCTGGATTAATTTCTTCGCTCATAAATGGTAAATCCCCTGATGAAGCCTTGGCATTTGCATGCGCAACCGGTGCCTTTGTGGCAACAAAAACGGGAGCGACCCCAAATTACGACATGAAAGAAATCAATTCGATACTATCTGAAATTAAAGTGTAAGTGAGAAATAAATAATACTAAAACTAAGTAATCTTATCTAATTATGATGAAACTAATCAAATTGAAAAAAGCAGGCAAAGGGATATTTATTGTCCTGTTGAGTTTGCTTTCAACAGTGTCGTTTGCACAGCAAGCCACTGTTTCTGGTAATGTTACAGACTCCAACGGGGAAAGTTTGCCCGGCGTAACTATTATTGAAAAAGGAACAACGAATGGAACAATTACTGGTATTGACGGAGATTATACCATCTCTGTTTCAACAGATGCAACACTCGTATTCAGTTTTGTGGGTATGCTTAAACAGGAAATTGCTGTAGGCAACCAAACAACAATTAATGTACAGTTGAATGAAGAAGCTATTGGCTTAGACCAGATTGTTGTAACGGGTTATCAAACACAGAAAAAAACTGATTTAACAGGTGCTATCAGCGTAGTTGAAATGGATGAAGTAAAGGAAACACCAACAGGAAATGCTATTAAAGCATTGCAGGGCCGTGTTGCCGGGCTTTATGTAACTACTGACGGAAATCCGGGGTCATTCGCTACTGTTCGAATCAGGGGTGGTAGTACCATGGGTGGAGGAAGCAACGATCCGCTCTATATTATTGATGGTGTGCCGACAACCGGAGGTATTGAACAACTAAACCCGAACGACATCGAATCGATGCAGGTATTAAAAGATGCTTCTGCTGCCAGTATCTATGGTTCGCGGGCAAACAACGGTGTAATTCTTATTACAACTAAAAAAGGAAAAGAAGGAGTTTCCAAGGTTGAGTTCAGTTCTTATGCCACTATTCAGCAATATACTTCAAAACTCGATGTGCTGAATACCTATGACCGGGGATATGTAAACTGGCAGGCTGCAATCAACGACGGATTGACACCAACTTCAAGTATTTATAAATATGACTGGCATTTGGATGGCGACAATGCAGTCCTCGACAGGATTTTATTGCCTGAATATATCGATCCGGCACAAACCATGCGTCCTGCAGATACACGTTGGTACGACGAGATTTCTCAAACTTCACTCATTCAATCGTACAACCTCACAATCTCTAACGGAAATGAAAGAGGAAGTTCACTTATTTCTTTGAATTATTACAACCACGATGGAATTATTAAAGAAACCAACTCGAATAAAATTACGGCACGTATAAATTCCGATTATAATTTTTGGGACGGTAAATTAAAGGTGGGAGAAAACCTGAATGTTTCAAAAATATACAATGCAGAAATTCCTACAGGCGATGTAATGTACCTGGCATTGGTGCAACAGCCCGTAGTTCCGGTAAATTCTGTTGATGGTGGCTGGGGTGGTCCTGCCCCGGGAATGACAGACCGGCACAACCCGGTTCGTTTAATTGAGCAGAACAAACATAACAAAGGCAAATCGTCGCGCATCTTCGGAAATATCTATGCTGACCTCGAACTAATAAAGGGGCTGCATTTTAGAACCAGTTATGGTGTGGATTACACCCAGACGTACCGACGTAAAATGGATTACAGCTATGTGTCTGGCTTTTTAATTAGCGATATTAACCGTACAACCACCTCTCAGTCACATAATTTGTCGTGGACTTGGACCAATACATTGAATTACAAGTTCGAAAAAGAAAAACACAACCTTGATGTGGTTGCAGGAACTGAAGCCATTAAATACGAAGATGAATGGTTCTGGGCAAGTCGCGAAGGTTTTGTTCTTGAAGATCCGGACTATATGTACCTAGATGCCGGAACCGAAAAAGTGCTGAACGGAGGAGGAGGCTCGGGGAACTCATTATTCTCCATTTTCGCAAAAGCTAACTATGTATATGATTCAAAATATTTGTTTTCTGCAACACTACGCCGAGATGGTTCATCACGATTTGGTAAAGATAATTTGTACGGAATATTTCCTGCCTTTTCTTTAGGATGGAGAATCAGCGAAGAAAACTTTATGGAGTCTGTTTCGTCGGTTTCGAACCTGAAACTAAGAGCCGGATGGGGTATTACCGGTAACCAGCAGATAAGTAACGAAGCCATTTATTCAATCTATCGTACCGATTATGGTGTTGATCCTACATGGGTTTTCGATTCTGGAACAGCCTATGATATAATGGGAATGGATACTGGTACGCTACCTTCCGGATTCAGAAAAATCCGTGAGGGTAATCCACTGCTCAAATGGGAAGAAGCCAATCAAACTAACTTTGGTATCGATTTTGGTTTCTTCGATCAGGCCATTTACGGAAGTATCGATTATTTCTTTAAGGAAACAAAGGATATTTTAATTGAACCTCCTTATCTAGCAGTTAAAGGTGAAGGCGGAAACCAATGGGTAAACGGTGCAACACTTGAGAACAGAGGATGGGAAGTAGTATTTGGTTACAGAAAAGATTTTGCAAGTGGACTTAGTATGGATTTATCTGCAAATGTATCGTCGTATAAACGAGAAGTAACCTATCTGCCCGATGAAGTTCTTACTGGATACCCTGGCGACCCAGCAACGGACAAAACCGTAATCGGACATTCTGATTTGGTTCATTTTGGATATATCGCGGATGGAATATTCCAGAACCAGGGAGAAGTGGATGCACATGCTGAACAAACCGGCAAAGGAGTTGGTCGGATTCGTTATAAAGATATTGGTGGACTGGATGCAGAAGGTAATTTTGTTTATGAACCAGATGGTGTTGTTGATGCATTGGACAGGACATGGATTGGAGATCCTAATCCGGATTTTGAATACGGATTAAACGCCAGCTTTTCCTATAAAAATTTCGATTTAAATATATTCTTTCAGGGAATTTATGGTGCCGATGTCTATAACGAATATAAACACCTCACCGATTTCACATCTATATGGCAGGGAACAAACTTTGGATCAAGAACGCTGGATGCATGGTCTCCAAACAATACTGGTTCTACTATTCCAATGTTGACTCTGACCGATACGAACAACGAAAACCGGGGGTCAACCTATTTCATTGAAAACGGTTCGTACCTGAAATTGAGAAATCTGCAGTTGGGTTATAATCTCCCTAAAAATCTGGTTAATAAAGCCAAACTGTCATCAGCCCGGATTTACCTGCAAGGACAAAACCTTTTCACGATAAAAGATTCGAAAGGTAGCGACCAGTTTACAGGTGTTGACCCTGAATCGCCCGGATTTGCATATCCGATCCCGGCAAGTTATACCATTGGTGTTAATCTAACTTTTTAAAAACGGACTATCATGAAGAATAAAACAATAATACTATTAGCAATCATTGCAACAGGATTTTTAATTTCCTGTTCGGATTCCTTTCTGGAGATGACTCCGAAGAGTATCATCAGTAACGACCAGCTTTTAACCCCCGAAAATGCAGAAGGAATGGTTATCGCAGCTTATGCAGAGCTTGGTAATGACCATTACACCGCTCCAAACTCGCTTTGGCCATATGCTGACAATACCAGTGGAGATTCTTACAAAGGCGGTGGCGGAACCGGTGATATCTGGGAATTCAATTTTATGGAACTTTTTGCTTTTAACACAACCGATAATCCTCTTGTTGACCAGAAATGGTACAGATTATACGTGGGAGTTGGACGTGCGAACGAAGCACTTAAAGTCATCAATCAGCTTTCCGAAGAAGAATATCCGGAGAAAACAGAACGTCAGGCGGAAATGCGTTTTCTCAGAGCGCATCATTATTTTATTCTGAAAACCATGTTTAAATACATTCCCTGGATTGATGAAACTGTGGTTGGTGAAGCTTATGGCGAAGTATCCAATCGTGAATTCTCGGATCAGGAACTTTGGGATAAAATTGCTGCCGAATTTGAATTTGCTGCCAGTAATCTTCCTGAAACTCAAAGTGACAAGGGAAGGCCAAATATGTATGCTGCCAAAGCATATCTGGCAAAAACAAAACTTTACCAGGCTTACGAACAGGGCGAAGATAACGCAGTAACCAGTATAAATTCTTCAAAATTACAGGAGGTTGTTGACCTTGTTGATGAAGTTTCGGCCCAATACTCTTTGTTTACCGATTTTGGCTACAACTTCCTTTGGAGCCACGACGAAGGGAGCACAGAATCTGTTTTTTCTATTCAACGTTCGGTTGACGACGGAACACCGAAAGGTCGCCTGGATTGGGGAAATATGCTGAATTACCCGATGAACCCGGAGTACGGCTGTTGCTGGTTCCATATTCCATCACAGAACCTTGTGAATTCATTTAAAACCGACGGAAATGGATTGCCACAGTTCGATACATTTAACGACTCGGATGTACTTGAAGGTGCTGATTTTTACGATAATTCTTTTGATGTACGTTTAGACCATACTGTTGCAATCCCGGGCCATCCCTGGAAATACGACCCCAATTTTATTTATCAGAAAGATTGGGCCCGGGCAACACAAATTTACGGGCATTTCTCTTCACTTAAAGAAAACCAGTCACCTAACTGTGCTTGCTTTCAAAAAGTACCACCTTTTATGGCAAGCTCGAAAAATACCGACATTATTCGTTTTGCCGATGTATTATTATGGAAAGCTGAGGCATTAATTGAATTGGGACGCCAGGATGAAGCATTGCCAATCATAAATGAGATTCGTCAACGTGCAAACAATAGCACAGCCATGTTGAAAATGAACGATGGCACGCCAAGTTCAAACTACAAAATGGACATCTACAAACCTGGTGTAAACTGTGACTGGACTCAGGAATTTGCCCGCCAGGCTTTGCGCTGGGAAAGACGCTTAGAGTTTGCAATGGAAGGTATTCGCTTTTTTGATTTGGTACGTTGGGGAATAGCCGGAGATTATATCAACAATTATTTTGCTGAAGAAAAAACCAAACGAGAATACTTGAAAGATGGTCAGTTTACGGAAGGGAAGCATGAGTATTTTGCTATTCCTCAAAATCAAATTGATTTTAGTAAAGGTTTGTATAAGCAAAATCACGGTTGGTAACAGTTAAACATTTAAAAGAAATTGAAATGAAGAAATATTTGATTTATATAATACTGATAACCTTTTCGGCCGGATTATTTTCTTCCTGCGAAGAGGATTACACAAGCTCGCTGAACCTGGATGCCGATGTTAAAATACAGAGTTTCTCGGTTGCGGGGACTGAAGGCGAAATCGATGAAGCAAACAAAACCGTTACGGTAACCATCGAAAGCGGGAGCAATATTGATCTTAGCAATATAAGCCCGGAGATTGTACTTCCAGCAGGAGCTGTCATTACTCCTGCTATTACATCAAGCATGGATTTCACCAATCCTGTTGAGTTTACGATTGTAAACGGCGATATTTACTGCCAATACACCGTAACTGTTTCTGAGAAATTCTACTTTGCCTTTTTGGGCGAGCCTGCCAATGTATCTGCTATGACGATTTTAGATGACCAAAAAGCTGCAGAATGGTTTTTAAAGAAATATCCTTCTGCTGAATATGTAAGTTTTAGTCAGGTTGCCGATGGCACAGTAGATTTGAGCAAATACAATGCCGTTTGGTATCATTCAGACCAGGGTACACGCCCTTGCTGGCCTGATGCTCAAATGTTATACGGAGTTGCCGATAATTCTGCAATAGTATCCAAGCTGAAAACGTATTATGAAAATGGAGGTAACATCCTGTTAACCAATTTTGCCGGTTCGCTGGTTGATGAACTGGGAATTGTTAGCGAAGCAAAATATGCTCCAAACAATGCTTTTGGCGATATCGAGGCAAATCCTGATTCTTATAACTGGGGCGATTGGGATTTGAGGTGGTACGGTAATCCAGAAAACCCCATAGCTCAGGGATTAAACTATAAAAGTGATGACCCAACAAAATTTATAATGTTGCCTAACGGAGTTGCACGCCGTAACCGTACCAACCAGTATAACGTGGATGACTGGACGGATTACGCAGTTGGTGGCTCAACCATTGAGGAACGGGTTGCATACTTCGAAACCGTTAACAACTGTGAAGTATTGGTGTCCAACTGGAACGGCATGGAGATTAACCTTGTTTTATGGGATAAACATGATGGTAAAGGTGCCGCTATCTTTATTGGTTCAGGAACTTATGACTGGTATGCTGAGAATGATGTTGAAAACACAGCGGGTAACCGCGAGAAGCTGACATCGAATTGCATTGCATATCTATTGGCAAAATCGAAAGAATAATTCATAAAAGGAAGGAAGCCATTTCAGGCTTCCTTCTTATAACAGCTTTGGGAGATTAAATAATTAAACAAATTATTATGAAGAATATATTTGTGACCCTATTAATTGGTGTGTTGTTCAGCTTTTCGCTTATTGTTAAAGCTCAGGACTATAGTGAGCAGTACCGGCCACAATTCCATTTTTCTCCCAAAAGTGGCTGGATTGGTGACCCGGACGGAACCATAAAATTCGACAGTCTGTACCATCTTTTTTGGTGGGGACACGCCGTTTCCGAAGATTTGGTGTACTGGAAAGAATATCCCTGGCCCATGCAGGGAGGAAACTCGTCTTTCGATTACTACACAGGTTCGGTAGTTGTAGATACTGCAAACACTGCCGGGTTTGGAACCGGAGATGACACGGTTGCCGTGGCGATTTATACCATGCACAATAGAACAACAAATATTGAAACGCAGGGAATCTCATCGAGTACTTCGCCCGATTTTAAATACTTCAATTATTACAACGATAACCCGGTAATTCCTTCCACTTCAACCGATTTCAGGGACCCCTCTGTATTTTGGGATACGCAACTCAACCGTTGGGCAATGGCTATTACACGTCCGGGTGAACATCGTATTGAAATTTATAGCTCTCCTGATTTGAAAAACTGGACTAAACAATCGTCTTTCGGGCCACTTGGTGCACGAACAGGCGCCTGGGAAGTTCCCGACCTTTTTCAACTCCCATTAGATGGTAATCCTGAAAATAAGAAGTGGGTTATGATTTGTGGGATGGGTCCTAATCGTGGGCAATACTGGGTAGGCGATTTTGATGGAAGTACTTTCACTCCTGACGGTACAACCCTGACTTATTTGAAAAATGGCACCGGTATCAACGGTGAACTATTTACTGATTTTGAAGATTCTGATTACGGAACATGGACTACAGAAGGAACTGCTTTTGGCACGGGCCCGGCAAATGGATCCCTGTCCGGCCAAATGGATGTATCAGGTTATTTGGGCGACTACCTGGTGAATTCTTTTAATGGTGGCGATGCCGCAACCGGGAAACTGGCATCTCCGGAGTTTACGGTTTCCAAGAATTTTATCAACTTTTTAATATCTGGCGGAAACCACAATAATTTAACCTGTATTAACCTACTTGTAAACGGAGAAGTTGTAAGAACGGCTACCGGTGACAATTCGGAACAGCTAAAATGGTTTGGCTGGGATATAAGTGAATACATCGGACAAACTGCTGTATTACAAATTATCGACAATTTCTCAGGTAGTTGGGGACACATTAATATCGACCACATTATGTTCTCGGATATTCTTACCGACCATAGATACGAACATGCCTACTGGATTGATTACGGCCCCGATTTTTATGCTGTAAGAACTTATCGGAATTACGATGCAGATGACGACCGTACCGTTTGGCTTGGTTGGATGAATAACTGGGATTATGCCAATAGCATTCCGACCTCCTGGGGAGGAAGTACAGCTGAGTCGCTGCCCCGCGAAATACAGCTGGTTAGCACTCTTCAAGGTTATAAAATCACTCAAAAGCCAATTGAGGAATTGAAGAAGTTAAGAAAGGAAGAAGTAGTACTAACGAACAAAACAGTAGAAGGAACAACTGTATTAACAGAGTTTAAACCTCTGAAAAATACTTATGAGTTTGAAGCAGTTTACGAAGTAAACCCGGGAAGCGATCAGAAAGTCGGCTTTAATCTTTGTGTGTCGGATGCCAATAAAATGGTATTGGGTTACGACGCTAAAACCTCGAATGTTTTTATCGACCGTACACAAAGCGGATATGTAAGCTTTAACAGCAAATTTCCGCGGGTTATAAATGCTCCTGTGCAGTTAAAAGAAAACAAAATCAGTTTTCATGTTTTTGTTGACCAACTGTCGCTTGAAGTTTTTGTGAATGATGGAGATGTTGTATTAACTTCATTGATGTTTCCTAATCCTTATTTTCAAAAAGGCATCGAATTATTCTCGATAAATGAATCATCAGTACTTCAATCATTTAATGGTTGGGAGCTCAACTCAATTTGGGAAGAGGAGCTGGGCACAGGAATACTGGACAGAAGAGAAAACATAAAATCGATTGATGTATATCCTAACCCGGCCAACCACAAAATACACTTTACGCTGAATGCTGGAACCAGTAAAACCGCCACAGCAAAAGTTATAAACCTACTGGGACAAACCCTGAAAGAAAAAATAATATTTCCCGGTATTTCCTCGTCCGAAATCGATATAAGCGATTTAAAAACGGGACACTACATTCTTTATGTTTTGAATGACAACCAAATATCAACTCAACAATTTATAAAAGTAAATTAATAATGATGAAGACATTTTATAAGCTTCTGGTGGTAGTTTTTATCTTAAGTGCCTGCGAGCCGTCGGCAAACAACCAACAAGAAAAATACAATGAACAATACCGTTCCAAGGTTCATTTCTCGCCTGAAACAGGGTGGGCTAATGACCCGAATGGGATGGTGTATTACGATGGTGAATACCACCTGTTTTTTCAGCATAACCCGGATACTACAATCTGGGGGCCAATGCACTGGGGGCATGCGGTAAGCAAAGACCTCATTCACTGGGAACAGCTCCCAATAGCATTGTACCCCGACAGTTTAGGATGGATATTCTCGGGAAGTGCTGTAATTGACTGGGAAAATACATCGGGTTTGGGAGAAAACGGCGTTCCGCCAATGGTGGCTATTTTTACCTATCACAATCGGGAGTTGGAAAATACCGGAACTGATAAATTTCAGTCTCAGGGAATTGCATATAGCCTTGACAAAGGGCGTAGCTGGACGAAATATGAAAACAACCCGGTTTTACCTAATCCCGGAATTCGTGATTTTCGTGACCCAAAAGTGATGTGGCACCCCGAAAGTGAGAAATGGATAATGACCCTTGCCGTGCTCGACCATATCAATTTCTATTCTTCGCCTAATTTAATCGACTGGACCCTGGAAAGCGAATTCGGAGAAGGAATTGGAGCACATGGCGGCGTTTGGGAATGCCCTGATTTGTTTCCTTTGCAAGTGGAAGGAACAGACGAAATTAAGTGGGTATTACTGGTAAGTATCAATCCGGGAGGGCCAAATGGAGGTTCGGCGACACAATATTTTGTTGGCGAATTTGACGGGCATGTATTTGAACCACACGGAGAAAGGACTAAATGGTTGGACTATGGTAAGGATAATTATGCAGGTGTAACATGGTCGGATATTCCGGATGAGGATGGCAGAAGAATTTTAATTGGCTGGATGAATAACTGGCAATATGCAAATGAGATTCCGACATCGGGCTGGAGGGGGGCATTTACCCTCCCGAGAACCCTGGAATTGACAGAAATCTATAACGACTATCTACTTGTTTCGTCGCCGGTAAAAGAATTTGAAAAACTAAAATCAGGTTCAAAAAAGATCTCCGGTTCTACAGTTTCAGGAATGCAGGAGATTAATATGAAACCACAGTTCCCGATGGAAATAAACTTGAACTTTAATACTGAAAACAATACAGCAATGAATTTTGGTGAGCGTTTCGGGATTATTTTATCAAATGAAAAAAATGAATCGCTAAAAATTGGCTACGACAACCTAAATAAACTTTTTTTTATTGATCGGAGTAATGGAGGATGGGATAGTCCGAACCAGGAATTTGCAGGTATTCATTATGCACCGTATATAGTCAATTCCTCTTCACTTAGTTTCAAAATTATAATAGATAATTCTTCGGTTGAATTATTTGCAGTTGACGGTTTGGTGGTCATGACCGAACAATTTTTCTCTACCAAAGAATTTACATCAATAAGCCTGTTCTCGGAAAAAGGAGAGGTAGAATTACTCGATGGTGAAATTAGTAAATTAGCAGAAATATGGTAAAATGGATGGGGATCCGATTTACGTGGTTTAGTTTAATTAATATCAAAAAGGCCTGATGGTTTCCATCGGGCTTTTTGTCTATTTTTTCTTGGTCTAATTTTGTTAATTTTAAATGTTATTAGCTTGAAAATTATGTGTCGTTTCATTTTGGTGATATCATTTGTATTGTTTTGTCTCTGTTCGCAGGCAAAAGAGAAATTCATTGTAGGTTTTTCGCAATGTTCGGCCGGAGATTGGCGATTAAATATGGAAGCGGAAATGGATAGGGAGCTCATGTTTCATGATGATATTGAACTTATCAAACGACAGGCAGAAGACAGTACACTTTTACAGGTTCAACAAATTGAAGAGTTATTAAAGAAGGATGTTGATTTGATGATAATTGCACCCAATGAGATTGGGGCACTTCAACCTGTTATCGAGAAAATTTATGATTCGGGCATTCCTGTTATTCTTATTGATAGAAAAATAAATTCACAGAAATATACTGCTTATATTGGGGGTAATAATTTTGGAATCGGGAATATTGCTGGTGTCTATCTTGCAGATAAATTGAAAAAACAAGGGCAAGTTGTAGAATTATTAGGAATGCTCAGTACTTCTCCAGCTTTAGAGCGAATGAATGGTTTTAGTAGTGCTCTCAGTATATACCCCAATATTGAAAATGTCTATAAAATACATGCTAAGTGGAACAATGAATTGGTTCATGATAGCCTCAGTATTATTTTGAAAAAGTTCCCTTCTGTAAAAGCAATTTTCGCACACACTGATTTTATGGCAGAGGCTGCATCAAATGTAATCAGAGAGCAATTTCCAAACCGTGATGTTCTGATTGTTGGTGTTGACGGGCTGCCCACTGCAGGGGGAGGAATTGAACTGGTTGAGAAAGGTGTTATTTCTGCAACCTTAATTTATCCAACTGGCGGTAAGGAGGCTATTAGGATTGCGGCAAGCATATTGCATAATCAATCCTTTCAGAAAAATAATTTGTTACCAACTACTCTTATTGACCATTCAAATGTGGACATAACTAAGATGCAATTTCAGAAGATCAACACTTTACAGGAGGACATAACAAAATCGAAAAATATGCTGGAGATACTTAATGTGAGGTATCAGGAACAGCAGATTTTATTGTTCGTTAGTTTAGTGTTGTTGACTCTTGTTGGAATTTTCTTAGCTATGTATTTATGGTCGTTCAAACGTCTTAAAATTTCGAGCCGAAATCTCGAAGAACAAAAAGAAGCCATTTCAAACCAAAACATTGAATTAAAACAGTTATCAGATAAGCTGGAAAAAGTCACACAAGAGCGGTTAAGATTTTACACCAATATCTCGCATGAATTTAGGACCCCCTTAACTTTGATTTCAGGTCCAATTGACAATTTATCAAAGAGTACAAACTTAACTGGAGAGCAAATGGAATTACTTCAAATTGCTCAAAAAAATGTAGCCATTCTATTAAAACTTATCGAACAAATCATAGATTTCAGAAAGTATGAATTGGGTAAACACGATTTTTCTCCCGTTTCAGCTGATTTGAAAAAACACTTTGAAGATTGGAACGGACTATTCGCCGAAGTTGCAAATCATAAGCAAATTGAATTCAGGATGCAAGCTACTTCGGGAGACGACTTCGTTATTGATTTTGATGTGGAAAAAATGGAACGGATTTATACCAACTTATTATCCAATGCATTCAAATTTGCACCGGAAAAGGGCATTATTCAAATTTTGATGAGTCGGAAACTTGTTGAAGGGAAAAACTCTGTAGAGGTGCAGGTAATGAATTCCGGTAAATCGATTCCTGAAAATAAGATAAAAGAGATATTCGACCGTTTTTATCAAGCGGGCTCAAAAACAGGTGGCTCAGGTCTCGGCTTGGCACTTGTGAAGGGGTACATCGATATACATGGAGGGAAGATTGAGGTTACTAATCGTAATGGTTTTGTTTGCTTTACTTTTTCGATTCCTGCAAAACAGGAAGATAAAAACATAAAAATTGAAGTGGAAGAGTCTGATGAAAAAATAGTTGACAGGAAGGATATTCAAGATGTAATTTCTTCCGTAATCGGGAGTGAAGATTTGTATATTTTTGATGATGAGTTTGACAAGGAGAAAACAACAATTTTACTGGTTGATGATCATCCCGGAATACGTTCTTATCTGAAATCTCTCCTGAAAGAAAATTATTGTGTGCTTGAAGCCCGTGACGGTATCGAAGGAATAAGAAAGGCAGTGAAATATGTTCCCGATCTGATTATCTCTGATGTGATGATGCCAGGAATTGATGGCGTTGAAATGTGTAGCCATCTAAAAAAAGAATTGTCAACCAGTCATATCCCCATTATTTTGCTTACGGCAAATGCGCAGGATGAAAAACGAATTTTGGGTTTTGAAAGTGGTGCAGATGACTATTTGTCAAAACCGGTAAATGTTGACATATTAAAAGTTCGCCTTCGTAATTTAATTGAAGGTAGAAAGCGATTGAAAGTTGCATTTGGTGAACCTCACAACCACACTAAAAAATTAGTTCCAGATAACTTAATTGAAAAATATTTTATTGAGAATTTCGAAGATAAAATTGAAAAAAATATTGAAAACACAGAACTTAGTGTTGACTTTCTAAGTAACGAACTGGGAATTTCTCGAATTCAGTTATACCGGAAAGTTAAAGCGTTAACCAACTATTCACCTATTGAATTCATTACAATATATCGCTTAAAAAAAGCTGTTCATTTAATGAAAATGACAGATACTAATCTGGCACAAATAGCATATCAGGTTGGTTTTTCAGCTCCATCTTATTTTTCTAAAAGTTTTAAAAAGTATTACCATAAAAGTCCTTCTGAATTTTTGAAAGAAATGAGGAAATAGTAAACTAAAATTGTAGTGATCATATATTTAAAAAAGAGTTATTAAACATGCTGATTTTTTACATTTAAATCATGCAGTAATAATCACTGTTAAATAATGATCTTTAATGGCGGTAATCTATTAAAAACGATCCAGGCAGAAATTGAATCAATATCTAAGAAACACGGCTTGATAATTACGTATGTGTTCATTCATGAGGATGAGGTGCCGGCGGTGGTTCGGGAGATGATTGCAGCAGGAATGATGCCGGAAGGTGGCCAGACTGAAAAGATTATAATTAATGTTTGAATCATGAAATGCTAGTTATGTGAAGCGTTTAAAACTATAATAAGGCATTCTGGTATTCTTGAGTATTTTTGAATCATTGAGAACGGAAATGATACCGATGTGGCGTAGAAAAATAGATGATTTATTTTGTGTCATATTTGTACCATTAGCTTGTAAAGTATTCGTAGTCAGATGTGGTTATTTTTGAAGAAGTAAAATAATTTGATCAAAAAAAATTGATAGTATGACTTAAAGTTCTGCTATCAATTGAACTACAAAATATTTGAGGAGCCTCTTCCAATCTTGGGAGGGGCTTTTATTTTAATCCATAATTTTATTCAGTACATTCTGGATATTTTGGATGTTGGTTTTTGAAATTCCGCATTCTTTGGCAATGGACGGCCAATGGTTAATTGCATCTTGAACTTCTTCGATAATTACATCGGCTTTTTTTAATCCAAAATGATCAGCCAACTTCAAAAGTTCCTTTCGTCCTGGATTCCGACTCTCTCCAGCTATCATGGTGCTGTGAAATCCGTAGGCCGAATTCGAAAATGTCAGGTCGTAAGCCGGGGCAAATTGCCATTCTCCTTTTGCGTTCATCAGGAAAGAGAAATTTTTGCTATGATCGTCGCGATTGTGAGAGTAAACATTGAATGCGGCTAACCTGAAAACTTTTTTATAGGCATTTACATGTTTTTCAAGGCGGAATGCACAGTCCATTAAATGGCCATAATCCATAGAACTCATTCTGAAATTGTCATGCATAAGTCCGGATGCCGTATGTGTATGCAGACGTTTCCCTGAATCCCGATCAAAACGTTTTGTTCCGAAATATCCCTTTCCTGATTTTCCCTCAAACAGCCTGCATTTGCTCATTCTTATTCCTGCCTGCAAGGCCATTTTGTGATAGGCGAATTCGATTCTGGCAATTTCCGGATTGTCTGACGATGATGGAAATTTAATAATCCAGTCCTCAAAACCGTCTGGCAGATGGTCGAAACCATGAGTCAGTTCATTGGAATGAGGATTGTAACCAACAAAAACCTTTGGGCGGGCACCACCTGATGATCCTCCAAGAATAAATAATTCCTCAATAATATCAGAACTTGTTCCCATGAGGATCTGGTTCATTTCGTAAGCAAGTATATCAAGCTCAGGAATGAGACCGGTATCTTCAACAGGTTCAATTTCTGGCTTGTAGGTAAGAGCCCCCATACCGGTAGAGCCCACAAATGCCAACCGGTCTAAAGGTGTAATTCCTGCTATGTCGATTCCTTTTGAAGCTAGTGAGCGATCAAGAAGTAAACGTCCCCATCCATCTGGTAACGAGTCGTTAAATACTCCAAATAATCCGTCAAAAGGTTCTTTGTCTGCACTTAAAATATCATTGGTAAATGGCAATTTGATAGGCGAGAGGTTGAGGCCATTTTTTAGGAAATCTGCATTATACCTAAAATAGATTTTGCTATCAGATAATACTAATTCTCCCACCTCTGCTATATCTCCTTCGAGCATCAGCGATACTGTTATTTTCTTTATTGCTGGCATTGACTTTCAGATTATTTTGAAAAAAGTTTTTCAATATCTTCCCGGTTTTCATTTATTGCAAGAATAGTATCGATTTCGTTTAATCGTCCCAGAAGATGCATTAATTTTAATAGTGATTCA
>Ga0207717_100072_pt1 | contig 54700 bp, 53 predicted proteins | sample TtanPargueraPR_2_FD_187745 | JGI IMG/M metagenome (GOLD analysis project Ga0207717, IMG submission 187745) | Aerobic enrichment media microbial communities from Bioluminiscent Bay, La Parguera, Puerto Rico - Tt and P2 (2) (SPAdes) | ecosystem: Environmental > Aquatic > Marine > Unclassified ...
AAAATGACAGTACTGAATGCCATCAGAGCAAAATTGGTCTTACGAATGTTTGCTGTAATAAAAAAAGAAAAAGAGTACCTACAAAATTACATTAATCCCTTGTCTGTTTCATAAGAATAGAGAGGGAATGAGGGAGAGTAATCCTACAATAGCTTACGTAAATCGTTATTAGTGATTCCCGGTATTCACAAATGTTTTATATTAAGAAAGTTTCAGACTGATAATCGCAGATTTATTTCTTCTTCGTAAATCCGCGAAATCTGCGTGCAACCTATTCCACCCACTTTTTAAACACCAAAGTAGCATTGTGTCCACCAAAACCAAAACTGTTGGTAATGGCCACATCAACATTAGTATGCACGCTTTCTCTGGTAACAATGTTTATCGTTTTCGGAATTACCGGATCAATCTCGGTAGTATTTATAGTTGGTGTAATTATCCCGTTTTCGATGGCTTTAATACAAAGAATCGATTCCACCGCTCCGGCAGCTCCCAGCAAGTGTCCGGTCATCGATTTCGACGAACCGATTTTCAGATTCTGCGGATTTTCGCCAAACAATCGTCGAACCGCATTTATCTCACTGATATCGCCAATAGGTGTTGATGTAGCATGTGCATTCAGGTAATCCACCTCACCGGGTTTCACTCCGGCTTCTTTCAACGCAAACTCCATGGCTTTTGAAGCGCCTTCGCCATCGGGATGCGATGCGGCCACATGGTAGGCATCCGAGGTCATGGCTGCTCCCACCATTTCGGCATATATTTTTGCACCACGTTGTTTAGCGTGTTCGTAGTCTTCCAATATCAGGGTTCCGGCACCCTCTCCCATTACAAACCCATCGCGGTTTACATCAAACGGCCGCGACGCCAACTCGGGGTGCTCATTATTTACCGACAACGCACGCATGGAATTAAAACCACCGATTCCCATTTCAATAATTCCGGCTTCCGATCCTCCGGTTACAAAAACCTTGGCTTTCCCCAATTTTATGTAGTTGTAGGCATCCATAATGGCCGTGTTCGAAGTAGCACAGGCCGACGATGTGGTAAAGCTCATTCCTTTCAAACCATACTTTAGCGAAATCATTCCCGCCGCCATATTAATCAGCATCTTTGGCCCCAACATCGGGCTAAAACGAGGAATGTTGGTTTTGGCATAAACTTTTACTTCCTTTTCGTAACAATCCATTCCGCCCTGGCCCGATCCCCAAATCACGCCAATGTCGTACGGATCGATGCTTGCCAGATCCAAACCACTGTCTTGCAAAGCTTCGCCGGTAGTAACCAGTGCATATTGCGCAAACAGGTCGGTACATTTAATATCCGACCGGTCGAGATGCTCCTTTACGTTAAAGCCTTTGAGCTCGCAGGCAAATTTTGTTTTAAAATTGGATGTATCGAATTTGGTGATTGGTGCAGCTCCACTTGTTCCGCTCACTGCGTTTTTCCAGAATTCGTTTATATTATTTCCGATAGGAGTTAATGCTCCCAAACCGGTGATTACAACACGTCGTTTTTCCATAAATAAACGGCATTACCGCTGGCGGCATGCAAAATTTTATGATTCAGTTTCTTAGTTTGATCACAACAGCATTACTGCAATTGTGTTATTGAGACAAATATAACCACTTATTTAAAAGATGAACTTTCTGTGCCCTTCAAATTCAGTTTTAATCCATCTCAATGCGGTTCAAATGCAGTCCTTCGCTTTGAATAGAACGCGCATATTTTACCGCCGGTTTTCCGAAAAGCAACACACCTGCAATCACATGATCTTCGGGAAGACCGATTTTAATTCCTAATTCAGGAACAATATCGCGAATTATCCATTTTACAAAACCATTCCACAGCGTGCCAAGGCCGTTACTGTTGGCCAGCATTTCGAAATAACTTATGGCAATAGTAGCATCGGTTTCGGGCGTGGCAATTGTTTTTGGTGCCGAGGCAATCAATAAATGCGGAGCATTACGGAAAATAACGTCGATTTGTTTGCTGTACCACAAACGTTGAAAATCGTTCATAAATACCATCGGTGCCGGAAGTTTTCCTTCGTCGAAAGCCTTTTTGATTCCTGCATACGCCAGCTCCCGAAATTTTGCCAGGTCATTCTTATTATCAACCACTGAAAACAACACTGCATTTTTGTTGTGCCCGGTAGGTGCATAAGCGGCCGTTGCCAGCAATTCGTGAATGAATTCTGGCTTCAGTTCATCGGACTTGAATTTACGGATCGAGCGGCGTGTTTTTACCAACTGTGCCATCGCCTCCGGATCAACAATATTCTTTTTAACCGGAATACTGTCTTCCGGATTTTTCCCTAAAATTGATAACGCTGCCGATGGACAAATAGCCAGACAGTGCTGACATTTTATACACTGCGCTTCTTTTCCTTCTTTAATTTCTGGGTATTCGCTTTTTGGGTTGATCACCAATGTTGGGCAATCGGCGGCACACAAACCACATTGGGTGCATTTCTGCTTATCTATTTTAAAATCGATCATTTTGGTTTTTGTTTTTGGTAGCACAAAGATAGCAGTTGCAATGAGAACACTCTTTTTGCGTTTCCGCCAAATGGGTAAAACAAAAAACAGGTAACATTTAGCTCATTAGCTACTTGTTACCTGTTCTTCATCTAAAACCTATTCTAGTGGAATTAGTATTTCCATTTGTTCGCCAGCCTCACCAGCGATAACATTACCGGAACTTCAACTAAAACACCAACTACTGTAACCATTGCAGCAGGCGATTGTAATCCGAACAATGCAATTGCCACGGCCACGGCCAACTCGAAAAAGTTGCTGGCACCAATCATCGCTGCAGGAGAACAAATGGCGTGCGGTAATTTTAATTTCCGGCCACCAAACCAGGCTATAAAAAAGATAAAGTAGGTTTGAATAACCAGTGGAATGGCAACCAGCACAATAATCAGCGGATTTTTAACGATAATATCTCCCTGAAATGCAAACAACAAAATCAGCGTAAGCAACAAGGCAATTATCGACACCGGCTTAAATCTTGGAAGGAAGATGCTCTTGAACCAATCTTGACCTTTTCGTTTAACAAGTAGTTTATGGGTGATGTAACCCGCCAGAAGCGGCACAACCACAAATACAACTATACTGGCAACCAGCGTGTCGTACGGGATGGTAATATTTGTTATTCCCAATAGTAATCCCACAATCGGGATAAACGCCACCAAAATAACCAGGTCGTTTACCGAAACCTGTACCAGCGTGTAGTTCGGATCTCCGTTGGTTAAATAGCTCCACACAAAAACCATGGCTGTACAAGGTGCTGCTCCCAGTAGAATTGCTCCGGCAATGTACTCACCGGCCTGCTCGGGCGAAATAAAAGCCGAATAAAGTTTTGAGAAAAAGATCCAGGCAAAAAATGCCATGGTAAAAGGTTTTATCAACCAGTTTACAACTAATGTGAGGATTAAACCTTTGGGGCGTTTGCCCACATTCTTAATGCTCGAAAAATCAACCTGTAGCATCATCGGATAAATCATCATCCAGATTAAAATAGCAACCGGAATATTCACCTTGTATATTTCCATATTGCTCAATACCTGGATGCTGTCTCCGGCGAAGTGCCCGATGCCAATTCCCACAGCAATACAAATTGCCACCCACAGACTGAGGTATTTCTCAAAAAAACCGATTTGTTTTTTGCTGTTACCCATTTCTTGTTCCATTAACTGTTACACAAAAAGTGATCTACAGTTGTGGTTTAATATCCTCTTCGTACAGTTTGTAAAACCGTTCTTTGATTTCGTCGCGCACCCGAATAAACTCGCTCCAGATAAACTCATCGGTGCCGGTAGCGTGCGACGGATCGTCGAAGCCGATGTGCAGGCGATGTTTCACTTCACCGAAAAAAGCAGGACAATTTTCGTTGGCACCACCACAAACGGTAATTACGTAATCCCATTTGTCGTTTAAGAATTTCTGAACCGAATCAGAAGTATGTCCGCTGATATCGATACCAATTTCGGCCATTGCTTTAACGGCTTTACGGTTAAGTTTTCCGGAAGCTTCAGTACCTCCTGACTCTACCTGAATACGCTCATCAAACGATTGTAAAAAGCCGTGTGCCATTTGGCTGCGGCAGCTGTTACCTGTACAAAGAATTAATACTTTCATTTTATTTTTATTGAATTTTATTATGATTTACATTCATAATCTCCCACATTCAGACCATTTAAGAATTGTTCGATTATTGCTTTTACCTCGGTAATTTTCTCCGGATTCAAACAGTATTTTGTACGAACGCCTTCGATATGACCTTGTATCAAACCGGCTTCTTTTAACTCTTTAATGTGCTGATTAACGGTGGTTCTTCCCAATGGTAATTCTTCCGAAAGATCGCCGGTTATGCAACTGTTTGCTTCCGACAGGTACTGCAAAATTTTTAAACGTGCCGGATGCGCCAACACCTTAAACCAGGCGGCCTGCGTTTTCAGCTCCTCCTCAAATAAATCCGTCTTTGATTGTACCATTGCTGTTTATTTTGACGCAAATATACGTCAAAATAAATCCCGACGTATATATACATCTAAACAAATCATTAAATTAAGGTAAACTGATTATTTCTAATTTAACAGATTCATTGAAAAATTCAATCTGTTTTACCCTAAACCCTAACGGGAACCAGATTGATTTTTTGGGTTTCACCCTTTAGGGTTGGAGTAAAAGTCCCAAAAAATTGTATTGAAAAGATAATCTGTTAATGTAGAATTATTTACTAAAGGTATATTGGTTTTAAAACCACTCGCGTTTTCGGAAAATGAGGATACCGATAAGTGCCAGAACCACCGAAATTCCGAGGATGAGGAAAAATGCCCAACGATGTGTTTCCAGGTTGTTTGGCACGTTCATTCCGTAAAAACTGGCCACAAGAGTCGGTATCATTAAAATAATGGAAATGGAAGCCAACTGTTTCATTACCACGTTCAGGTTATTCGAAATTACCGAAGCAAAAGCATCCATCATTCCACTTTGAATGTCGGAATAAATTTGCGCCATATCCAGGGCCTGTTTGTTTTCGATAATGGCATCTTCCAACAGATCTTCGTTAATCTCGCTAATCGAGCGCCGGTTTCCATTTTTTAATTTGGCCAAAACCAGCTCGTTGGCTTTTATCGAAGTAATAAAAAACACCAGGCACTTTTCCATTTTCAGCAATCGGTTCAACTCCTGATTTCGGATCGATTTTTCCAGATCCTGCTCAATAATGGCAGTTTGCTGGTTAATATATTTCAGGTAACGCAAATAAGTATTGGCAGTGCGCAGAAACAGTTTCAGTGCAAAATTCAGCACGTCTTTCACCGGCCGAACATTATCGCGGTACAGCGACGGGCTATCGTAAGGCAACACCTCGTTTTCAACCTGACAAATGGTAATGGTAAAACTATCGGTCATGAAAATACCGAGCGGAACCGTAAAATACGGAACACCGTTATCTTTGTCGGGCACCGGAATACGAATAATGATCAGCGACCAGTCGTCATCGTGTTCAATCCTCGAACGCTCGTCGGCATCGAGAATATCGCGCACAACATCTTGCGGTACATTAAAATCTTTAGTAAGTAATTCTATTTCGTTGGCGGTAGGTTGCGTAACGTTGATCCAGCAACCGCTTTCCGGCTTTTCAATTTCGTTGTATCCACCAAAGGTTTTGAAAATTTTCAACATGGTATTACCTCCTCTGTTTTTTACCGGCAGGAGGCAATGCGGCTCCTAGCGGTAAGAGTTATTTTTTAATTCTCGATGATACGGGCCTTCGTCCATATTAATTTTCGTTTTTTTTGAATTCGCCTGCAAAGGTAGTTTTAAACCGCCAAAACCCGGCTTTTGTTCTAATAAATATGTTAATGAACTCTTAATGCCACACACAACCGGGGTCATTAACAACTCGATAAGAAATGTTAACTCTAATTAACTTTAATTCTGTTCAACAATATATTTAAAGCGCTACCTTTAATCCCGGAAACAAAAGAAACCGCATGAGATGGATTTTTTACATAGTATGTTTTTTGCTGCTCGGAATCAATTCGGCAAGCGATAATGTGCTTCCGTCTCAAACAACTTCGCGCGAAACATTTTGCGCCAGACAGATCAATCAAAACGTTATCATCTCTCCCGATCAACTGATTTCGGAAGATTTAGATACCGAATATTTTGCTCCGGGATCGGGAATAGTAGTATCCAACGAACCACCTTCTTATTTCTCCGAGAAAGGAAAAGATGTTGATGCATGTTCTCCGGCCGAGTACTCCTTTCTTTTATCGGCCTGGTTGATCGACCTTCCACCACCCTCTTTAGTGTGATCTAAAATCGAGTAACATTTTGCCAATACTAAATCGATTGGCAGGCTTGTACTCATCTCCCGTTCAGGGAAAAACAATTATTCACACTAAAAAAACACGATCATGAGAACAATACTAAATTTTAATGAATACACACAAAATCAAGCAATTAACCTTGAAAAAATTAATGATAGTTCAAACCAGGTAGAAATAGTTGAAGTAAACTACACCACAGATAGTAATCTGGAGCTTTTGCTTCAATCGCCACTCTTTATTCGTACGCCACGAAATATTAAAATTACGGGAGACCGGCTGACATTAACGCTGGAAGAATTTGTTCGGGCCGATTACCCCGACCGGGCGCCGGAGTTTGCCTGGGCCAGCTTTTTTTATCACACTTATGTACGATTTCATCACATCTCGTTTTTACTACCGGGCGATGATTTTTACATGATAAAATCGGCCGTGCTTCCTGAAGCCCTTTACCTGAAAATTGTTTTAGGAATGGCTGATTAAAACTGGAGTTTTTGTTTTTGCAACCATATAAACCTGAGTTTGACTTTAAAATATTTTCACAGAAAGTCATAATTGCGTCAGATTTGTATTTAAAATTCTGCAGGAATAGCGGGTTATTTCAAAGGGTTTTAAATGCAAAGATGACGTGAGAAGGACTTTCCCGTTTGGGCTTTGCTCTTTTTGCCATAAACTTCCCCCAATTTTCTCGAATTATCCCGATAGTACTTCAAAAATCGGTGAAAGTTTCTGACTAAAAATAGCTAAAGCTGTGAGTTATTTTAAAGTTAAACTCAGGTTAAGTTCATTAAAAGAGGGTATGCCGTTTGGCTACCCTCTTTCATTTTCCTGTTATTATGATTCTTTATCAGGCCTTAATTTTCTCGTATAAGCCCATCAGTTTTGTCTGATATATTTCTTTGATCTGTTCTTCGGCTTCGCCAATTGGTTTTACCGGTATCAGATCTTTTACCTCATCGGCCGACATTCCTGATTTAAAGAATATAGACAGCGACTTTTTCAAGGTAGCTTCCACTGCTTTTTTGGCTTCTTTCTCATCCAAACCTGTCGCTTCCGCAACTTTTAGCATTTCTTCCCACTGGAACCAGAAATAGGTTGGCAACATAGCCGAAACAATAGCATATCCTTCCAGTTTATTCTCTGCCACTTCGAAGTTTTTACCCAAGGCTTTAACTAATTTCAGGAAGCTCTTTTTTGCTTTTTTGTTGGTTTCAGGATGAAATGCTACAGGATTGTATCCTTTGTTTATGAGGGATGTTGCGTTCGGAATCATGCGTACAACTTTTGAAGTTCCCAAAGCACCGGCAATCTTTTCGATGGTAACTTTTGGTGCCAGCGAAAGTACTTGCGTATCTTCTATGACCACATCTTTTATGGCTGCCAATGTTTCGGCCATAACCGGCGGATGAACAGCTAAAACTACCAATTGCTGTTTTGCGGCATCTTGTGCCGATTCAGCTGCTTCAATCTGCGGAAATAAATCTTTAAGAGCACTTAGTGTTTCGCTGTTTGGTTCGAATACTTTAACGTTGTCAAAAGCAACTTTTTTGTTTTGAAACGCCTGCAGAAAGATCTTTGTGATCCGTCCGCCACCAATAAATCCAATGGTTTTTGTTTTCATTTTTTGAGTTTTATTGTTAGTTGAAAATAGTTACATCACATAGTTAAAAATGAGACCTACAATTACGATTCCGGCAGCAACAATGCCCACAAAGGCTGCAATTAATTGCCACTTTAATACCTTCTTAAGAATGATTATCTCGGGAAGCGACAAGGCAATTACCGACATCATAAATGCTAATGCAGTGCCCAACGACACTCCTTTTTCGATGAGTACACTTACAATTGGGATAATTCCGGCTGCGTTAGAATACATGGGAACGCCCATTAAAATAGCCAATGGAACACCGTACCAGTTTTCTTTCCCAAGCAGCGAGCCAAGGAAATCTTCCGGAACATATCCGTGTGCTCCTGCCCCAACCGCGATACCGATAATGATGTAAATCCAGATTTTGCCTACAATTTCGCGAACCGAATCAAATCCTTTTTGGATACGGTCGCTAAACGAAAGTTTTTCTTCCTCAACACCTCCAGCATTTGCTTTCACGCTGTACACCCAATCGGCCACATATTTTTCCATTTTTAGTTTCCCGATCAGCCAGCCCGAAAAAATAGCAATCGTTAAACCGGTGCCCACATAAATAAGTGCCACTTTCCATCCGAATAAACCAACCAGCAAAACAAGTGCAACCTCGTTTACCATAGGTGCTGCAATTAAAAAAGAGAAAGTAACTCCAATTGGAATACCGGCTTCAACAAATCCCAAAAACAGCGGAATTGCCGAACACGAACAAAAAGGAGTTACAATACCTAACAAAGCTGCCATTATGTTTCCGGTAAACAGCGATTTCCCCTGCAACAATTTTCGCGTCTTCTCAGTAGAGAAATAGCTGCGAATTATTCCTACTCCGAAAATAATAAGTACCAGCAGTAACATCACTTTTGGCACTTCGAAAATAAAAAAGCGCAGTGTCTCGGTTAAGTGTTTTCCGGCCGTCATTCCTGCCACATCGTCGATAATTAAATCGGCAATGTTTTGCAGGTTCATGTACAATAATAGCCAAACTGGTAACATAAAAAGCGGGAGTAACCAACCGTTTGTTTTTCTGTTTAATGCAATCACTTTCTCTCTCATCTCGTTTTCCATTCGTATTTTTACGAACTATTTCGTTAAAATTTTTTACCTCAATAATCGTTGCAAGCTCCTACTCTTAATTCACTCACAGCAATCAACATTATCCACAACAGCAACACTTTGGCTTATCCGATTTCTGCTCACCTAAAATATTGCGAATATCATCGGCACAACATTTTCCTGAAGGATTTAGCGTTTTACAATCCGAGCCTGTACACGCGCCGGTTGTATCTTTTATATCCTGCAAACTTTTTGCGCCTTTGTCGATTGCAGAGCGAATTTCTGCTTCGCTAATATTTTTACAATAACAAATTATCTTATCCATGGTAAAACAAATAGGATTAGAATATAATAAACACCCACACCAATAAAAAGCACGGCAATTACGCGGCGAAACCAAATCTCAAAGGTTTTCATTTTGTTGTACAGGTTACCGATTGAGCCAACGCTAAAGGCAATAAGCCATGCAAAAATGATAACCGGAATTCCGGTGGCCAGTGCAAAAACAATTGGCAGGTACAAGCCGCTGGCACTGCTTATGGTCATCGGGATGAGTATGCCAAAATAAAGAACGCCGCTATACGGACAAAAGGCTAGTGCGAAAACAATTCCCAGTAATAGCACGCCCCAAAATCCGCTGTTCGAGCGGTTTTGCATTTTTTCGGTTAGCGAACCAACTCCCGGAATTGACAGTTTTAAAACGCCTAACATAAAAAGTCCAATTATTATAAGTAACGGACCTAAAATCTTTTCGCCCCAGGTTTGAAAAAACGAAGAGAACTCGAACTGACTGGCCCCTAAAAAGAACAACAATCCGATTGCTGTGTAAGAAAAGGCACGTCCTAAAGTATAAACCAAACCATTAAAAAATACCTTTTTCTTGCTGGTAATATCTTTACTGATGTAGCCAATAGCTGTTATGTTGGTTGCCAGCGGGCAAGGGCTTATGGCGGTCATAAGCCCCAGCATAAATGCCGACAATATCGGAATTTCTGAGTTCTCAAAAATTGTTTGTAATACCTCCATATTCGATTAGAGCAGCTCGTCAATTTCAGACTTTAAGCGCTGTTCAAATTTTTCAGGTTTGGTGCGTGCATTCATAAATGCAGAACTGGTAAGGTCAACCATTTCGTCGCCTTTTACCAGCAATAACGTTTGTCCGCTAATTTTATACTTTTTCACCAACGGATTATCTTTCTCCTCTTCGCGATTGATCGACTCGAAAGTTACTTTTCCTTTGTAGTTCTCCTCGATTGTTTCTTTGGCAACTTTTTCAACGGCCTGGCAAGTCACACAGCGGTTTGTTGCATGAAAATAGTAGGCTTTTACTTCGCTTTTTTGTTGAGCTACAGCACATCCGTCACCCGATGCATTTGGACCACTTTTAGCCGCACCTGAACAACATTGAGCATTTGCTGATAATGCGCCAACAAACAGCATAATACTTAAAATACTAATTAATTTCTTCATAACATTTCTGTTAAAGGTTGTTGATATTTTTATTACTAAATCGGTTGTGTCGTTGGTTATTACGACAATAATTCTTTCAATTCTTTATCTCCCGGAAGTCGTCCACTCATAACAACTTTCCCGTCGACTACCAGCGCCGGTGTATTCATCACACCAAACTGCATAATCTTATAAATGTCTTCCACTTTTTCGATCGATGCCTCAACGCCTAATTCACTAATGGCGTTTTTTGTCCGCTCTTCCAGCTTTTTACACTTTGCACAGCCGGTTCCTAATACTTTTATATCCATTTTTCCTTGGTTTTTTTGATTTATTGTTCGCTAAATCACGAACGATATGTGTAAAATTTTTAGTCTATTTTCAAAAAATCTTTGAACAACTCCTGTGCTTCTGCCCAGTTTTCTTTGTTCACACAATATTTAATTCGGGGAGCTTCAATTTCGCCCTGAATCAATCCTGCATCCTTTAATTCTTTTAAATGTTGCGACAAAGTTGACTTTGCAATTGGCAGCTCGTCACTTAAATCGCCACTATAGCAACAACTCTGTTTGCCCAGCAATTGCAGCACATACACACGCACCGGATGTCCAAGCGCTTTTGCGTAACGGGCTATTTTTTGTTGCTGATCTGTAATAATTTGTACTTCCATCTATCCACATTGTTCGTTGTTCGCAAAAGTACGAACAGTTTTTCGAAATATGAATTTATCGTTCCATTTAATTAATATTTATTTTATATCGCTTGCGACACTAAATATTATTCTTACATTTGTATCGCGCACGATATTTTCATAAAAGACAAATAAGAAAACAATTAAACAATGGAAAACAATTTTTATCAATTTAAAGCAACAAGTTTGCAGGGCAAAGAAGTTGCCATGGACAGCTACAAAGGGAAAACAGTTTTAGTGGTAAACACGGCTAGTAAATGTGGATTAACTCCCCAGTTTGAAGGACTGGAAAAACTGTACAAAGAATACAAAGACAAAGGATTGGTGATTCTGGGATTTCCGTGTAACCAGTTTGCCAACCAGGAACCCGGCGACGAAAAATCAATTGCCGAAGGTTGCCTGTTGAACTATGGTGTAACTTTCCCCATGTTCTCAAAAATCGATGTAAACGGCGAAAATGCCCACCCTATTTACAAGTACCTGAAAAAAGAATTGGGTGGAACTTTGGGTAGTAAAATCAAATGGAATTTCACGAAATTTCTGATCGATGCCGAGGGTAATCCGGTAAAACGATTTGCACCAACCACAAAACCGGAAAAATTGGAAGGCCACATTGCAAAACTTTTGCAGAATTAAATGCAGAAAATGAACGATGACAAATCGTAATAAATGAAGCCGCTGTTGAAACGCTGCAGCGACTTCATTTTTTATCTTTACACAAAAAATAAATCACATGGAATTCGAACAGTTAAAACTCAGTAATCAGCTTTGTTTCCCCATTTATGCTGCCTCGCGCTTGATAACTCGCACCTACCAGCCAATGCTCGACGAACTGGGAATTACCTACCCGCAATACCTGGTTTTAATGGTGCTTTGGGAACACGATTCCATGCCGGTAAATACAATTGCCAAAAAGCTGATATTGAATACTAACACCATTACTCCGCTTTTAAAACGAATGGAAGTGCAGGGAATTGTAAAACGCACCCGATCGGAGGAAGATGAACGAAAAGTAACGGTTACCCTTACAGAAAAAGGGCACCAGTTGCGCACGCAGGCAGCTGAAATACCGGAAAAGCTGGCCGCTCAACTCGACACCGACAAAATCTCGGTTGAGGAACTAATCGACCTGCGCGAAAAACTTAACCGTTTGATTGATTCGATGACAGATCGATAGCCGGCAGCTTCCTTTAAACTTCTTTAGTATTTCCCCTCCATAGCACCGCCCCTTGCGCATAAATTTCCTAAATTCGCAGCAAATTCAAATGCGTAAAAATGAATCAGCGAATACTTCTCCTAATTGGGTTGATCCTTATATTTCAAGCCTGCAACACCGGCACATCGAAATACATTGCCAATAACGGAACCATTTATGGCACTTACTACAACATTAAATACGAAAGCCCAAACGGCGAAGATCTTCAGACTGCTATTGATGAAGAGCTACAGCGGCTGTCGCACATTTTTTCGCATTACGACAAGCAGGCGACAATAACAAAAGTAAATAACAACACTCCTGTTGAGCTTGAGCCGGAATTTGTAACCTGCTTTTTAAAAGCTGAAGAAATTGCAAAAATTACAAATGGCGCTTTTGATATTACTGCCGGTCCACTGATCAGCGCATGGGGATTTGGCCCTGAGGATCGTCAGAAAATGACGGATGAAAAAGTTGATTCGTTAAAGCAAATTTGTGGCTATGAAAAGATCGGCCTGGAAAATGGCAAGATCGTAAAGGAAAATCCGCACATGACCATAAACATGAGTGCCATTGCCAAAGGTTACACATGCGACCTGATCGGTGAATTTCTGCAAAAGAAAGGCTGCCTGAACTACATGGTTGACATTGGCGGCGAGGTTGTGGCAAAAGGCGTGAACGACAAAGACAAAGTCTGGACTATAGGAATTCGCGAGCCCATCGAAAATCCTTTTGAGAACGAGTTAAGTGCAGCTTTAATGCTTGATAATCGCGCCATGGCAACATCAGGTAATTACCTGAACTTTTACGAAGAAGACGGTAAAAAATATGCGCACACCATCGACCCGATTTCAGGATACCCGGTACAGCACAGTTTATTAAGCGCTTCGGTAGTTGCCAACGACTGTATGACTGCTGATGCTTTTGCCACAGCTTTTATGGTGTTGGGTAAAGATGTAGGTATTGAAATTGCGCGCCAGGTGCCGGGAATGGAAATCTATTTTATTTATGCCGACGATAATGGCGAAAACCAGGTTTATATGTCGGAAGGTTTTGGCGAAATGCTTAGAAAATGAGCGTTCTCGTTACAAACTAACAACGTATTAATATAAAGTTTTCCTAAAAAATAAGGATCGGAGCATTAACTCATTTATCCCGATACGCTCCGCTATCGGGATTAGTTCGACCATCAAATTACAGTTCGTTTCTCTCCTGTAATTTGGGTCTCACTGAATAAAAAAAGCCGGTTACTTACCGGCTTCTGTATCTGTTATTAAATTCAATTTTTTGAATTGCAGTTCTTTTCGGGCGTCGCGCTGCGCCAGCTTATCTTGCGTGGTTGCACAATAAACACCGTTTTTCTTTAAATGCGAGTTTCCTCCAACGTGCGTATTCGGGAATTTTCCTCCTTTAAGAAAAACAATCCTCATCGCCATTCCCAACATTCCAATGCCCAGTAAGGCAACTGCCAATAAAACTACTTTTAAAATTTCCATATCCTATCCCTTTGAAACTTTGCTATGCAAAATTAAAGTTTTCTAATTAACTAACCCTATCTAAATAACTAATTTAACGGCAAATTGTTGCTGTTCATCTAAAAGTTTCACCGCTTCACAAGTCATTTTCGTAAATTCATGATAACAAAAAACAAACAAGTCATGGAAAAACACATCAACGTAGTTGCTACACTACAAATTGTCTACAGCATTTTAGGACTTCTCATCGCCGGAGCCATTTTTGCACTGTTTCACGTAATTGGCGATTTTGCCGATGATCACGACGCAGAAATTGTACTTTCAATCATCGCCAACGTAATCATGATCATTGCTTTTGTAGTGAGTTTGCCGGGAATTCTCGCCGGAATAGGTTTATTCAAACGTAAAGAATGGGCACGAATTCTTACACTCATCATCTCTGTACTGAATCTTTTCAGTTTCCCAATCGGAACGGGAATCGGTGTTTATTCAATCTGGGCACTGGTGCAACCAGAAAATGTAGAAGCATTTAAAAATTAACCCGGAGAAAAATCTTTTTCTACTTTTACAAAAAACAATCAGTATAACATGAACCTCATTCAATTGAAAGAAAGTGCGGAAGAAAAGAACCGCATTGAGAAACTTTTAAACCGTACTCAAAAAGAACTTACTCAGGAACAAAACAAGTTAATTCAACTCGAAAAAGAACTGCAGAAGGAGTTTGAAGATGTTAAGCGACTGGAAGAAGGTGGATTAACCAGCCTTTTTCATGATATTTTAGGAACCAAAGAAAAGAAGCTTGACAAAGAACGGCAGGAATATCTGGCAGCCAAACTTAAATACGAGAATTGCCAAAAACAGGTTGAAAACCTTAAGCAAGAGCTTGAACGACTAAGCCGCGAATTGCAGCAATGCGGAAATCCTGAACAAGATTATAATGCGCTCTTATCAGCAAAAGAGCAGCAACTAAAAGCTGCAAACGATGGCACACTTCAGAAATACGAAAAACAACTGGGATACTACTTTTCGCAAAAGAAAGAAGTGAACGAAGCAATTCATGCCGGCAAAATGGCCATCAAAGGTTTAAAGCTGGCACTGAACTCTTTGCGCAAAGCACAAAACTGGGGAGCATTCGACATGGTTGGAGGTGGCCTATTGGTAACAGCTGTAAAACATTCGCAAATGGACGAAGCAAAAGCACTGATCCACGATGTGCAATACTGGCTGCGCAAATTCAATCGCGAACTTAAAGATGTGCAGGTTAACCAAGTAAGCTCAATGGATTTGCAGCTGGACGGACTTACTACTTTCGCCGATTACTTTTTCGACAACCTGATTATGGACTGGGTAGTACAAAGCAAAATCAATCGCTCGTACGATGGTTGTGTCAATGTACTAAATCAGGTTTCCAGAATTGTCAATCAATTGCAGGCTGCCGATTCCACTTTAACCGATAAATACACAACCACGAAAAAAGAACTAACCGACTATTTGGTACAAGCTTAATCAGGCTTTCAATATTATTCTTATTACTTTTACGTTCGCTTGAATGTAAAAATATGGTTCAATACGAAATTAGAGTTACCGGCCGGGTTCAGGGAGTAGGTTTTCGCTACTACGTGCAGCAACAGGCCAAATTACTAAATGTAACCGGTTGGGTACGCAACACCGTCGATGGCGGTGTAATGGTTCTGGCACAAGGCCCCGAGCCTGCCGTAAAAACACTGGTAGATTATCTTTGGGTCGGGCCTCCCCTTTCCCTCGTAAAAAGTGTTCACCATGCCGAGCTGCAGGTGATTGAAACGTATACCGATTTTGAAGTCAGGTATTGATTTCACTCCTTATTTACAGAACTTCATTTGAACAATCTAAACCACATAAAATTGGAAAATAAAAACTATCATATGACTCCGGAACAGTTCCGGAAAGAAGGCAAAAAAATAATTGACTGGATTGCTGATTATTACGAACAAATAGAAGATTATCCGGTGCTTTCGCAGGTAAAACCCGGTGACATTATCAACTCATTACCGGATGCAGCACCTCAACAAGGCGAAAGTATCGACGAGATGATTAAAGACCTCGATGAGAAAATAATGCCGGGAATCACGCACTGGCAATCGCCCAACTTTTTCGCCTATTTTAATGCTAACACTTCATTTCCTTCAATTTTGGGAGATTTGGTTTCCTCAGGACTTGGCGTGCAGGGAATGTTATGGGCCACCAGTCCGGCAGCGACAGAAGTTGAAACCCGGGTACTCGACTGGCTGGCCGATATGATGGACATGCCCAAACATTTTCGGTCAACTTCATCGGGTGGCGGTGTTATTCAGGATACCGCATCAACGGCAGCATTAACAGCTATTATTGCAGCACGCGAAAGGGTTACAGCGTTTAAAACGAACGAAAACGGACTGGATAAAAAGTTGGTGGCTTATGTCTCTTCACAAACCCACACATCGGTAGAAAAAGGAATAAAGATTGCCGGAATCGGACGAGCCAATTTGCGATTGATCGACGTAGATAAAAACTGTTCGATGCGAACCAACCTGCTCGAACAACAAATAAAAATAGACTGCGCCAAGGGATTAATTCCATTTTTTGTTTGCGGAACTATTGGTACAACATCATCAACTGCAATCGACCCACTACCAGAAATTGGAAAAATCTGCAAACAGGAAAAATGTTGGTTTCATATTGATGCGGCATCGTTAGGAACAGCAATGCTTTGTCCTGAATTCCGACATTTAGCCAATGGCGTTGAACTGGCCGACAGTTACAGTTTTAATCCACACAAATGGATGTTCACCAACTTCGATTGTAATGTTTTTTGGGTGGCCAACCGCAACGAACTGATTAATACTTTTTCCATTCTACCTGAATATTTACGTAACAAAGCCACAGAATCGGGCGAGGTGTTTGATTACCGCGACTGGCACATTCAATTGGGCCGGCGTTTCCGGGCGTTAAAACTTTGGTTTGTAATTCGACATTATGGCGTTGAAGGACTTCAGCACCTTATTCGCGAACACGTACGACTGGCCAAAGAATTTGAAAGCTGGGTAAAAGACTCCGAAGATTTCGAAGTGGTTGTTCCGACAACAATGAATTTGGTTGGTTTCCGTCATAAATCAGATGATGCGTTCAACCTGAAATTGATGAACACCATTAACGAAGCCGGAAAGATCTTTTTTACCCACACAAAATTAGACGGGCAAGTTGTGCTTCGTATGAATATCGGGCAAACACACATTGAAGAAAAGCATGTAAAGAATGCCTGGAAAATAATTCAGGAAACTGCGAAAACTTTAGAATAGAAATTGAATAGCCGTATTGTGTCATAATCATTATTACAACGTCATGCTGTCCGTCAGCTGACGGATTCAGCATCTATCATCACTCAAATTCAATAATTTGGAATGAAGACCCTGAAATAAATTCAGGGTGACGTACTGATTAGACTCTTAACGGACATTCATGAATCGAAGAAGTAGAAATTACTTCTTAACCTCCTTTTTATAAAACTTACAAACCTCGGTTAATCCGCATTTCTCACACTTGGGTTTGCGAGCCAAACATGTGTAGCGACCGTGCAGAATAAGCCAGTGATGTGCTTTTGGCACTAATTCTTCAGGAATATATTTCATCAATTGCTGCTCGGTTGCCAGAGGCGTTTTTGCATTTGTACTTAATCCAATACGAGCTGCAACTCTAAAAACATGGGTATCAACAGCCAGCGCCGGTTTATTGTAGACTACCGAAGCAATAACATTGGCCGTTTTTCGTCCAACGCCGGGTAGTTTTTGCAGGTCATCAACATCGCTCGGAACTTCGCCATCAAATAACTCAATGAGCTTTTGCGCCATCCCGACCAGGTGTTTGGCTTTGTTATTCGGATACGAGCAACTTCTTATGTAATCGAAAACTTCTGCCGGCTCCACTTCCGCCATTTTGTACGGAGTTGGGAATCGTTTCAGCAATTCGGGAGTAATTTGATTCACCCTTTTATCGGTGCATTGAGCCGATAAAATCACTGCAACGATCAGCTCAAACGGATTCCCGTAATCGAGCTCTGTTTCTGCAATTGGCATTGATTTTTCAAAATAATCTATGATGTATTCAAAGAGTTCTTTCTTTCTCATTTTCTAATTTTTTTCAAAAATAACCGAAATTTTTTCTCATAAGGTGTAACAAAAATAAATAAGCACAGTCATATTAAATGAATTGCTTAAGCATCGTTTCTCCCCCTACGTGAAATGGTTTTAAGTAATAATTAAACAGCAAAATAAAAAGCCGGTTCATGCCGGCTTTTTCCGTTTCACAGGTTATTAATACTAAGTAGTGAATAAAAAATGTCCAGAAAATTCCACTTCACCTAAAAATCAAGCAGATAAATTTTATTTTTGTTTGAAATTGTGAAGGAGGAATCGTTTTGAAGAGAAGAATTTACGTAGTTGTGGTAGTAGTTGGGTTGGCAATTCTGGCTTTCAAATTACAATCGTTCGTAGGAACAGAAAAGGCAGAGGCACAAGCCCCACAGGAGATTGCTGTTGTTGAGCCTGAATATAATCCCGTTATTGAAATTGAGAATACAGTTACACGTTTCGATAGTTTACTGGAACAAAATTTAAAAGAATCGGGAACTGTTGGAGCTGCAGCAGTGATTACCTACAAAGGAAAAATTGCGCTGGTAAGATGTTATGGTGTTCGGAAAGCCGGAGAGAAAAATCCGGTGAACGAAAATACGGTCTTTCGTCTGGCTTCCGTTTCAAAATCGGTAACCGGAGTTTTAGCAGGAATTCTTGATGAAGAAAATATCGTAAAACTCGACGACCGCATTGTTGACTACCTTCCCAATTTCAAACTCAAAAATCCGGAATACACGAATCAACTTACCGTTCGTCATTTATTGAGCCACACCTCAGGATTGATTCCACACGCTTACGATTTAATGGTTGAAGACAAAGTGCCATTGGAACAAATTATTGAGCGACTGGATCAGGTGGATCTGACTGCTGCTCCCGGGCAACTTTATGGCTACCAAAATGTGGTTTACAGCATTTACGACCCGATTACATGTGCAAAAACACACCAGACTTTTGAGTCGGTGATTAAAGAAAAATTATTCCAACCGTTTGGAATGGCCGATGCTTCGGTGAATTTTGAAGATTTTAAGAACAACGACAACAAAGCATATCCACACTATAATCGCGGGCACAACCGTTACAGCCCAATGCGCCTGAACGACCGCTATTACACCACTGCTCCGGCAGCCGGGGTTAATGCCAGCATTTCTGATTTGGGGCATTTTCTGTGCACTTTAACCGACGATAATTCGGAGATATTCGATACAAAAGCACGTCAAACGGTTTTTACTCCGCAAGTAAATTCGCCGTTAAAGCGTACCTATTTCCGCAGCTGGGGCCGCGATGTAAAATCAAAACGTTATGGTATTGGCTGGCGAATTGTAGATTACAAAGGTCGCGAAATTGCTTACCACGGCGGATATGTTTTGGGTTACAAAGCTGAAATTGCCCTTTGCGACCAGGAAGATATTGGCATTGCCATTTTGAGCAATTCCCCAAACAGCGCCACAGCCAAAAACATTCCTGCTTTCCTGAATATGTTGTTTGATTACAAAGACAGCGTGGCCTTACAAGAAGAAGAAAAAGACGATTCTTCGCAAAACAAATCGTAAATCATGAAACCATTTTTACAAGCTGAAAACCTCTCGAAACGATGGGGAGAGTTAATGCTTTTTGAAAATATTTCCTTCACTGTTTTTGAAGGAGCTAAAGTTGCGCTTATTGCAAAAAACGGAACAGGAAAATCTTCCCTGCTCGATCTTTTGGCAGGAAAAGAATCGCCCGACGAAGGTGTGATCACACTCACTAACGATGTTAAAATGGGCTATTTCGAGCAGATTCCTGACTTGAACCCGAACAACACCGTTATTGAGGAGGTTTTTGAAAGCGACAACGAAAAGATAAAAACAGTAAAAGCTTTTGAGCTGGCAGTTTCCCATAACAAACAGGATGAGATCACAGCTATTTCGGCAAAAATGGACGAGCTGAATGCCTGGGCCATTGAAGTGGAAATTAAGCAGATCCTGACAGAGCTGAAGATCAATTTCCTGGAGCAGAAAGTTTCTGAGCTTTCAGGTGGCCAACAAAAACGACTGGCGTTGGCAAAAGTGCTAATCAATCAACCTGATCTGGTAATTCTTGACGAGCCCACTAACCACCTCGATCTGGAAATGATTGAATGGCTGGAAGCTTATCTCGAGAAAACAAAATCTACGTTGCTGATGGTAACGCACGACCGCTATTTCCTTGACCGTGTTTGTAACGAGATCATCGAAATGGAGGACAACCAGATTTACCGTTACCAGGGTAATTACTCGTATTTTTTGGAAAAACGCGACGAACGCATTGCCATGCAACAGGCCAGCATAAGCAAAGCAAAAAACCTGATGCGCACCGAAATTGAGTGGATGCGCCGCATGCCAAAAGCACGGAGCCACAAGGCAAAATATCGTGTCGATGCGTTTCAGGATTTAAAAGACAAAGCCTCGCAAAATATTCGCGAAGATAAAGTGGAAATGAACGTGAAGTCAGCACGACTGGGTAAAAAGATTGTCGAGCTGGAGCATGTTTCCAAATCGTTCCCCGGTGTAAAGCTGATCGAAGATTTTTCGTATAAATTTCAACGTTTCGAAAAAGTGGGGATTGTGGGTAAAAACGGTACCGGAAAATCTACCTTCCTTAACTTGTTAACCCAATCATTAACTCCCGATTCAGGCGCCATTGAAATTGGCCAGACGATAAAATTCGGCTACTATCGCCAGGAAGGAATTGCTTTCGATCCGCAGGAAAAAGTGATTGAAGCGGTACAAAAAATTGCTGAGTTCATTCATTTTGAAGACGGTTCGAAAATGAGTGCCACTCAAATGCTGACACATTTTCTTTTTCCGCCAGAGACACAATACAATTACATTGAAAAGCTGAGTGGTGGCGAGCAGCGACGTTTATACCTGTGCACGGTTTTGATGCAAAATCCGAATTTCCTCATTCTCGATGAGCCAACCAACGACCTGGATATTATGACGTTGAATGTACTGGAAGATTATCTTCAGTCGTTTGCAGGTTGTGTGGTAGTGGTTTCGCACGACCGCTTTTTTATGGATAAAATTGTGGATCACCTCTTTGTTTTTGAAGGCGAAGGAGTGATTAGTGATTTCCCGGGAAATTACACTGTTTACCGTAACAAAGTGGAGGAAGAGGAGCAACGAAAGGCAAAAGAAGAATCTAAAAAGAAAGCCGAAGCAAAAGCAAAATCGGAAACTGTTGCAAAACCGTCTCAACCGCAAACAAAAAAGAAATTATCGTATAACGAAAAACGTGAATTTGAGCAGCTGGAAAACGAAATACCGGAACTGGAAGAGCAGATTGGAGAATTGGAAGAATTGCTCAATTCAGGCACATTGAACCACGACGAATTATACGAAAAATCGTTGCAATTAGACGACATGAAATCGCAGCTTGACGAAAAAGAATTACGTTGGCTGGAATTAAGTGAATTGGGGTAAAAAATTACGGCTTAAATGTCTTCAAACTCTACGTTGGTGTAGTCTTTAACCGAAACTTCTTCCTCTTCAGTAACTTCCTCTGTATCGGTTTGTGCTTCAAGGTCCTCTCTTATCTCTTCAGGTTGTTTGCCATGAATAAAATCAACTACTTCCTGCAGACTTTCGATGAACTTGGTGAAGTCTTCCCTGTATAAAAAGATTTTGTGTTTCTCGTACGAATATTTACCGTTTTCGCCAAAGCGCTTTTTGCTTTCGGTAATGGTTAAGTAGTACTCATCATTTCGAGTGCTTTTTACATCGAAAAAATAAGTTCTTTTTCCTGCACGAATAACTTTCGAATGAATCTCTTGCTTGAATTTGCTGTCTTTAAACTTAGCTCCCTCGTTAGTATCACCACTTTCCATTCTTCAATTTTTTGGTTTTTGGACTTAGTCAGGTTTCAAAAATAGAAAAATATTTGACAAATATTCAGAAACTGTCACGTAGCAGTTTTATTCGATGGCAAAAAATGCTATTTATATTGGTTCTACAAACAAATTTCCAAATCTAACCGTTTGGTAAACAGCATAAAAAAAGGGGACACCTCAATGTCCCCTTTCAATAGAAGTATATCGTTTTATTTATAGATCTCTTTTTTTGCCGACAGCAAGGTATTTAACAACAACGAGGTACGTGTCATCGGTCCTACTCCACCCGGTACAGGAGTGATGTATGAACATTTCGGAGCTACCTCATCATACAAAACATCGCCTTTCAGTTTCCATCCCGATTTTGTTTTATCTGATTTTACACGTGTAGTTCCCACGTCGATAACAACAGCTCCTTCTTTAACCATATCGGCGGTTACGAACTCAGGAACTCCCATTGCTACGATTAAAATATCGGCATTGGCACAAACCTCTTTCAGGTTAGCGGTGCGGCTGTGAGCAACGGTTACAGTGGCGTTAATCGCTTTTTGCGACATCAACACACTCATCGGGCGACCAACAATATTACTGCGGCCCAAAACAACACAGTTTTTACCGCTGGTTTCGATGTTGTAACGTTTCAGCAATTCAACAATTCCGTAAGGAGTTGCTGATACAAACGACGGTAAACCAATTACCATACGTCCAACGTTTATCGGGTGAAATCCATCAACATCTTTTTTCGGATCGATGGCTTCAATTACTTTCTGCTCCGAGATATGTTTTGGCAGTGGCAACTGAACAATAAAACCGTCCAAATCGTCGTCGTTGTTCAATTCCTCAACCTTGGCTAGCAATTCTTCTTCGGTTACATCGTCTTCATAACGAATCAGCGAAGACTTAAAACCTACCGCCTCACAATCTTTAATTTTGTAAGCAACATAGGTTTCGCTACCACCATCATGACCAACCAAAATAGCTGCCAAATGAGGTTGTTTCCCTCCGTTGTCGATGATTTGTTTAACCTCTTCTGCTATTTCCTGCTTGATTTCAGCAGCAACTTTATTTCCGTCGATCAAATTCATACTGTTTAATTTCTCGCAAAGGCGCAAAAACGCCAAGTTTATAAAAGTTTGTTTACAATTCGTGTTATTCCGTTTTTAATCAGTGTCTCATTAAAGTTAATTAAGAGACCAAGTTTTAGATCAGTTAGCTTGAGATAAGTAAGTAACTGTTTCTTATGAACAGGAGCAACAGCTTCTACCGATTTCAATTCGACAATAACCTTTTTCTCAACAATCAAATCTGATCGAAAACCTTCTCCAACAATTTGGTCCTTCCAGACAACTTGCACTGGTTTTTGTCTTTCGACTTTTAATCCCTGGCTTTTTAGCTCAAGGTATAAAATCTCTTCATAAACCGACTCAAGTAGTCCTGGTCCAAGTTCAACATGTATCTCATAACAAGTGTTGACAATTATCTTTGAAATTTCATTTTCTGTCATCCCTTGTTCTTGTTTTTCTTTGCGACTCTGCGCCTTTGCGAGGGGTTTTCTAAAACTTCCGTCCCTGTCCCTGCATGCCGCTCATCATACGCTGAATGTTTTTCCCCTGCGACACCATACGCATCATTTTGCGGGTTTCGCCAAACTGTTTCAGCAAACGGTTTACTTCCTGAATATCGGTTCCTGAACCATTGGCAATACGCTTTCTGCGGCCTCCGTTAATCAACGATGGATTTTCCCGCTCAGCTGGCGTCATCGAAAAAATAATAGCCTCGATGTGTTTGAATGCATCATCGTCGATATCCATACCTTTTAACGCTTTTCCCATGCCCGGGATCATTCCCATCACATCTTTCAGGTTACCCATCTTTTTAATCTGGTTAATCTGTTTCAGGAAATCGTTAAAATCAAATGTATTTTTTTGCAGCTTTTTCTGCAGGCGTTTTGCTTCTTCTTCATCAAATTGTTCCTGGGCTTTTTCAACCAGCGAAACAATATCACCCATTCCCAAAATACGGTCGGCCATACGATCGGGGTGGAAAACGTCGAGTGCATCAACCTTTTCGCCGGTACCCACAAACTTGATTGGCTTTTCAACTACTGCGCGAATGGATAGCGCAGCACCACCGCGGGTATCACCATCTAGTTTGGTAAGAACAACACCATCAAAATCAAGGCGGTCGTTAAATTCTTTTGCTGTGTTTACCGCATCCTGACCGGTCATCGAGTCAACCACAAACAGAATTTCATCCGGATTGATGGCTTTCTTTACAGCAGAGATTTCGTTCATCATCTGCTCGTCGACTGCCAAACGACCGGCGGTATCCACAATCACCACATCGTTGCCATTTGCTTTGGCATGTTGAATTGCTGCTTTGGCAATTTTCACCGGATCCATGTTTCCTTCTTCAGTATAAACCGGAACCTTGATCTGTTCGCCCAAAACTTTCAACTGATCGATTGCAGCCGGACGATAAACGTCGCATGCCACCAACAGCGGATGACGGCCTTTTTTGCTTTTCAGCATATTTGCCAGCTTCCCGGAAAAAGTTGTTTTACCCGAACCTTGTAAACCCGACATCAGAATTACTGCCGGTTTATTCTCAAGCTTGATATCGGCAAAAGTACCTCCCATCAATTCTGCCAGCTCGTCTTTTACGATCTTCACCATCATCTGCCCCGGTTTTACGGCAGACAAAACATCCTGCCCCAAAGCTTTGACTTTTACGTCGTCGGTAAATTTTTTGGCAATTTTAAAGTTAACGTCGGCATCCAATAAGGCACGACGAATATCTTTTAGCGTTTCCGCCACATTGATCTCGGTAATTTTCCCCTGCCCTTTCAGTAGTTTGAAGGACTTCTCCAGCCTGTCGCTTAAATTATCAAACATGCTTTTACTTCTTTTTGAAAATGAGGTGCAAAAATAGCAAAAACAACACAAAAGATGAAAGGAAATAGAAGCAAAAAGAAAAAGCATTTTTGATTTCTAAAAAACGGGCACAAAACTGCGGGGCAAATTTCTATTTTCATATTAACTCAGATTATCATAACTTGTAAACGCAAACTATTATTTCAGAACAAATACGCTTTTAAGTTTAACCATATATTAAAATTTACAACGAACATGAAAAAAGCAACTTTCACTGTATTATTTATTCTTGTGTCCATTATAAGCTTCGGGCAAAACCTCGACAATCAATTCTATTTCCGTTTCGGGTATTCGAGTCCTTCGTGGAAACAATTCGGATTGGAGGAACAAGACTGGAACGACCTGGGTATTACATCAAAGGCAGGAGCCAATTTTGAGTTGGGATCGATATTTTTGCTTAAACGCGTTATAAATCGCAACGATATGGCGCTTGGTATTAATGTAGACTACCTATATACCGTTTTCCATAATTTCGAAAATGAAGATGATGTGAATGGCGGTAGCCTCGGTGTTCTTCGTGCCGGGTCGAAAATTGGGCCGTCTCTTACTTACAGTCCGGTGGATAAACTGGAATTTGATGTTTATACAAAACTTGATTGTGCATGGGCAACAGGAGCGGTAATCTATTATTCAGATATGATTGACGATGCCGAGGACTTTTTTCTGGGTACAGTTGATTTTGGATTTTCAACCGGTTTAAACATTCGTTACGGAAAATTGATGCTTGGTGTGGAATTTAACACCATCAGCTCAGAACTGGAAAGCGATGATTATCCGGGTGTATATCTGCAACAATTCGTAGATGCGGAGTTTTCGGATAACCTTGGATCCGAAAAAAAATCGAAGCTTCCGTGTACCAATTTTACCGTTGGTTTGAGTTTCTAGATTAGTAACCAGTAATTTAACATGAAACCGCTCTGTATATCCTGTGCAGAGCGGTTTTTTATTTTCATCGCTTTCCTGCTTTTTAAACATTTGTGTCAGCAACATCTTAAAACCAGCCCCTATTCCATCCTAACAATCTGGTTTTCACCTAAATAATATTTCGCCAACCATTGTATTTAAGACATAATCGTCGTAAATTGCATTAAAGACTCACAGGTCTTTATTTATTTTGCAATCAATAATCCAAAAAACGCAACATGAAAACAAGGTTCTTATTCTTAAAAATGTTTGTATTATTCGCTGTAGCAGCGGTATATGCAGGCGCCACCGATCTTCCGAAAATGGAGATTTCGCAAAACGGAAATGAAGCTGCCTTACTGGCATTCAACTCCAACGTTCCCAAAACTTTCGAGATTACCGTCACGAATGAAAACAACGCAGTGGTCTTCTTTCACAAAACCACAAAAAAACTGGCCAGTTACAACGAAAATCTTGATTTTTCGGCATTGGGTAACGGCACCTACTGCATTTGTATCAATTACGGCAACCAAAGTCTGAATAACAAAATAATGGTTTCGGACAGTAAAATTACCACCGAAAATGTACAACATTTATATGAACCGTATATGAAGCTGGATAACGGTCAACTGAATGTTTCCTTTCTAAATACGGCACAAAAAGGTGTTTTCCTGAACATTTATAAAAACGGAGAACATGTGTATGGGTATAACCTGGGTAAAAAATTAACGATACATAAAAGCTACGACATATCGAACTTAACGAGCGGCGAATACCGCGTTGTAGTTACCGACGATTTTAAAGACCATATTTTTACTTTACGGAAATAGCGTAAATTTTCGTAGTTAACTGCAAACCACCCGGAAAGCCCCGGGTGGTTTTTTTGTTTTGTCATCTTCTTTTGAAATGAAAAGTTCCTTGTCTACCTTTGCGATTCAAGAAAACGAAATATGCAAAACAAAACCATAGATCTTATTGCCCTCAATCTGGGGCTGAACACCACCCAGGTTTTAAACACCATAAATTTACTGAATGAAGGCGCCACCGTTCCGTTTATTTCGCGCTACCGAAAAGAACGTACCGGCAGTCTCGACGAAGTGCAGGTGCTTCAAATTAAAGAGCAAAACGATAAGTATGCAGAACTTGCCAAACGCAAGGAAACCATTCTGAAAACCATTGATGAACAGGGGCAGCTAACGCCCGATTTGAAATCGCGAATTGAAGATTGTTTTGATTCGGTTGAACTGGAGGATATTTATCTGCCCTACAAACCAAAGCGTCGCACAAAAGCCACCATCGCACGCGAAAAAGGATTGGAACCACTGGCCAAAATCATAATGAAACAGCTGGAACGCGATCCGGAATACCGGGCCAACCAGTTTTTAAACGACGAAGTACCATCAGTAGAAGACGCTCTTTCGGGTGCCCGCGATATAATTGCCGAATGGGTAAGCGAAAATGAACGCGCCCGTAATATCGTGCGTAAAGGTTTTGATCTGGGAGCCTATATAACCTCAAAAATAATTAAAGGAAAAGAGGAAGAGGCCGCCAAATACCGCGACTATTTTGATTGGAGCGAACCACTGAAAAAATGTCCATCGCACCGTTTGCTGGCCATGCGCAGGGGGGAAAACGAAGGATTCCTGCGTGTTTCCATTTCACCAAATGAAGAGCGGGTACTCGAAAACCTGGAACGTTTTTTTGTAAAAGGAAACAACGACAGCGCGGAACAGGTAGCACTTGCCGTAAAAGACAGTTTGAAACGCCTCATCCAGCCATCGATTGAAACCGAGTTTGCCAAATTATCAAAAGAAAAAGCCGATACCGAAGCCATAAACGTTTTTACAGAAAACCTGAAGCAGTTGCTTTTGGCTCCTCCGCTGGGCCAAAAAAGAACACTGGCCATAGACCCGGGTTACCGTACCGGCTGCAAAGTAGTTTGTTTGGATGAACAGGGAAACCTGCTGCACAACGAAAATATTTACCCGCACAAACCACAGGAAGAAAAAAAGATGGCGGCCAAAAAAATTTCCTCGATGGTGGAAATATATCAGATTGATGCCATTGCCATTGGAAACGGAACGGCCAGCCGCGAAACTGAAGCTTTTATAAAAAAGTTACGTTACAACCGCGAAGTTCGTGTTTACGTGGTGAGCGAAGACGGTGCTTCGGTATATTCTGCCTCATCGGTGGCCCGCCAGGAATTTCCGCAATACGATGTTACCGTGCGCGGTGCCATTTCAATTGGCCGCCGGTTGATGGATCCGCTGGCCGAGCTGGTAAAGATCGACCCGAAAAGTATTGGCGTTGGGCAGTACCAACACGATGTGGATCAGAAAAATCTGAAAAGCAGTCTTGATTCGGTGGTTGAACTCAGCGTGAATTCTGTTGGCGTGAATTTAAATACCGCCAGCAAACACCTGCTAACCTACATTTCGGGGCTTGGACCGCAGTTGGCTGAAAATATTACCACGTATAGAAAAGAGAACGGGATGTTCGAATCGCGCGACGCACTGAAGAAAGTGCCGCGAATGGGACCAAAAGCCTTTGAACAGGCAGCCGGATTCTTACGCATTCCCAATGCCAAAAATCCGTTGGATAATTCAGGTGTGCATCCGGAATCGTACAAAATCGTATCGAAAATTGCCAAGGACCTGAAATGCGAAGTGAAAGACCTGATCAGAAATGAAGAGCTGATTTCGAAAATTGATTTTAAAAATTATGTGACTGCCGAAGTAGGCCTCCCTACCCTGACCGACATAAAAAACGAATTATTGAAACCGGGCCGCGATCCGCGAAAACCAATCAAGGTTTTTGAATTTGCCGATGGTATTTTCAACATCACCGATTTGCAGGTTGGTATGGTGCTGCCCGGAATTGTAAACAACATTACCAAGTTTGGAGCTTTTGTTGACGTGGGTATTAAAGAGTCGGGACTGATACATGTTTCGGAAATGGCCGATCGTTTTATTTCTGATCCCAACGAAATTGTAAAATTACATCAACACGTAAAAGTGCGGGTGAAAGAATTGGACATCCCACGCAAACGCATTCAATTGTCATTAAAAGGAGTTGAACAGGAATAAATGAAAAGAACGACCAAAATACTTACGCTCCTTTTATTGAGTGCTTTTCTGTTTTCGTGTACAACAAAAAGCACTACAGAGAAACGGAATCCGCATAATCTGCCAATTGTAAATTCAGTGGAAGAATACAAAACTCAGCTTGCAGAAAATCCGGAAATGGAGCTGGTTGACCTGGAAAAGGAGCTAAAAAATGTGGTGCTTGATATTCGTTACGCCACCAACAATAATTTTACGAAAGAAGTAATTTACAAATCGCCAAAAGCCTATGCCCGAAAACCGGTGGCGGCGGCTTTAAAGCTGGTGCAGGATTCGCTGGCATCGTTAAATCTTGGCTTAAAAATTTACGATGCTTATCGTCCGTATGCAGCAACGCTGAAATTTTATGAGGTGTATCCCGATCCTGATTTTGTAGCCAGCCCTAAAACCGGCTCCCGTCATAACCGGGGCTGTGCTGTTGATGTTTCGTTGGTGAATTTGAGCACAAACCAAGAACTTGAAATGCCCACCGCATTTGATGATTTCTCGGAAAAAGCCCATTCCGATTACACAGATCTGCCGGAAGCTGCTCTTCAGAACCGCACCCTATTAATTGGAGTTATGTCTCATTTTGGATTTTCAGTGATTAGTTCTGAATGGTGGCATTTCGATTATAACGGCTGGGAGGATTTTCCTCTAATGGATCTTTCGTTCGAAGAGCTTACGAATTAGTTTCCGGATCATAAGGATTGACAGGTTTTTCAGGCGTTACAATCCAAAAAATAATATAAACCAACAAGCCCGGAAATCCGGCAGAGAAAAGCGATAGCAGCACATAAATCAGTCGTACCAAAACCACATCTATTGAGAAGTATTCGGCAAAACCGGCCAAAACACCTCCCAATACTTTATTTTGCGAACGATATAAACGATTAGCTGCCATTGCAATTCAAGGTTTATCTCTGCGCTGAATTAAATCAGCTATTTCGTGTTACTCTTCGTCGTCTTCTGCCAGCAATTCTTCGTTTTCAAATTCCTTTTCCAAAAACTCTTCGGCTGCCTCAATGAATTCCGAAATCAATTTTTCGTCTCCCGGCTCTCCATCAATCCAGTGAATTTCCTGGTTGTTCCAAAAATCATCGATATCTGCTTCAACGATAAAACGTGGTGTTTCGGTGTGAACCACAAAAATTGTATCAGGAGTTTCCTGCGAATTGTCGGCTAATAAAAACTTTGGTAACATGATTAATTGCTTTTTAAGTTGTTTACGCGAAATTACGACAAAAAGCAATCGGTTTCCATATTGTTTAAAAAGAATTTGAAAAAGAAGTCTTTAAACATATTCAGCAATGAACCGTCCAACAAGCCACCACAAATGATGACCTTTCTCAGGATTTAATAACATTTTAAAAATAAAAACCTTCATTTTTTAGCAAATTGAACAGGTTTACTATTTTTAGCTCGATTTTTGAAACAAGCATACAATAATGCCTTCCTTTCGAAGAATAGTGTTGGGCTATACGAGTTTCAAAAATTACCTTTTGAATTAACAATTCAACGTATAAAAAAAACTGCAAATAATGAACAAGCTCAATGAGATTCTTTCGACCATCGACGGCCATATTGGAGGCTCGGAATGGTTTGTATTTTTATTACTCGGAACGGGTATCTTTTTTACCATTTATCTAAAATTTCCACAGTTCCGTTATCTAAAACACTCGCTGCGAATTGTAAGCGGAAAATTCGACAAAGAAGGCGACGAAGGTGATACTTCACACTTTCAGGCCTTAACAACAGCTTTGTCGGGAACAGTGGGAACCGGGAACATTGCCGGTGTGGCACTGGCCATTCACCTTGGTGGTCCGGCAGCACTTTTCTGGATGCTGGTAACGGCAGCACTGGGTATGACCACCAAATTTGTGGAAGTTACCCTGTCGCACAAATACCGCGACAAAGCTGACGACGGATCGATTGCCGGTGGACCGATGTACTTCATGAAAAAACGACTGAACATTCCATTAAAAAATAACAAGATTTTAAAAACCGGTACTTTGCTGGGTGGGATTTTTGCCGTTGCAACCATTCTTTCATCGTTTGGTACCGGAAACCTGCCACAGATCAACAGTATCTCTAATTCGCTGTTCGAAACATTTGGCATCAATCACATGGTAAGTGGCGGCGTTTTGGCCGTATTACTGGGGCTGGTTATTGTTGGCGGAATTAAACGTATTGCCAATGTTACATCGAGATTGGTACCATTGATGGCTATCATTTATTTTATCGGTGCGCTGGCTGTTATCACCTACAATTACGAAAATATTATACCATCTGTTGTTGCCATTTTCGGCGACGTTTTCAATGGCTCGGCGGCTGTTGGTGGCTTTTTGGGCGGAAGTATTGCTTTTGCTTTTAACCGGGGTGTTAACCGCGGATTGTTCTCGAACGAAGCAGGTCAGGGATCGGCACCAATTGCCCACGCCGCTGCACGTGCTCACGAGCCTGTTTCTGAAGGTTTGGTTGCATTGCTGGAACCATTTATCGATACCATTATCATTTGTACGCTAACCGGCTTGGTACTTTTATCGTCGGGAGTTTGGACAGAAAAACACCAAAACCTTTTCCAGGAAACCGACATTGTAGTGCTCGACGGAACCTATTCTGAAGCCAACCAAAGCGATGTAGATGAGTTGCATAACTACCTGGTTGGAAAAGCTGATTTGCCGATGTTCAACAATAGTCTTGTGGTACAAAATGGAGAGATTGTGAACCAGCCTACAATTTTACACGCCCGCTCGGTAGCTGAAGACATTCGCGTTTTTGTGGATAATCAGCCTTATTCGGGTGAAATAAAAGTTACCGATGGAAAGATTGACAGAAAACCGGACAGCCCAAATCCAAAAGGTCTGGCGCTGGAAGGAAAATCGTTAATGCACAGTGCACCGCTTACCACCATTGCCTTTACCCGAAGCTGGTTTGGCGATTACGGAAAATATATCGTGTCGATCGGATTATTGATGTTTGCCTTTTCAACAGCCATTAGCTGGTCGTACTACGGCGGCCGCGCAGTTACCTATTTATTTGGTATAAAAGGCGTTGTTTGGTACCGACTGGTTTATGTTATCGGATTCTTCCTGGCATCGTTTACCGACACTACAATTGTTTGGACACTTTCGGGAATTACCATTGCTTTGATGACGATTCCTAACCTTATCGGTTTGCTTTTCCTTTCAAAAGAAATGAAGAGCGAAGTGAAATTATTCTGGGTAGAATACGGAAAAAGATTCCCCGGCGAGAAAGTTCCAAAAGGATAGTTTTTAGAAAAACAATTTTGATTTTATAAATGGAAAAGGATGTCATCTTTCGAATAGATGACATCCTTTTTTCAATAGGAAGAAAATTACGACATTTGATTTATGAAACGATTAATTCTGGCGTTTAGCTTTATTTTAATGCTAATTACAGCTTGCCAGCAAAACAAAAGCAGCAACTTTAAACGTGTTTCCGAAAGCTACATTTCCGATACTTTGCAATACGCCCAATGCCACGCATCAACAATTATTGAAACGAAGGACGGGCTTCTGCTTTCGTTTTTTGGCGGACCTTATGAGCGGCATCCGGAGGTTAGTATTTACACTGCTGCTTTTGAAAACGGACAATGGCAAAAACCACAAAAAGTTGCCGACGGCAAAGTGGATACAACCTCGTTCCCAACCTGGAATCCGGTTTTGTTTCGGGGCGCCGAAAACCATATCGATCTTTTTTATAAAGTTGGCCCCAGCCCAAACGACTGGTGGGGAATGGTAATGCATTCAAACGATGAAGGAAAAACATGGTCGGCACCTGAAAACCTACCGGACGGAATTTTAGGTCCTATCCGGAATAAACCGATTCAACTGTCATCGAGTGCAATTCTTAGTCCATCGAGCACAGAAGAAAGCCACGAACTTTGGAAAGCACATATTGAGCGATCGACAGATGGCGGCCAAACATGGACAAAAATTGCCATTCCTTCGCCCGACTCAGTAAAAGTCATTCAACCAACTTTGCTCGTTTATCCCGATGAACGAATTCAGGCACTTTTGCGCAGCAACCAAAATGTTGTTATGGAAAGCTCGTCTCGTGACGAAGGAAAAACATGGTCGGAAGTGCAGCCCACAACAATTCCGCATCCAAATTCAGGAATTGATGCCATCACGCTAAAATCAGGGGCAAAGTTACTGGTCAATAATCCATTGCCAAGTGGCGATTCGTGGGAAGCCGGAAGAAACAAACTCGATCTTTACTATTCTACCAACGGAAAATCGTGGAAAACCATCATGCACCTGGAAGATGAGCCGGAAGGAGAATTCAGTTATCCGTGTATTATTCAAACCCGCGATGGTAATATTCATATCACCTACACTTACAACCGCAGGCAGATTAAACATGTAGTTTTGAGCGAATCATAGCCCAAAAGCAAGGTTCTGGAAGATTGACATGAATTATTGAACTAACAAATTGTTCAATTGTCAAATTGTATTCTCCTATTGTTTTCTATGTGTCTAATGTGTTTCGAAACTTAGCGTCATTGCGCCTTTGCGAGAGAAATTTGAAAACTGTATTTTTGCAGCTGATTAAGAAAAGGCTATGCAAAACATTTATCCAAATAATTTCGAGGCAAAAATTGGTTTCGACCGCATTCGCGAAATGCTTACCAACAAGTGCATCAGCACCATGGGAGACGAATGGGTGCAGGAAATGCATTTTCAAACTTCGTACGACACCATTTTGCAACAACTGAATGAGGTGAATGAATTTTGCAGAATCATTCGCGAGTTCGATAGTTTCCCGGCCACGCATTTTTACGATCTGCGCGAAGCTTTACAAAAAATCAGATTGGAAGGTCGTTTCCTCGAGCCCGAAGAATTGTTCGATTTGAAACGTTCGCTAGAATCGGTGCGAGCCATTGTCAATTTCTTTTCGAAACAGGAAGACGAAGCATTTCCGATTTTGAAACAGAAAACATCGCGCGTGCAGGTGTTCCCATATATTTACGACCGCATCGATGTGATCATCAACAAATTTGGGAAGATACGCGACAATGCATCGCCCGAGCTGGCACAAACCCGCCGCAGTATTTTAAACATGCAGTCGAGCATGTCGAAACGTTTGCACGCCATTTTAAAGCAGGCGCAAAAAGATGGCTGGGTGGAGGATGATGCTTCGGTTTCAATCCGCGACGGACGAGCCGTAATTCCTGTTGCTGCGGCCAACAAACGCAAGCTAAAAGGTATTGTTTACGACGAGTCGGCCACCGGAAAAACATCGTATGTTGAGCCGAACGAAATTGTGGAAATGAATAATGAGATCCGTGAACTGGAATATGCAGAACGCCGCGAGATCATTAAAATACTTACCAATTTTGCCAACGATATTCGTCCCTATTTGGAAGAACTGGCGTATTCGTATGACTTCCTTGGCGAAATGGATTTTATTCGCGCAAAAGCTTTGCTGGCGGTTGAGTTTGATGCCATCCGGCCCGTATTTGAAGAGGCGCCGATAATCGAATGGTACCACGCCATTCATCCGCTACTTTTAAAAACATTAAAAAAGGAGAACCGGAAGATTGTTCCGCTCGATATAAAACTCACCGACGAAAAACATATCCTGTTAATTTCAGGACCTAACGCCGGAGGTAAATCGGTGTGTTTAAAAACCACTGGATTGCTGCAATATATGCTGCAATGTGGTTTGCTTATCCCGGTGAACGAAGCCAGTAAAACAGGCGTTTTCGAACAGCTTTTTATCGATATCGGCGACGAGCAATCGATGGAAAACGATCTGAGTACTTACAGTTCGCACCTGATGAACATGAAACATTTTGTGCGCAACTGCAACGAAAAAACGCTGATACTGATTGACGAATTTGGTACCGGAACTGAACCGATGCTGGGTGGCGCCATTGCCGAGTCGATTCTGGAAAAGCTTACAGAGCTGGGTACTTTTGGCGTAATTACCACTCACTATACCAATCTGAAACACTTTGCATCGTCGGCCGAAGGAATCATAAACGGAGCCATGCTTTACGATTCGCAACACATGAATCCGCTTTTTAAACTGGATATTGGAAAACCCGGTAGTTCGTTTGCTTTTGAAATTGCCCGAAAAATTGGTTTGCCGGAAGATATTCTGGAACAGGCGACCGAAAAAGTGGGGAAAGACCACATTGATTTCGATCGTAACCTGCGGAAAATAAACCGCGACAAACGCTACTGGGAAACCAAGCGAATGAAAATCCGCAAAGTAGAAAAGATTCTCGACGACACGGCAGAAACCTACGAGTCGGAATTGCAGGAAATCCAAAAACAGCGAAAAGAGATTCTGAAAAAAGCCAAAGAAGAAGCTGATGCTTTGCTGAAAGGAGTTAACAAACGGATTGAAAACACTATTCAGGAAATTAAAAAGGCACAAGCTGATAAGGAAAAGACAAAAGAGGCCCGATCGAAACTGGGCGATCTGAAAAAGGATATCGACCGCAAAATAACGGGTAACGATTCGCAGATCTCTAAAAAAATGGAGAAACTGCGCCAACGAGAAGATAACCGGAACAAACACCGTCCCGATGAGTCGAAAAAGCCTGTTTCCAAAGAAAAGCTGGAGAAACGAATTGAAATGCGCCCCGGAGATAAGGTGCGCTTAAAAGGACAGGATACCGTTGGCGACCTCATTGAAATTAACGAGAAAAATGCTGTGGTTGCTTTCGGTCAGTTAATGACAACGATGCCAAGTAAAAACCTGGAGCGAATCAGTAACAACGAGGCAAAAAAACTGGATAAAAACCGAGGCGGCCGGGCGTCAGTTCTTACCGAAGGTTTCTCGGAACGACGCCTGAGTTTCAAACCGGAGATTGATATTCGCGGCCAGCGCGTAGAAGAAGCCATTGCCAAAATCACAGAATTTATCGACGAGGCAATTATGTTTGAGGCCGGTCAGTTGCGTATTCTGCATGGTAAAGGACACGGAATTTTAAAACAAAGTATCCGCGACTATTTGCGTTCGGAACCAATGGTTCGCAGCTACAAAGATGAGCATGTTGACTTTGGCGGTGCAGGAATTACAGTAGTGAACTTAGCTTTATAAAGCAGGCTTTTCGGATAAAGGGAAATCTGCGAGAAACAAATATGAAAGCGAACTTCAAAGTAATAGCATTTGATGCCGACGACACCCTCTGGGTTAACGAAACATTCTTTCGCGAAACGGAGGAAAAGTTTTGTGACCTGTTATCGGATTTCAGTACTTCGGATGAAACCATGGAAGTGCTTTTTGCCACTGAAATTCAAAATCTTGAAGAATACGGATACGGCACCAAAGGATTTGTGCTTTCTATGATGGAGACTGCGCTGAAAATTACCGGCAATAAAGTACCACAGCAAACTCTGGAGCAGATTATTGAACTGGGTAAAAAACAAATCAATCAGCCGGTAGAATTACTCGACGGCGTTGTTGAGACATTGGAATATTTAAAGGAAAAAGGCTACAAATTAATAGTCGCTACCAAAGGCGATTTGCTCGACCAGGAACGCAAACTTCAAAAATCGAAACTGGAAAAATATTTTCATCATGTGGAAGTGATGAGCAATAAAAAATCGGATGATTACCAAAAACTGATTAAACATTTAGAGATTTCACCGAAAGATTTCCTAATGATCGGGAACTCCTACAAATCAGACATTGAACCGGTGCTGGAATTGGGAGGTTTTGGCATTCATATTCCTTTTCATATTACCTGGCTTCACGAAAAAGCCGAAGAAGCAGAGGAACATCCCAACTGGATAAAATTGCAATCTATTAAAGACATCAAAAACATCCTGTAGCAAATTTTCGTATCCTCTCCCCTTTTCATAAAACCGCGAGAAACATCTTTCAGTATTCTTTTCGCATAAACTTTTTTTAATCTCGTTACTTTTATTGTAAAGTGAAACAACGCTGCAATTAAACTTTAAATCCTAAAAAGCAAATGAAAAAAGTAACGGGTATTGGCGGAATCTTCTTTAAAACAAAAGATCCGGAAAAGATGAAAGACTGGTATGGTAAAAATCTGGGATTGACAACAAATGAGTACGGTTCGGTTTTTGAATTCCGGAAATCGGATTCGCCGGATGAAAAAGCCTACTCGGTTTGGAGTCCGTTTAAAGATGATACCGATTATTTTCAACCGTCGGAGAAAGAGTTTATGATCAACTATCGGGTTGAAAATATTGAAAAACTGGTGGCTGAATTAAAGGATGCAGGCGTAACCATTTGCGATGAAATAGAATCGTATGAATACGGGAAATTTGTCCACATCCTCGATCCAGAAAACAACAAAATAGAACTTTGGGAACCGGTTGATGAAGTTTTCCAATCGATGTACGAAGGAAAAACCACAAAATAGTATCTTGCAAAAAAATAGCATTTTCTATGAAACCCACATTGCTCATTATACTATTTTCGTGGCTGTTTACTTTTGCTGTGCAGGCTTCGGCTTCTGAAATTCCAACCGACACAACTTACATTTTTATCAAGGATTACGGTTTATACAAAACGCGGAAGAAGAACGCCATAAAATACTTCTATAAAGCACTGGAAGATCTTAAAACAGATCAAGCCAAAGTACTTGTATTCTCCACCGGCACCTACCATTTTTATCCTGACGGCTGCAAAACCAAGGTTTATTACGAAGCAAATACTTCAAATGAAGGTCCGAAAGTTTGTGCGTTTCATTTTGAGAATATAAAAAATCTGGTGATCGACGGACGAGGAAGCCACCTGATCTTTCATCAGGAAATGCAGCCTTTTACTTTCGACAACTGCCAAAACATTACCCTAAAAAACGTGACTATTGACTGGGAACAACCTTTTATTGCTCAGGCCGAGGTTTTACGTATAAACAACCACTATATGGACATTGGCCTCGACCCGAAAGAATCGCCATACCGAATGGTGGAAGGAAAGATTTTTTTTGATGTGGGAAATGGCCAGTCGAATGAATGGAGGAATACTTTGGAGTTCGACAGAAAAGGCAGGTATATTGTACCTCACACCGGCGAGCAGCCTTGCCTGGGAGAAGATTGGGATGCGTATTTTGCCGAACCTACCATGCCCGGAATTGTGCGCCTGCATTTTGATTTTAAACGTAAGCCCCAAATTGGGAATTACCTTGTAATGCAACATGCAACGCCCACTCATGCAGGTGTTTTTATTTCTAAATCGGATAACATTACAATCGAAAACCTCAGGTTGTTTCATGCTCCCGGATCAGGAATTCTGGCACAAAACAGCAAAAACCTGGAGTTCAACCAATATCAGGCAATCCCGAACCGATCTAAAATTCTCTATTTTGGAGGCGGCTTTGACGGATTACAAATTGTGAATTGCCAGGGCAACATTCTTATTGACAATTGTACTTTCGAGGGTATTGTAAACGAACCTGTCAATGTTCATAATATCAGCGTTCAGGTTGAAGAAGTGCTGTCGGACAACCAGGTAAAATGCAGCTACCTTGATAAACAAAGTAAAATCCAAAACTGGGCACGGCCGGGCGATGTGGTTAACTTTATTGGAACCAATACTTCCAATACGGTTAAAACGATTACAGATATCGATAAAGAGCATTTTTCGCTACAATTCGAAATGCCTGTTCCTTCAAACCTGAAAGCCGGAGATATTCTTGAAAACCTCAGTTGGACACCAGACCTTACAATTAAAAACAGCAATTTTAAAAGTAGTCGGGCAAGTGGACTGGTTTTGGCAACATCTGGAAAAGTTGAAATTGAAAACAATACTTTTGAATCAAGTGGAAGTGCTATCCTTATTACCGGCAATGCAAATACGTCGCTAAAAACCGGCGCAGCAACAGACGTATCAATCTCCGGAAATAGTTTTACATCGTTGTGCAACACAAGTTCGTACCGTTACAGCGAGGCAGTTATTTCCATCTACCCCATCATTCCGGCTATAAAAGACGATACTCCAGCTTATCATCGTAATATCAGCATTCAGAACAACCAATTTAACCCTTTCGATTATCCGCTGCTCTATGCACTTTCAGTTGAAGGACTTTCGTTTAATGGAAACACCGTAACCAGAAATTACGATTTTGCCCCGTTTCATAATCGACTCTTCACTTTTAGCCTGGAATATTGTAAACAAATAGACATTACCGGTAACAACATTTCAGATGATGTGCTTGGGAAAAATATCTATTTGAAAAAGACTCCGGAAAATCAATTAAAAACGGACCTGGAGTCCATCTTCACAATTGAAAAGTTCTGATTACTGAGAGATGACTTCATAAAAGCTGATTACCGCTGTACAATAAGCGGAATCGGGTCTTTGCGTTGTTACATTTTCTCATATTGTTTTACTTTTACAACCGGACGTAACAATGAAAAAATATTAAAATACTGTTGGTGATCCATTTAATATGGTTCTACTTTTTCAGTACGCTTTTTGAAGTGGTTTGTAAATACAAAACCGTTCATGTTGATGAACGGTTTTTTTATTGGCCTATCTCCTATTTTATTTTGGTTATTCTTCTTGTTTTTAACATAACATTAAAAAAGAAGCAAAAAGAAAGGGTAGAACTTAAGGACGCTTTTTAGTGATGATTGATAATTTACAAACCCCTTTATACAGAACCAATCAAATTAGAAGTCGTTCTACCCTGTTATACAAACCCTATATTTTTATTTTCCTAATTTGTCTTACTAAAAGCAATCGATGTACCAAAAAATACTATCCCCTCATTACCTGGCACTTAACCGTGCCAAACTTTTTCGGCACGGTTTCATAATGGGACATTTTTCTCGATATTGTACTCAAAATGAATTATGCGCTGTGTAATTCTGGATCTATAAATAATCGATGTGAGTTATAAATCGAACCGATTTGAGCAAAATTTATGTATAAACCTGGCCAAAACCAAAATCACTCTCCTAATGTTTTCGATTTGAACTACCTGCATGAAATTAAAAATAGAGATATAAAACAAAAGGCAACTCAACAGTTGCCTTTTTATATTTCTTACGTCCTCGTAAGATGTAAAAGAATTGTGCCGTATTGAAATTGTTTGAGATTACCTCAAAATGGTAATAGAATAAAGCCCTGAATAAATTTTGTCTTCCCAAACAAACAAGAGATCTTAGCGATCTATTGCATTTCAAAATTACGAATTCAGAAACAGAAAACCTCGGAACTACCAGCAATTTCAGCCTATTTCAGCAAACTGCCTAAAAGTTACTCAGCATTTCTGACTTCGGGAATAAGCCAACTTACCCGTGCTTAATAATTATATTCTAAAAAATAAAAGGCTGTGATAATTGTATTTAGGATTTGACTAAAAAAAGAAAGGGCAGTTCAACAACTGCCCTTATTAATGTTAACCCCCAAACACACAATAGGTCGGAACGACCTATCACCAACAAAGAAAATAATTCTTTTTAATTTAGACAAATAAAACTATCGAATTCCACTAAAATTAAGCAATTTACCTACTGCCCTCTAAGCAATTTTAACCCAATACGTATGAGTCGTGTTCATTTCATAAAAAAATACAAAAACCCGGAATAAATATCCGGGCTTACAGTTTTCGCGCATTGATGATTTTTGATTAAACGCCTACTTGTCGGCTAACATCTCCATTAAGGCTTCATATGCTTCCAAACCTTCTGCCTGAGCAAGGAATTTACTATTCATATCAATGCTTCCAAGCTCAAATAAACGGTTCCAATCGTCGCGTGCTCCTTCACGGTTTCCTCTCTCATAACGGCAGAGTCCACGCATTAACAAAAGACTTTGATCGTGAGGCATATAAGTAATTCCTTTGGTGAAAAGCCGTTCTGCTTTTTTCGACTTTCCTTTTTCAAAGAAACACTCTGCTCCCTGAGTGAAGCAGGCCGTAGCTACTTTAAGAAATTTTTCATTGGTTAATTCGGTACTTTCCGTCAATGAAAATACAATAGATACTTCTTGTTCCATTGAAACAGGAATACCATCTTTTACTCCGGGCTTCCACATTCCATTTGTCGATTCAAGTACACGAACCAGTTCTTTGTCAATTTCCGGGCACACACCATTTACAATATCAATATTGGTTACTTTGCCCTGGGCATTAACGTTAAACTTAATAACTTCGGTACCTTCACGTCCGCAACGTTCTGCCTCTTTCGGATAGGTTATATTAGATGAAAGATATTTTTGTAAATATTTAGCATCTACATTAACCAAATCGGCATAATTAGCAATACCGGTAAAGGCAGGTGGCGAAATCTCCACTTCATCAATATCTCTGTTTAAATTTGGGGTGTCATTCTGACCTAATGCCAGCAAACAGATACATATTGCCAGCATAATAAATAATAATTTTTTCATGGCTTTCTGGTCTTTAATTAACATTAATAAATAGGTTTCTGAACACTTTTTCCTCCTTTCCTAATCAGAAACTTTTAATATTCAAGTTACACCAAAATGAAAATTATTGTCTTAAACCTATGTTGCATTCATTACACATGGTTTTAAATTGTTTAAACTATGAGCGACGATTTAAACTATGATGTATTTAGGATACAGATGTTGCTGATTTGGTAGAAATCTGACAGAACGCAAAATCGTACATTTCCTTTCATACCGATTTATGAAGAAAAAGTGGATTTTGATGTTTGAAAAAGAATTTTGGGGATATGTTTTATTCTACTATGAAAGCCAGAAAACAAGAAAAATCAAGACTACAACAAGGATTATTGCAATTACAATGAAACCAAAATAATGAGCGAATTTATCGTATAAACTTGGGCAGGGTTTTATTTTTCGTTGAACTTGGATATTTTCATTCGGAGTAGCTTTGAGATCTGTAAAGTTTTTGTGCACACCCGGTGAATGCCCAAAATAATCGTGAAAACACTTATTAAAATAGGTTGGACTTCTGAAACCGACTTTGTACGCTATTTCTGAGACAGTATTGTTATTCTCTCGTAATAATTTGCTGGCGTTAATTAAGCGTATCTCCCGAATAAAACAGCTTGCCGATTTACCGGTCAAACACTTTAATTTCCGGTGTAACTGCGATCTGCTCAGCCTCACTTCTTTGGCTAAATCACTTACACCAAAATCATCTTCCGATAAATTTTGCACCACTATTCCGCGTAGTTCAGCTAAAAACTCAGAATGTTGAGCAGTAGTATTATTTTCATGTTTTCCGAACAATGCAATCTTTGGTTAATCGTAAGCTTTTATTCCCGGCATTATGCGCAGAATGGAGATAAATCGTAATAGCATACGAAATTTTACCCAAAAAGATTTAAGCAAAAGTTATTAATATTCCTAAGAAAAGTTAATACAGTTGGAGATTGTTGTAAACGAAATGAAAAAGTTAATGGCCGTTGATAAACAGTTTAATGGAGTTTTATGCACCAATTTGCATTTCTTCCACCATTCGCTTTGCACTTTCAATTCCCGGATTCAGAACCAAATCCGTAAGGTTAAGACTATCGATGTATTCTACGGCTTCGGTATACGATTTAATATCACGTCGTACTTCTAAAATGGTAATATCAGGATCGGGATTATCTACCATTTCGTTATACACCGGTGCTCGGAATTCTGCCATTGGAACGATGATCTCGTCGTTGTAATTGTATACAAAATCGTTGTGGCGGGCAAAAACAAATTCCAGGTCCGTATTATTAAAACCGGCTTCGTAAAACCGCGCAAAACACAGATACACTTTCCCATCGGGTAAGCCGTAAAAATGCACCGGATAGTGGGTTGGAAGAAATGTCATACTGGATTTGTGGATTAACCTGCTTAAATATGTCATAACATGCAAGTTAAAGTGGTTTTATCGGACGCTAATTTAATGAAAAATATACCCGATACATAGCTTCTCTTTTTATCTAAATGTTAAAAGATGTTATATAAATATTAAATCCGGTCTCGACACACTTTCCTAAACAAAAAAACAGGCGATTCCAGTCTTATACTGAAACCGCCTGCTCTGTTCCGGCCTAAAAACGTGTTATATTTATTTACTTCAAAACAAACGAAGCTGCCATTCCTTCAGCCGAGTTTGGTCCCACCCACAGGTTGAAATCACCGGGTTCGGCTTTCCACTCTTTCGAGGCTCCATAAAACTCAAGATCTTTTGTAGTAATCTCAAACGATACCACTTTCGACTCTTTTGGCTCCAACTTAATTTTCTCAAAACCTTTCAGTTCTTTCACCGGGCGTGAAATACTTCCTACCAAATCACGAATATAAAGCTGAACGATCTCTTCACCTGCAACATCACCCGTATTTGTAATTGTGGCTTCGACTACCATTTTTCCGCCTTCGGTTAACTCATTTGTCGACAGTTTAAGATCGGAATAATTGAAAGAGGTGTAGCTTAAACCATAACCAAATGGGAAAAGCGGTTCTTTGCTCTCATCGGTGTAGTGCGACCAGAATACGTTACCTTCGCCATTTGTTGGACGCCCGGTATTAAAATGGTTGTAATACAACGGCTGCTGCCCAACTGCTCTCGGGAACGATACCGGTAATTTCCCGGCAGGATTGTAATCGCCGAAAAGTACTTCAGCAATTCCGTTTCCGGCTTCCGAACCCAGGTGCCAGCATTCCACAATCGCAGGCACATTCTCCGCCATCCAGTTAATTTCGATCGGACGTCCGTTCATAAGCACAACCACAACATTTTTATTCACTTTATACACCTCTTCCAGCAATTCCTGCTGGAAACCTTTCATCGAAATATCGGTTTGGCTGCGGCCCTCTCCCGATTGCCAGCAGTCTTCGCCTAAAGCAATAACCACTACATCCGATTTTGAGGCCAACGAACGAGCGGCTGACATTCCACTGCGGTCGGTAGTGTTAATATGTAATTCGGTGGTAAACGAGCGCAAACCTTCGGTGTAAGCAGGACCTTGAGCAAAACGAATACTTGAACTTCCGGTTACGTTTTTCATTCCCTCCAGCAACGACACTGCCGAATTGGTAATCGCTTTGGCTCTCCAGCTTCCGAGTGGCACGTCTTTGCTCTCGGCCAATTCGCCGATAACAGCAATTTTTAATCCATCCTTTTTCAGTGGTAAAAGATCATTCTCGTTTTTCAACAGAACAATACTTCTTTTTGCGGCTTCTTTAGCGGCGGCAAGGTGCTCTTCAGAACGTAATTCAGTCTTTTCACGCTCCAGATCGCAATATTTGTAAGGATCGTCGAATAATCCCAATTTGAATTTAATCGTTAAAATGCGGCGCACTGCATCGTCGATCAAAGCTTCATCAACTTTGCCTTCGTTTACCAGTGCTTCCAGGTTATTAATATAGGCGTTACCTTCCATGTCCATATCTGAACCGGCGGTAATCGCTTTATAAGCCGCTTCTTTTTTATCGGCGGCAATTCCGTGAGGCAACATTTCGCCGATCGAATTCCAGTCTGAAACCACAAAACCTTCAAATCCCCACTCACCTTTTAAAATATCACGTTGCAGGTAAGAACTGGCTGTTGCCGGAGTTTCGTTGATAGTATTAAACGCGTTCATAAATGTCGCTACGCCCGCATCAACACAAGCTTTAAACGGTGGAAAAACTATATTGTGCAATGTTGGATCGCCAATTTGTACCACATTGTAATCGCGGCCCGACTCGATAAAACCATACGCTGCGAAGTGTTTTGCACACGCTGCAATGGTTGTCTCATCCGACAGATCGTCTCCCTGAAAACCTTTTACACGGGCATATGCCATTTTAGCTCCCAGGTACGGATCTTCACCCGATCCTTCCATAAAACGTCCCCAGCGGGCGTCGCGGGCAATGTCAACCATTGGTGCAAATGTCCAGTGTAAACCAACTGCAGAAGCTTCAATTGCTGCAACACGCGATGATTTTTTTGCCAGTTCAGGTTCCCAACTTGCGGCTTCGGCCAATGGTATCGGGAACATGGTTTCGTAACCATGAATCACGTCGTAGGCAAGAATAAGCGGAATCCCCAAACGGCTGCTGTCAACTGCCCAGGCTTGAATTTTACGGGTTGCGTTTGCCCCGGTAACATTCAACATTGAGCCAACTTTCCCCTCTTTTATCATGTTGTAAAGCGCCATCGAATCAACACCTTCAGGTGCAGGCCCTGTCAATTCCCAACGCGAAGAATATTGGTTTAACTGACCGATCTTTTCAATCAGCGTCATTTTCGATAGTAAAGCCTCAACTTTTGCGTCGACGGCTGAATCTTTTTCAGAAGTTTGAACAGGACCGCTCTTTTGGCAAGCCACTGCAATTACACTCAATAGAAGTAGTGAAATAATTAGTTTTTGCATCGGATGAAATAAATTAATTACTTATTGTATATTTTACAGTTTGAAGCAAATATAGAATAAAAAATTTCTGAAACCCTAAGCAACAAAGCAAATTATGTGAATTTGAAGCTGATTTTTATTGCTTCAAAATAAGGTCTATTACCGATCGAAATTTTTATTAATCGATCGGGTAACACAAGAACAAGATAAAAGCGGGGATTTAATCTGTAAAAGGAGTTTATTTATTGTAAGTATTCAGGTACTGAATGGCCTGTAGCAAAAGCTTTTGGTACTCTTCAGTTTCGTAGGTTCGTTTATCATGGCCCGACTGAATATACACTATCGTTGAAGCGTTAAAGCGGTTCTCCCATGCCACATAATCAGCACTTTTCGGATGCCGGGTTCGCAGTAATGGTTTCACATTGTCGGAGATTCGGATATTATCATAAACCTCGTCGAAAAAACGCAACTCCCTAAAACCGGCGGTAACGGGCGTGTAGTTTTCAATCGAGCAATATACCCACACATCATGTTCGTATTCCGACCATTCATCTTCAGGGATATTTTTGTTCTCTTCGACATAACGACCTCCAATAAGTTCCTCGAATGCCGGCCAGTTTTGATAAGAAGCAAGTGCATGATGCAAAAACAAAAATGGTTTCCCTTGTTTCGTAAGACGGGTATAAGCCGCTTTTTGCTCAGCTGTGATCGAATTCCACATATCGTAAAAAACAAGCACATCATAATCGTCTGCAACGCCGCTTGCAATTGCTTTGTTGGCATCGGGTTGCGCAAAGTGTTCATAATCGATTTCCTGTATCCGGTCGAACAGCTGAAAGAACTGGAGCGTATCGTAACTATGCCCTCCCGTAACCAACATTACTTTTATGGGTTGTGCAAAAACCACACTTGCAAACAGGCTGAAAACAACTAGAAGTAAAGGTTTCTTCATTGTTATGTTTTTAAGGTTGAAACTAAAATCCGATGTTTCAGTTTCCCGAAAATAAGAAAATCATCGGTAACATTCCACCGCAAAAATGTATTGTTGTTAACATCATAAATGCATAATTAGCTGAATTAAAGTTTTACAGGTATAAAAAATACCCTATTTTTGGTTTAATCAATTCAGAAAACACATTACCATGAACAAAAAACTATTTCAATTTCTATTGTACTTTTCACTTGTCGCCGTTGCTTTTGTGTCGTGCGATGATGGAATGGACGATGTTGAAACACCCGTTACCGGGAACGAATACCTGGTTGACGCAGATTTACAGTTTTCAATTCCGAAAACAATTATTGATTTTACCATTGCTGCAGCGAGTTTGGAATACCCTGAACTGTCGGAATTTGGCGATCTGGTAAATTCAGGGGTTGACGTTTATAAAATAACCTACAAAACGACTTTCGATGGAAATCCGGTACTTGCATCAGGTGTAGTTGCTATTCCCGATGTAGTAGATGGTACCTATCCGGTTTTAAGCTACCAGAACGGTACCAACACGGAACATAGTAAAGCTCCAAGTGTTGATTCAGAAAACCAGCTTTTCAAAATACTGGAAATGATGGGATCAACCGGTTTTATTATATCGCTGCCTGATTACCTTGGTTTTGGTGAAGCCGACGATATGTTTCACCCGTACCTGCACCGCGAGTCAACTGTTCAAACCGTTACTGACATGCTGGAAGCAGTGCGCGAATTTATCGACGACGAAGATGGGATTTCGCTTAGCAACGATCTGTACCTGGCCGGTTACTCGCAAGGTGGATGGGCTACTATGCAGGTTCAGCAGGCTATTGAAGCCGATCCCGGTTTTGAGTATAATTTAAGGGCAAGTGCCTGCAGTGCGGGGCCATACAACCTGGTAACACTTAACGAATATGTAGTTGGTTTGGATGATTATCCGCAGCCGTATTTCCTGGCGTATATTTTTAACAGCTACCTGAACCTCGGGCTTGAAACACCTATAAATACTGTTTTTCAGGAACCGTATGCCGATAAAATTGAACCGATGTTTGACGGCCAGACTTCGGGAGCCGATTTAAACGCAGAGCTAACCACAACAATTGCCGACTTATTCACACCTGAATATCTTGCCGGGTGGAATACCGAAGCAGCTTATCTCCCGGTTCTTGATATGCTGGACGACAATAGTGTTCCGGCTTTTCTTCCAACAGTTCCAACAACACTATTTTACGGAACAGCCGATACTTATGTGCCGCCAATTGTGAGCGAAGAAAAGTATGATGAATTTATTGCCGCCGGTGCATCCTCCGATTTAGTTCAGAAAGTTCCGCTTGAAGGGCTCGACCACACAGGGGGAATTCTTCCTGCAGGAGTGGCATCGATACTTTGGTTTCTGCAAATGGAAAACGGTGCGATGTAGGAAAGAATTTGAAAAACTGTAAGATTTCCTCAAAAGATATTATCAGACCTTTAGTTTTTACTAAGGGTCTTTTTTGTGTTAGTTATTTACCTAGTTTTCTTGTTCTGTAAAACACAAAAATTTGGATCAATAAGGCAAAAAAAAGATTCCATCTCTCAAAAAGATGGAATCTTTATAATATATATTTTATATTCTTTTTTTAGCAGCTGGCGGCAACTTCAACCAACTCGCCTTCCAGTGAAAAATCGGATGCCGAAGTAATCTTAATATCGGCAAATTGACCGATCATAGATTTATCAGCGCAGGCAAAACGAATGGTCAACTTGCCTTCAGTATACGATGTGAGGAAACCTTCTTTGCGATCTTCGCCACGTACGAGTACGCGCGTTGTTTGTCCTACCAAACTTTCGTTGTATGGCAGGTTATGTTTACGCAAATCTTCGGTCAACTGATGTAGGCGACGTTTCTTTTCGTCTAACGGCACATCATCCACCCAACGGTGGCTGGTTGCTCCCGGACGCGGCGAGTAAATTGCCGTGTATGACATGTTAAATTTAAACTCGTCGAATGCCTTGCGTGTATTTTCAAACTGCTCGTCTGTTTCGCCAGTAAATCCAACGATAACATCGGTAAACAAAGTTGCCTGCGGAATAATCCTGCGGATGGTCTCCACAATATGACGATACTTTTCCATGTTGTGCTTGCGATTCATACGCATCAGCACTTTATCGTCGCCACTTTGCATAGGCAGGTGAATCTGTTTTCCCAAAACAGGATATTCGGCAATCACCTCAATTACTTCGTCGGTCATATCGCGCGGGTGTGGCGAAGTAAAGTACAGCCAAAATTCTTTATTCATGCGTTTTCCTAATTCACCTATCTCACGCAACAATTGTGGGAAAGTGAGCTCCTCTCCTTTTTTATCCAGTCCGTAAGAATTTACATTCTGCCCCAGTAGTGTAATCGATTTATATCCTTGTGCCACCAACAATGCCACTTCAGTAATAATATCTTTTGATGGGCGCGAAACCTCACGACCACGCGTATAAGGAACAGCACAGTAGGTACAGAATTTATCACAACCGTTCTGGATTGGAATAAACGCCTCGAAATTCGATTGGTAATGTGGCTGCACATTCCAGAAATCCTCGATATTCTCGTTATGCGGATCAATACCTACATTCAAATGTGTAGGTGTTGTAATTCCGTAACTGCTGATCATTTTGGGCAGCTCGGGCAGATCTTTCATCTGGAAAGTAATATCAAAAAGTTTCAGAAACTTCTCATGATCGTCGGGCAAAATACAGCCCGAAATAAAAGTAACCAAGTTTTTGTTGTTCTTCCACTTATTCCATTTATGAATACGTGAATACACTTTATCGATGGCTTTCTGACGCACCGAGCACGCCAAAATACCAATCACTCCTGCCTCCTCCTCGTTGTCGGTCCACTGGTATCCGGTTTCTTCAAGTACCGAGATCACCCGCTCGCTATCCGACATATTCATCTGACACCCTAAGGTTACTACGTGATATTTCATTCTTTATAGCTTGAAGACTGAAGCACGAAGTTTGAAGATTCTTGCTGCAGTCTAACTTTTCTTTATTTATTAAAAGTATACTTCGGTATAAATGTTCGATGTCGGGATTCCTTTTTCCGATAAAATATCGAACACTTCGTATATCATTTCGCTGTTTCCACAAAGAAAACAGTTTGTATTTTCATCTATTGTCTCGGTCTTTAAATATTCGGTTACCCTTCCGTGAAAGTCTCCCCCTTTTTCACCTGAAGCGCACAAAGTTACCCTTTCTTTATTAAAATCGGTATGATCGTAGGCTTCTTCTGTTTTGCGAACTCCGTGTACCATTTTGTAATTCAGTTGCGGGTGCGTTTTCACAAAACCATGAAACGGGCTGATTCCTGTCCCGGTTGCGATAAATAAAAATTGCTGCACCTGGAAACTGTGTGGATCGAACTTAAAAAATCCAAACGGACCATCCACATCAACCCAATCGCCGGCTTTCAGCTTTTTTAATTTCGACGACACTTTTCCGCCATCCACTTCGCGAACCAAAACTTCCAGATAATCGTCGTTCTCTCCACTATAAATAGAGTATTCACGTCGATCAACTGCCCCTTTTGTTCCAAGCAATACAAACTGCCCCGTTTGGAACTCCATCCCATTTCGCTCGAACCGAATTACAAAAGTTGAATCGGTTAAATGCCTGACCTGTGTTACTTTATGCTTCTTCAATTATTAAGACCTGTTCTAAATAAATCGGTGCAAAAGTATAAATAATTGGCAAATCTTCAAGGTTTTAGCGGTTTACATTATTCATTCGTAAAAAAGCACAACAAAAAAGGGATCCTACTAGCAGAATCCCTTTACAAATAATCCTCCTTCACACTAATTGTATACCTCTTCCTCTCTTTGGTATCCCTCTGAAATAACGGTTAACTGAAGGTTCTCCTTGTTCACGATCATTCCGGTGTGGAAAACCGTAGGCACCAACATTTCTCCGTTACTAACTGTCTGATATGTTTTTTCCCCATTTTCTCCTCGTGCCAGTTTGATGGCTAAATCGGCGGCAGTGGCAGCCAGCTTTTCGTATGGTTTATAAACGGTACAGGTTTGATGGCCTGCCACAATTTCGCGTAAGTTACGCAAGTCGGCATCCATTCCTGCTACCAGAATCTGGTCCTCTTTACCGGCTTCTTTCATCGCCCTTATCACTCCCATTGCCAGTTCGTCGTTTCCGGCAATAATTGCATCCACATCAGGATGTTCTTTTAATAACTTTGTGGCATGTTCATACCCTTCGTTTTCTTCCCAGGCATTGGTAAATTCGTTGTACACAATTTCAATGTCGCCCCGGTCAACCAAAGGCTGCAGCACATTTCGCTGGCCTAAATAGAGCAATTGGCTGTTATTGTCGCTAATTGCCCCGCCAATTAATGCATATTTTCCGGTGGGTTTTATGGTGGTTAAATAAGAAGCCTGCAGTGCACCAATTTCTACGTTATCAGTGGAAACATAAAAATCGAGTTTACAATTTTTAATCAAGCGGTCGTACGAAATAACTTTCACATTTTTCGCATGGGCAGCATTTACAATATCAGCAGCAGCAAACTGATCGACAGGTACAACTACTAACACGTCAACACCGTTGGCGAGCAGTTCTTTTGCCTGAGCCAATTGTTTATCGGCATCATTCTCGGCATCCATAACTTTTACGGTCCCTCCAAGTTCCTGGACATCTTCTACAAAATAGTCCCGGTCGTTTTCCCACCGCTCTTTATCAAAAGCATGGATTAAAAATCCTACTTCAACAGGCTCGTCTTTGGTATCGCAACCAGTAAAGCAAAGTCCGGATAGAAAAACTAAGATGAGTAATGTTATCCTGTAATTCATATTATTGAATTTAATTAAGTTTCTATTCAATTTACGAATTATCAGGTGATAGGTTAACCCTGAATTTATTTAAATCTGTTGTTTTATAACATTCGAGATTATGAAACCTTTTAAAGGGGGGATTTAAAATTTTTGAATTTCCTCGTATAATTTTTGAAGCGGAAGTCCCATTACATTGTAAAATGATCCTTCGATGTGGGAAATTCCGATGGCTCCGATCCACTCCTGAATGCCATACGCACCGGCCTTATCAAATGGTTTGTAATGGGTAATATAATAATCGATTTCGGTATTGGTAAGCTGTTTAAACTGTACGTTAGTCAACGATGAAAATACCACTGATTTTTTAGTGGAACTGAGACAAACACCCGTAATTACCTCGTGCATTTTTCCACTTAAAGCCGATAGCATTTCATAAGCATGATCGTAATCTTCCGGTTTTTCCAACACTTTTCCGTTCAGAACAACGATGGTATCCGCCGTTATCAGCAAATCGTTATTGTTTAGTTCATTGGAAAACGCCTTAGCTTTTTTTTCAGCCAGGTAGCCCGGAATTTGATCAGGAGAAAGCTCTGCCGGATAATTTTCATCCACATCTTTGGTCTTCACCTGAAAACCAATTCCCAACGATTTTAACAGCTCTTGCCTGCGTGGCGATTTCGATGCCAGTATGAAATTATATTTGGGTATCCAGTTCATTTTAAAATGCTCTTGAATTTAGCATTTCGGGAGTAAACCATTTGTGCTGTGCTTTTAATGCCTGCTCAATTACATCGCGCACACAGCCTTCGCCACCTTTTTTATCCGAAATATATTTCGAGATATCTTTAATATCGCTTACCGCATCTTTGGGGCAGGTTGGCAAACCCACTGCTTGCATAACCCGGTAATCCACCAGGTCGTCCCCCATAAAAAGCACATCTTCGGGTGATACTTTCACCTTTTCAAGAAAGTCGTTTAAGCAGGCCACCTTATCTCGGGCTTTATCGTAAAAATGCTCCACACCCAATTTCTCGTAACGCAAACGCACTCGTTCAATATATCCTCCTGTGATAATCGCAATTGGGTAACCGGCTTTTATCGCACTTCTTATGGCAAAACCATCTTTAACGTTAGCTGTTCGTATCGGATCGCCATCTTCGTTAAGCGGCGAAACGTCTTGCGACAATACGCCATCAACATCAAATACGAAAGCTTTTACGCGGGTAAGTTCTTCTTTAAAAAACGACATTCTTATTGTTTTTCCTGATGATGCTCAAAAATACTCTTTGAAATTGAATTGTACAATTCCTGTAGATCGGGCATTTCTTTTAATTGACTAAGGTGTGAGTTTATAATGTTTTCATCGAAACGTATTGCAGGACCAGTTTGTGCGTCTTTCGGATGTAATTCCTGCACCTTTTGGGCAGTTTCCATAATTAGTGGTCGTAAAATCTCAAATGGCAATTCTTTACTTTCCAAATATTTGGCAGCCATTGCGTAACAATGATTAGCAAAGTTACACGCAAATACTGCAGCGATGTGTAGGCTCTTTCTTTTTTCGGAATCGAGAACAGTTACCGATTCTGAAACTTCATTTGCTATTTCTTCCAGAATATGCAAATTCTCTTCTGAACTTGCTTCAACAAAAATCGGAATCTTCTTAAAATCTACTTTTCTGCTTTTCGAGAAAGTTTGCATCGGGTAGAAAACTCCATAGTTTTTAGCGAATTCACTCAAAACCTTCATTGGTAAACTTCCGGAACAATGCACCAGTAATTTCGCTCCAAAATTAATTTCGCTCAACACTTCATCGACTGCTGAATCTTTTAACGCCACAAAATAAATATCCGCTTCTTCAGTGATTGACTCCTTTGAAATAGTATAATTAGTTTCCAAACTGTCGGCCAATTGTTTTGCCGACTTTTCAGTACGACTGTATATCTGGACAATTTCGTGCCCGCACTTTTTTAGTTCTGTAGCAAGATGAGTTGCTACATTTCCGGCGCCGATAAAAGCTATTTTATATTTTCTCATTTGAGCTTTTCTTGAAAGGTAAAGTTTTTAATTCGATCGGGCGAATGCCACAAAAACAAACTGTAGAAAAAGCAAAAGAAAGAAAGCCCCATATGCGTTTCAAGGTTTGCATCGCCTAAATTGGCAATTCCAATAAATACCAATAAGATCCATAACAGCAGATTCTTTTCCTGGCCTTCTTTAAATACAGGAATTAAAAGCATACACATAATGAGTACGAATCCAATTACCCCAAATTTTACCATGTAATTCAAGTACTGATTATGCGATGACCTTTGATTTTCCTCTTTTAGTTTTGAGCCCAGTTTATCGTATGCTTTTGCATATTCGGCCTTCCAGTTTCCGGTTCCAATTCCTAACCAAAAATTTGATTTTATGATTACGACAGAAGCTTTTACAAACTCAATACGTTGCGATAACGATTGTCCATTGGGATTTCCACTGGCTTTATATCGGTCGTATTCCCAAATCGTCTCATAAATTCGTGGATATAGTGAGAAACGTTTTTCTGCATAAATGTAATTAGCAATGCCCTGCTCGATGTTTTTAATATCTGCCTCGGTCAATTGACTTACACCGGCACTATCTTTTCTCAATCCCCTGCTTGTAAGATATCGCACCAGCGTAGACCGGTTACTAAAACCATGATTGTTTAATGAGTCGTATTTATATTCACTCCTTTTGTTCCATTCCTTACGCAGCTCTTCTGCGCAAATATAACTTTGCACCCAACGTCCGTTTTCTTTTTCCTCTGAATCAAAATTAAAAGTATACGGATTTCCTAAAGCTGTATATTTATCTACTTTTTGCGGATCCAGCTTTTCAATATTATAAAAATCATCCCAAACTGATTTTGTATAGAGTAGAGGTAGCGCTACCAAAATGGCAAGTACAACAACGAGTAAATAGTTGATTTTTCGTTTTACAGCAAACAGATAGTACAGACCTAAAAAACATGTAGTACCCAGAAATGCGATAATTCCGGTTATCGATTTTAGAAGAAACAGAAATAACACCAACCACACAGCCATTATTAGAAATGGGACAATAGTCTTAAAGCTGTCATTTTCCTTTACCCGGTTTATAACGAGAAAGACGCAACAAAATATTGCCAATGCTACCTGGTATGAATACCGAATGTGCGAAATGAGTGAAATTTCTCTGAAATCGGTAATATTAAATACTGATTTAAATATAAAGCGTATGGCAGCTATTATTGCAACGACAGTAACAGCGATACTGAATACCGTTATTATTTTATAGAAGCGTTTTTCTGACAAACGCGGAGAGAGTACTATTCCTAGTGGAATTACCACCCAGAAAGCGACCTTTTTTAGCTCGTACATTGATAATGCAAAATCCCTTGTGTGAAGTATTCCCAAAAGATACACTCCAAATATTCCAAGAATATAGAATACGGATTTATTGTTGGTTAAAGACTTCTTTATATTGTTGAGAGGTTGAAATAATAGTGATTGTAAAAATAGAATTGCAGCAGCAATGCTAACAAAGGCTTCGGAAAAAGGCAATACAATAACAAATAGCAGCAGGCTATAGTAAAAGCTTTTTTCGCGTAATTCGGCAGTGTTGTTTTTCAGACTCATTTAGCCAGGTTGCAATTCAATTTATTAAACGGCACAGAATTAATAATATTTACTGATAACCACAATTTTTTACAATAAAAAAGCCCGTGCTCTATTGAACACGGGCTTGGTTTAAATTGGCAGCGACCTACTCTCCCACTTTTACGCAGTACCATCGGCGCTGACGGGCTTAACTTCTCTGTTCGGAATGGGAAGAGGTGGTACCCCGTCGCTATAGCCACCTAAAATCTTTC